>Ga0315553_10000701_pt1 | contig 29116 bp, 27 predicted proteins | sample SalMarSW160140MG_FD_203099 | JGI IMG/M metagenome (GOLD analysis project Ga0315553, IMG submission 203099) | Salt marsh sediment microbial communities from the Plum Island Ecosystem LTER, Massachusetts, United States - Salt Marsh Sediment SW1601-40 ... | reverse complement strand
GACGATGGCGCGGCCGATATCCTTGATGATGGAGGGCTGGATGCCCTCGGTCGGCTCGTCGAGGACGAGGAGCTTCGGGCGCGTGACCAGCGCGCGGCCGATGGCGAGCTGCTGCTGCTGCCCGCCGGAAAGGTCGCCGCCGCGCCGCCCGAGCATCGACTTCAAGACCGGGAAGAGCTCGAAGACGACATCCGGAACGCTGCGAACCTTGTGCTTCAGCGGCGCATAGCCGGTCTCCAGGTTCTCCCGAACGGTGAGGAGCGGAAACACCTCGCGCCCCTGCGGCACGTAGCCGATTCCGGCGCGCGCACGCGAATAGGGCGAGCCGGTGAGCGGCTGTCCCTCGAAGAGGATGCTGCCGCCCGACACCGGCTCGTGGCCGACGATCGCCCGCATCAAGCTCGATTTGCCGACGCCGTTCCGCCCGAGCACGCAGGTGACCTTGCCGGGCTCTGCTTCGAGGCTGACCCCGCGAAGCGCCTGCGCCGCGCCGTAATGAAGATCGATGTTCTCAACGGAGAGCAGCATGGTCTAGCGCCCCAGGTAGACTTCGATGACGCGCGGGTCGGCGCTGACGTGGTCGAGCGAGCCTTCGGCAAGCACCGAGCCCTCATGCAGCACCGTGACCTTCACGTCGAGATCGCGCACGAAAGTCATGTCGTGCTCCACGACGATGACGGTGTGCGTCTCGGCAATCTGTTTCAGAAGCTTCGCCGTCTCCGCCGTCTCCTCGTCGGTCATGCCCGCCGCCGGTTCGTCGACGAGGAGGAGCTTCGGATCCTGTGCCAGGAGCATTCCGATCTCCAGCCATTGCCGCTGGCCGTGGCTGAGGTTGCCGGCGAGGCTGTCGCGCAGATGCCCGAGACGGATCGTTGCGAGTATCTCCTCGATCCGCGCCGCTTCCGCCCCGTTGCTGCGATGGAAGAGCGTTGCGAAGACACCGCGCTCGCCTTTCAGCGCCAGCTCGAGATTGTCCCAGATCGTATGGAACTCGAAAACCGTGGGCTTCTGGAACTTTCGCCCGATCCCGAGCTCGGCGATCTCCGCCTCGTCGTGGCGCGTGAGATCGATGCTTCCTTCGAAGAAAACCTCGCCCTCGTCTGGACGGGTCTTGCCGGTGATGACGTCCATCATCGTTGTCTTGCCGGCGCCGTTCGGTCCGATGATGGCGCGCATCTCGCCCGCCTCGACGGCAAGCGAGAGCGCGTTGAGCGCCCTGAAGCCGTCGAACGACACGGTGACGTTGTCGAGGTAGAGAAGCGTGGGTGCCGCGGCGTGTACTTCGGTCATGCGCCTACTCCGCCGGTGCCGTCTGGAGCCGCGCCGGGGCGGCGGGCGACGCATGGCTTTCGCTTGCCGCCGGCGCCGGCTCGTCGGACGGCTCGTGCGGCGGGCTCATGCCCTTTTCGGCGAAGACCGCCCGGTGGCGGGCCACGACGATACCGAAGCCCTGCGAGAGCGAACCGAGGATTCCGCGCGGCAGGAACAACGTCACCGCGACGAAGAGGCCGCCGAGCAGGAAGAGCCAGGCGGCAGGGAAGGCCGCGGTGAAATAGCTCTTCGCCAGGTTGACGAGCACCGCGCCGATGATCGGCCCGGCGAGCGTGGCGCGCCCGCCGACCGCCGTCCAGATCACGACTTCGATGGAGTTGGCGGGCGCGAACTCGCTCGGATTGATGATGCCGACCTGCGGCACGTAGAGCGCCCCGGCGATCCCCGCCATGCAGGCGGAGACGACGAAGGCGAAGAGCTTTACATGCTCCACCCGGTAGCCGAGGAAGCGCGTGCGGCTCTCCGCGTCGCGGACGGCGACCAGCACCTTGCCGAACTTCGAGCGCACGATAGCCGCGGTGACGAGCACGCCGAGCGCGAGCGCGATCGCGGTCGCGGCGAAGAGCGCCGAGCGCGTCGCGTTCGACTGGATGTCGAATCCGAGGATGTCTTTGAAGTCGGTCAGCCCGTTATTGCCGCCGAAGCCGAAATTGTTGCGGAAGAAGGCAAGCAGGAGCGCGTAGGTGAGCGCCTGCGTGATGATGGAGAGGTAGACGCCGGTCACGCGGCTGCGGAAGGCGAACCAGCCGAACACGAGGGCGAGCAGGCCCGGGATGAGCACCACCATCAGCGCGGCGTAGAAGAAGCTGTCGAAGCCGTACCAGAACCACGGCAGCTCCTTCCAGTTCAAGAACACCATGAAGTCGGGAAGGATGGGATTGGCGTAGACGCCGCGTGCGCCGATCTGGCGCATCAGGTACATGCCCATGGCGTAGCCGCCGAGCGCGAAGAAGGCGCCGTGGCCGAGGCTCAAAATGCCGCAATAGCCCCACACAAGATTGAGCGCGACGGCGAGAAGCGCGTAGGTCAGGTACTTGCCGAAGAGCGCCACCGCATAGGTCGGTATATGCAGTGCATGCCCCGGCGGCACCCACAAATGCAGGATCGGCACGATCACTGCGAGCGCGACGAGCACGACGACGATCGGAAACGCGCCGCGGCTGAGCCCTTTCAGCATCGTCGCCGTCATCAGGATTCGACCGCCCGGCCCTGAAGCGCGAAGAGGCCGCGCGGGCGCTTCTGGATGAAGAGGATGATGAAGACGAGCACCAGGATCTTGGCGACGACCGCGCCCGCATAGGGCTCGAGGAACTTGTTCGCGACGCCGAGCGTCAGCGCTCCGGCGAGCGTGCCCCAGAGATTTCCGACGCCGCCGAACACCACCACCATGAAGCTGTCGATGATGTAGCCTTGGCCGAGATTGGGCGACACGTTGTCGATCTGCGAGAGCGCCACGCCCGCCATACCGGCGATTCCGGAGCCGAGCGCGAAGGTGAAGGCGTCGACCCAGGGCGTGCGGATTCCCATCGACGCGGCCATGCGGCGGTTCTGGGTCACCGCGCGCATCTGCAGGCCGAAGGGGGTCGCCTTCAGGATCACGTTCAGGACCGCGAAGACGGCAAGCGCGAAGACGACGATCCAAAGCCGGTTGTAGGTGATGGTCAGGTGCCCGACGTCGAAGGCGCCCGACATCCACGACGGATTGCCGACCTGCCGGTTGTTGGCGCCGAAGAAGGTGCGCACCGCCTGTTGCAGGATCAGCGACAGGCCCCAGGTCGCCAGCAGTGTCTCGAGCGGCCGGCCATAGAGCCAGCGGATGATCAAGCGCTCGATTAGAAATCCCGCCGCGCCGGAGACGAGGAAGGCGAGGGGGATGGCGATCGCCAGCGAATAGTCGAAAAGCTCGGGTGCGGAGGTGCGGATAGCCTCCTGCACGACGAAGGTCGTGTAGGCGCCGAGCATCACCATCTCGCCATGCGCCATGTTGATGACGCCCATGACGCCGAACGTGATGGCAAGCCCGATCGCCGCGAGAAGCAGAACCGAGCCGAGCGATATGCCGTACCAAACGTTCTGCGCCGCGCTCCACATGGCCAGGCGCTGATCGATGGCAGCGATCGCCTTCTGTGCCGCCTTGCCGACGGCCTCGGGCATATCGTCGGGAAGCGTGGTGAGGATGCCCCTGGCGTCTTCGTCGCCGCGTCCGGCGATGGTCGCCACGGCCGCCAGCTGATCCTCCTCCGTCGCTTCCTTGTCGGCGATGACGATTGCCGCGCGCGCTTGCTCGAGCACGCGCTTGATGGCCGGATCGGTCTCTTTTGAAAGGGCCGTGTCGATCGCGGAGAGCGAATCCGCGTCGCGCGATTTGAACACCGCTTCCGCCGCGGAGAGTCTGCGCGCCGGATCGGGAGCCAGAAGGTTCAGCGTTCCAAGCGCCGCCTCGATGGCGCCGCGCACCCGGTTGTTGACGCGGACCTGCTTCAGGCCGAATGGGCCTTCGCCCGTAAAGGGCTCTCCGGTCGCCGCATCGATCAGCGTGTCGGAATCGTCCTTGATGTAAACCTTGCCGTCGGCCTTCGTGTAATAGAGCCGCTTGTCTTTGAGAGCCCGGACGATGTCGACGGCACGCTCGTCTCCACTCGCCGCGACAGCCGCGAGCGCGTCCACCGTCTTCGCGTAGCTGCCCTTGGCAAAGCCCGACAGCGCGTCTGCGAGTCCCTCGGCGTTCGCCGGGCTGTCGAAGGCGGTGTGGGCGAGAAGAAAGAAGAGCGCTGAAGCGAGAATCCTCAGCATCTGTCACCTTGGGTTCGCGTCCGTCGGGTGAGCCTGGGCTCGGGATCGGGCGGCGCGCCGCCCGATCCTTTCTCGGTAGTGGCCGGTCTCGACCTACTAGTTCGCCGTCTCGCCGCCGCACTTACCCGTCGAGGTATTGAAGTTGCCGCAGGAGAGCGGAGCGCGCCAATCGGCGATCAGCGGCTTGGAATCCGGCAGATAATCGGACCACTCGTCGCCCACGACGAGGCCGGGCGTGTTCCACACCACGTCGAACTGGCCGTCGGCCTGGATCTCGCCGATATAGACCGGCTTGGTGATGTGGTGGTTCGGCATCATCGTCGAATAGCCGCCGGTCAGGTTCGGCACCGACACGCCGACGATCGCGTCGATCACCGCGTCGGGATCGGTGGTGCCGGCCTTCTCGACCGCCTTCACCCACATGTTGAAGCCGATGTAATGGGCTTCCATCGGGTCGTTGGTGGTGCGGTCGTCTTTGCCGATGAACGTGTGCCACTGGTCGATGAATTCCTCGTTTTCCGGCGTATCGATCGACTGGAAGTAGTTCCACGCCGCGAGGTGGCCGACGAGCGGCGCCGTGTCGAGGCCGGCAAGCTCCTCTTCGCCGACGGAGAAGGCGACGACGGGGATATCCTCGGCCTTGATGCCCTGGTTGCCGAGCTCCTTGTAGAACGGCACGTTGGCGTCACCGTTGATCGTGGAGACGACGGCCGTCTTCTTGCCGGCCGAGCCGAAGGTCTTGATCGCCGCCACCTCGGTCTGCCAGTCGGAGAAGCCGAAGGGCGTGTAATTGATCATGATGTCTTCGTCCGCGACGCCCTTGGACTTCAGGTAGGCCTCGAGGATCTTGTTGGTCGTGCGGGGATAGACGTAGTCCGTGCCTTCCAGCACCCAGCGCTCCACCGAGCCGCCGTCCTCGCTCATCAGATAGTCGACGGCGGGAATGGCCTGCTGGTTCGGCGCAGCACCCGTGTAGAAGACGTTGCGCTCGCTCTCCTCGCCCTCATACTGCACCGGGTAGAAGAGAAGCCCGTCGAGCTCCTTGAAGACCGGCAGCACGGACTTGCGGCTGACCGAGGTCCAGCAGCCGAAGACGGCCGCGACCTTGTCCTGGCTGATGAGCTCGCGCGCCTTTTCGGCGAAGAGCGGCCAGTCGGACGCCGGATCGACGACCACCGCTTCGAGTTTCTTGCCGAGCAGCCCACCCTTCTCGTTCTGCTGCTCGATGAGCATGAGCATGACGTCTTTCAGCGTCGTCTCGGAAATCGCCATCGTGCCGGAAAGCGAGTGGAGAATGCCGACCTTGATCGTGTCCTCCTGCGCCCCCGCGACTGAGCTCAGCCCGAGCGATGCGGCGATAACCGCCCCGGACAGAAGCCTTCTTCCCCTGACCCAATCCATGTGACCTTCTCCCTGGTCGTTTGTGCACCGCTGTTGACGAAGCAAGCGGCATGCCACCAGGAAGGCCGGGACTGCGTGGCCGGCGGGGAGATCGTCTGCCTAAGTTTTCATCACTGAGCATGACCCGAAAAATGGAGGTCGGTTTCGGACAAGATCATGCTTCGACAAGAAGATGGAGCCTCGTTTCCATTCCAGCGGAATGGAAAGGGTTCCGGACGGAAAATAGCGGAGGGTGCTCTGTCCGCTACTCGGCGGTGCGGCGCTTGGCGGCAAGCTCCGCGCGAATGGCCTCGTCATGCTCGCCGAGCGTCGGAGGGGCGCTCACATCGAGGGTTTTCTCGCCGTCGAAGGAGAGTGGGCTGCGCACCGTGGTGAAGGTTCCCATCACCGGATGCTCGGTCTCGATCTTGAGTTGCAGGTGGCGGGCCTGCGGATCCTCCAGCGCCTCGTTGGAGTCGTAGGCCGGCGAATGCGGCACGCCCGCCGCGGCGAGCGCCTCGCACCATTCGTCGCGCGCCTTCGTCTTGAAGATCGGCGTCATGAAGTCGATCAGGTCGTCCTGATGCTCGACGCGCGCCTCGCGTGTCTCGAAGCGCGGATCGTCGAAGAGGTCCGGCCGGCCGATCACTTGCGCCAGCCCCTCCCAGAACTTCGGCGGCGAGGACATGTGAAGCGCCAGCCATTTCCCGTCCGCGCATTCGAACACGTAGGACTGCGAGACTTTGGGACGGCTGAGCGGCCCCATGACCTCGCCTTCGGAGAAATAGTGCGTGAAGGAGTCGAGATTGAAGTGGCACATCGCTTCGAGCATCGACACGTCGATACGCCGGCCCTTGCCTGTCGCCTGCCGCTCGACCAGCGCGCCCAGCACACCGAAAGCGGCGTAGAAGCCGGTCAGCGCATCGGCGAGCGCCGGTCCGATGACGCGCGGCTTCTCCGGCGGCATGATGAGGCGCAGAAATCCGCTCGCCGCCTGCGCGACCGTGTCGTAGGAGGGGCGGTCGCGATAGGGGCCGCTCGTTCCAAAGCCCGAGATGGCACAATAGACGAGCCGCGGATTGAGTGCGCGCAGCTTCTCTTCGCCGGCACCGAGTTTATCCGCCACGCCGGGACGAAAGTTCTGGATAAAGACGTCGGCGTCGGCGACAAGCTCGTGGAGAAGGGCGCGGTCGTCGTCCTTCGAGGTGTCGAGCGTGATCGAGCGCTTGTTGCGGTTGTAGGTCTGGTAGTGCGGGCTGTAGAGACCGCTCTTGAAGGCGCGGAAGGGATCGCCCGTGCCGGGCCGCTCGACCTTGATCACGTCGGCGCCGAGATCGGCGAGATACATCGCCGCCGCCGGCCCGGTAATGAAGGTCCCCATCTCGATGACGCGCACACCTGCGAGCACTTTTGCCATGGCGCTCGATCCTACTCGGCCGTCTTGTGCGGCGGCTTGCCGTCGTAAGAGATCGCCTCGTCGGCGTGATTCGACATGATGAAGCCGATCGGCCGCTGCGATTCCTCGTAAAGATGCGCCACGAGTCCCGCGGTGCGGGCGAGCAGCGCCAGCCCCTTCATCGCTTCGGGCGGATAGCCGACATCGAGCATCACCGCAGGAATCGCGCCGGTGACGTTGATCGGAAGCTTGCGGCCGGTGATCGCCTCCGCGTGCTTGCCGAGGAGCCGCAGCATGCGGACGTGATCGCCGGATACACCGCGCTCGTCGGCGTATTTGAGGAGCACGTTGGCGCGCGGGTCGCCGCCAGAATGCTGCGGATGCCCGAGACCCGGCACCTTCTGCTTTGCCGCGACGAGCCGCTTGAGGGCTGCGGTGGCGGCCTCCGAGGGAGAGCTCTCGCGCGCTTCGCCCACGAGCTGGACGAGGAGCTTGCCCGCCACCTCAGAGCTGCCGGCGACGACGCTGCCCATTCCAAGCAGTCCGGCAGACACCGCTCCCTGCCACGCCTCCGGCGCCGCCGAAAGCGTCATCCGCGCTGCCTGCACGTTTGGAACAAGGCCGTGCTCGGCGAGCGAGACGAGCACCGCGTCGGTGAAGAAGCGCTGATTCTCAGTCGGCATCGCGCCGGTCACGAGGAAGTAGAAATAGTCGGTGAAGCCGACCTTGCCGATCAACTCGCTGCAGAGATCCTTGCCGCGTACGGTGATTGAGTCCGCGTCCGACGTGGCGATCGCGGTGAAGGGCTCACTCTGTTTTCCGATTCGCATCGGGGCTCCCTTTTTCCTGCCGAGAAGCCGATATCCCGCGGTTCGTGTCAAGCTGATGGTGTCGGCAAGGCACTCGCGGTTCGGATAGGATGCAGCAGGCCCACGAGCCGCAGAAGAAGAGCAGAGGGGAAGTCGAGCCTATGCGCGACATCGACCAGGTGACCATCACCGACGCCGTGAAAAGGTCGTTCCGTGGCTGCAAGAACGAGCGCCTCTCATACCTGCTCGACACATTCATCGAGCATCTCCACGACTTCACGCGCGAGACCAAGCTGACGCAGGACGAATGGATGTATGTCCTGAATTTCCTCTATGACTGCGGGAAGATCTCTTCGCCCGAGCGCCACGAGTTCATCCTCCTGTCGGACGTACTCGGCTGGTCGGCGCTGGTCGACATGATCAACACCAAAGGCGGTGGCACCGCGCTTTCGAACCTCGGACCGTTCTACCTGCGGGATGCGCCGAAGATGGAGCTCGGAGCCCATCTCGCCGGCGACCGCGAGGGGGTGACTGTCCTTGTCGACGGCACCGTGCGAGACACGCGCGGCCATCCGCTGGCAAACGCTACGGTCGACACCTGGCAGGCCGACGCGACGGGCATCTATCCACTCCAGTCGCCGGAACAGAATCCGATGGACCTTCGCGGCCTGCTCACGACGGACGAAATGGGGCGCTACTACTACACGACGATCATGCCGAAATCGTACACGGTCCCCTATGACGGGCCGGTCGGGGCGCTGCTAGAGGCCGGCCAGCGGCACGCGTGGCGCTCCAAGCATCTGCACTACATCGTCGGCGCGCCCAAGATGCGTTCGATCGTCACCGAGCTTTTCTTCGAAGGCGACGAATTTCTCGAATCCGACGCTGTCTTCGGTGTTCGCCGCGCATTGATCTGCGCGGTGAAACGTGTTCCCCCCGACGCCGAGCTGGAATACGAGCTGGAGCGTCGCCCCGACGTGCGCGTCGATTTCGACTTCGTGCTGGCGCCGGAGGAATGAGGCGGAGGGTTGCGCCTCAAAACGCCGCCATCTCGGTTCGCACGCGCTTCAGGAACGCGCCGCAGGTCGACTCCGTCGCGGTGTTGATTCCGTAATAGGCGAGGTAGGTGACCGGCGTCGCCATGCTGCCGGTCTGCGCGCGAAGCACGCGCTTCACCGCCTTGCGCGGTGGGTCGCCGGCGAGGAAGGCGCGCAGCCGCGAGGCGCCATAGGTGCAAACCGCACCGACCTTCTTGAGCTGCGTCAGCTTCGGCTTCACGCCGCCCTCCGGCGTCAGGTCGAACGAGACGCCGGGCAGGAACACGCGATCGAAGAAGCCTTTCAGGATTGCCGGGTAGCCGAAGTTCCACACCGGAAAGGAGAGCACGATCGCTTCTGCCGCCAGCACGCGGTCCACGTAGTCCTCGACCGGTTTCCGGCAGACCTCAAGGTCGTGATAATTAATCCGCTCCTCGCGCGAGAGCACCGGATTGAAGCCTTCCGCGTAGAGGTCGCAATCGTCGACGTCGTGGCCGGAACCCTTCAGCGTCTCGACGACCGCGGCATGGAGCGCGGCGTTGAAGCTCGTCTCGACCGGATGCGCATAGAGGACGAGGACGCGCATCCTCACTCCGCTGCCTGTAGTCCTGGGAAGAGGTAGACCTTGTCGCTCTTCCAGTCGTAGTCCGGGTTCTCCCAGGCGATCATCTTGCCGGGGTTGAGCAGCCCCTTCGGGTCGGCCTCGCGCTTGAAGGCGAGCTGCACTGCGTCGGTGCGCTTCATGCCGCCTTCCTCCAGCGTATAGCGGTGTGGGTTGAAGATCGGGCAGCCGTTCTCCTCGTGGATGCGGACGATCTCGTCGAGCCTTTCCTCCGTGGTGAAGCGCACGATCGGCAACCCAGAGCAACAGACCTTACCGTCGAAGCGTTGGAACTCCAGGTGCCCGGGAACCTCGTCGCCGAAAATCCTTGTCATTGTCTCCACCTTCGCCACGTGATCGGGGAAGGGATAGAGCACCTGAAGATAGGTGATGGTCGGATCGACGCGCAGACCGCGCAGCGTCGTGTGGTTCCAGGTCAGCTCGAAAAGCGGCGGCAGGCCCTTCCTCTCCTCCGCGCTCGCGGTGTCGGAGCGGAAGAGCACTTTCGCGCGAGCCTCGCCTGCGAGCGTCATCAGCGGCTCGATCGCGTGCGGCGCGACCATCAGGAGCGCGACTGAATGCTCCGGTTTCAGGAACTTCTTGTGGCGGAGGAAGTAGTCGTGCGGCGCCGGCGCGGCGACCGTCGATATTTCCTTGAAGACCAAGCCGTCCTCGTTGGCGATCTGGTCGGCGAAGCGCACGGCTTGCATATAGTCGTTGAAGCCGACGATCACGTCGACCCAGTCGTAGCTCGCGTCGAGCGGCATCTCGACCTCGGTGATGATGCCGTTGGTGCCGTAGGCGTGCATGACCTTCATCAGGTCGCGGCCGTGCAAGTCGAGCACGCGCGGGTTCTCCTCCATGGTCACGACGCGAAGGCCGAGCACGTTGCCGATGTTGCGAAGCCCGCCCCAGCGGATCGACCCGATGCCGCCCGAGCCGCCGGCGATAAAACCGCCGATCGTGGCGGTGTGATAGGTGGAGGGCCTGAGGCGCAGCTCCTGGCCGCCGGGCTTCGTCTCCTCGTCGATCTTGGCGAGCACAGCGCCGGCCTCCGCGACCACGCTGCCGCGCTTGATCGCCTTCACCTTGTTCATTTCGGCGAGGTTCAACACCACGCCGCCCGCAAGCGGCATCGCCTGGCCGTAATTGCCGGTGCCGGCGCCGCGCGGCGTCACAGGAACCCCGAGGCCGAAGCAGGTCTTCAGGACGTGGATCACCTCCGCCTCGCTCTTCGGCGAAACGACGAGATCGGCGGTAACGTGATCGAGCTGGCGCTTCAGCACCGGCGAATACCAGAAGAAGTCGCGGCTCTTCTGCTTCACGATCGCCGGATTGTCCTCGGTCTTGACGTCGCCGAGCGCGGCCTTGAGGGCGGCAATGTCTGTCATCACGCAACTCCCATCAGATCGTCGAGCTCCGCGTAGTCGGGAAGGGCGGCGTCGATCGCCCGTCCGTCTCTTAACACGATCCTGTCCGATTCCGGTCGCGAGAGAAGCTCCGTCCACGAGCGTCCACGGAAGACCACGAGATCGGCGGGGGCGCCCGGAGCGATGCGCCCGAACCCCTCGAGCCCCATGATCTTGGCGGGCGTCGTGGCGATCACCGCCGGCCAGTCTCCGAACGGGTGGTCGAGATGCAGGATGCGTGTCGCCTGTCTGAACACTTCCAGCATGTCGAGGTCGCCGTAGGGATAGAACGGGTCGCGCGTGTTGTCGGAGGCGACCGCGACTTTGATCCCGCGCGCCTTCATCTCATGAACCAGCGTCACGCCGCGCCAGCGCGGCGTGGTGCCATCGATACGGCGATCCTGGAGATAGAGGTTGCACATCGGCAGGCTGACGACCGAGATGCCCGCCTTCGCCACCTTGTCGAGCGTCTTCTTCGCTTCATCGTCGGGCTGGCGCGCGAGCGAGCAGCAATGCCCGGCAAGCACGCGGCCCTCGAAGCGGTTGCGTAGCTTCGCCTCGGCGATGCGGTCGAGCGAACACGCTGACGCATCGGCGGTCTCGTCGGCGTGGAAGTCGAGGTCGAGTCCGCGCTCCGCCGCGGCGCGGAAGAGTTTGTCGAGAAGCGCGTCGAGGTCGGGCACCATGAAGGTCACCGCGCCGAGCACGCCTTTGGCCTTGGCGACGCGGTCGACGAGCGCTGCGAACCACGCCTTGTCGCGCACCTCTTCGATGGTAACGAGCGAGACCGCCTGGAGCGCGATCCGCCCGGCCCAGCGCTCGCGCATTCCCTCGAAGACCGGCCAGGAGATCGTCTCCTGCGGCTTCAGCGAGTCGAGATGCGTGCGGAGCGCCGCGGTACCGTGCGCGTAGGCACATTTCAGCGCGAACTCCATGCGGCGCGTCACGTCCGTCGCGTTCCAGCGCGCCTCGCGGTCGCGCGCCACCGTCTCCAACGCGGACGGAAAGGTGCCGTCGGGGTTGGGCGTGCGCAGCCAGATATGCCCCTTGTCGATATGCGCGTGGCAGTCGACGAAGGCGGGAAAGACCATGCGCCCCGCAAGGTCGATCGCGTCGGCAGCCAGCTCGCCCGCCGGTGCGATCCCCGCGATCTTGCCGTGCCCGACGGCGACGTCCACGAGCGCGAGCCCGTCAGCGTCAGCCTTGAGCGCCGCGTGCGCAAGGCACACCGGGACGCGGGCGCGCGCCAGCTGAAACGGGCCGCCCGCCGGGATCGCACCCTTCATTTTCGGGTCCGCACGCTAGTTCTCCCGCCGGACCGCGCTCTCATGCCAGTTCCTGAGAAGGAGGTGCGAAAGGAGGCTCGTGGCCGCGAAGATCAGCACGCCGGTGAGCGACAGGAGCACCAGCGCCGCGAAGAGGCGGGGGATGTTCAGCCGGTGCTGCGCCTCGATCAGGCGGAAGGCGAGGCCGGAATCTTCGCCCGCCGTGCCGGCGGCGAACTCCGCGACGACGGCGGCGATCAGAGCCAGCCCGCCGGCGATCCGAAGCCCGGCGAGGAAATAGGGAAGCGCGTTCGGGAGCCTGAGATGGATCAGCGTCTGCCAGCGGCTCGCGCCGTACAGCTCGAAGAGGTTCAGGAGATTGTGGTCGGTCGAGTGCAGCCCTTGCGCGGTGTTGGAGAGCACCGGGAAGAAGGCCACGAGCCACGCGCAGATCAAAAGCGCCTCGCCGGTCGTAGACGTGTAGATCAGGATGAGTGGCGCGATCGCGACGATCGGCGTCACCTGCAGGATGACGGCATAGGGGAAGAGCGCGAGCTCGATCCACTTCGACTGCGCCATCAGGATGGCGAGCGCCACCCCGGAGACGAGGGCGATTCCGAGCGCCAGGAACGTCGTCTTCAAGGTGACGAGAAGCGCCCTGCCGAGGATCGGCCAGTCGGTGACGAAGGCCTGCGCGATCCTGACCGGGCTCGGCAGGATGTAGTGCGGCACGTGCGCCACCGTCACGTAGATCTGCCACGCGACCACCAGGAGGATCAGCATGGCAGCCGGGATCGCGAGCCGCGCTGCGCGGTTCGCGATGCCTTCCCCCGCCGACTGCGGCACGAGCCGGTCGTTCTCTTCATCCGCCGAGCGGATCTTTCCGGCGTCGATGGCGCTCAATGGGTACGCTCCCCCATGGCCTCGTGCAGCGCTTCGGACACCCGTCGGCAATTGTCGTTGTAGACCGTCGAGGTGCGGAAATCGTCATGGCGCGGGTAGGGCGCGTCGATCCGAAGGTCCGTGTAGACGCGGCCGGGGCGGGCGGCCATCACCACGATGCGCTCGGAGAGATAGACGGACTCGAACACCGAGTGCGTGACGAAGATCACGGTCCAGCCGAAGCGCTCCCAAAGTTCCAGGAGATCGTTGTTCAGCTTGAAGCGCGTGATCTCGTCGAGCGCGGCGAACGGCTCGTCCATCAGGAGCAGCTTCGGCTTGGTGACGAGCGCGCGGGCAATCGAGACGCGCATCTTCATGCCGCCGGACAGTTCGCGCGGATAGGCGCGCGCGAAGGCCTCGAGCCCGACCATCCTCAGCGTTTCAATCACCTCGTCGCGCGCGGCGGATTTGGAGACACCCTTCAGCCTGAGCGGAAGCCAGACGTTGGAGAACACCGTCGCCCAGGGCATCAGCGTCGGTTCCTGGAAAACGAAGCCGATCTCCGGATGTGGATGTCCCGCGGTGTCGTATTCCGCGGTCGGCCAGTCGATCGTGCCGGAGGTCGGCTCACCCAGCCCGGCGATGATGCGAAGCGCCGTCGACTTGCCGCAGCCGGAGGGGCCGAGCAGGCTCAGGAACTCGCCGCGCCCGACGTCGAGCGACATGTCCTTGAGCGCCAGCGTTCCGTTGGAGAACACCTTGGAGATCGCGCGAAGCGCAATGAGCGGCCTGCCGTCTCCGGCTCGCGTGCCCTGGCTCTGTGCATCTGCCTCTGCGACGAAGTTCAATGATTTGCCTCGTTTTACGCCAGAAAGCCGGCGTCGGCGATCTCCCTCGCCGATGGTCCGTCAAAGGCCGCCGGCAGGGGTCCGGCCGGCGGCGCGCATCAGTCGGTCAAAGGCAGTCCGCTATTTCGCAAGCTCCTTGCCGAGACCCTTGCAGACATATTCGGTCGTGTAGACCTTGGAGAGGTCCAGATCGGCTTTGACCACGCTGGCGTCGACCATCTTGTCGTAGAAGGCCTTGATGCCGGCGTCGGAGAAGCAGCCGATCCCGCCTTCTTCGGCCTCGCCGGAAACGAGCAGCCCGTAATCCTTGAGCTGCTTGATCGAGAATGCGATCTGGTCGTCGCTCATGTCCGGATTGTCTTTCTTGATCCAGTCGTTCGCGGCCTTGTTGTCGCCGTAGAGGTAGTTGTACCAGCCGATGATCGACGCCTCGACGAAGCGCTTGGTGATGTCGGGATTGGCGTTCACGTAGTCGGCCATGCCCTCGATCATGGTCGAATAGGTCGTGTAGCCCGCGTCGTACATCAGGAAGACCGTCGGCTCGAAGCCGCCTTCCTTCTTGACCGCGAAGGGCTCCGAGGTCACGTAGCCCTGCTGCCCGGAATCCATGTCCGCGAGGAACGGCGCGATGGAGTAGTTGTAGGGCTTGCGCTGCTCCGCGGTGATGCCGGGGTAGGCGGCCATCATCCACCGATAGCCGCTGACGAAGAGGTCGTCGCCGATGTAGAGCGACTTGAGCTTGGCGAGATCGCCGAATTCCTTCAGCCCGCTTTCGGGATGCGCCATGATGATCTGCGGATCCTTCTGGAACATCGCCGCGACTTCCATCACCGGCACGTCCTGCTCCGCGGCGGAGAACGTGCCGAGAAGATTGCCCTGCATGTAGAACTGGATTTTGCCGCCGAGCAGCATCGCCTGATCGGCCTTCGGAATGATGGTCACCTTGAGCCCGTATTTCTCGTAGGTGCCGTCGATGGCCGCCTGGTAGAAACCGCCGTGCTCCGGCTCGGCCACCCAATTGGTGCCGAAGGTGATCTCGTCGAGCGCCAGCGCCTGCCCCGAAAACGAAAGGGCGGCAGCGCCGGCGGCAAGTCCCAAGGTCAACGCTTTGATCGTGCTCATGCTGTTGGTCGCCTTCCTGTCTGTTGCGCGTCTCGGCCGGCCGGCCGCGCACGTTTGCTTGGTGTTCCGGATGCCGGCGCCGCAAGAGCCGTGCCAGCGGCAGCCGATTCCGGCCGGTCTCGTGCACCCGCCGGGCGGCTGAAAATCCAACGCCGCCAGTCTAGGCGAAGCGTCCTGCACAAGAAAGCGGCATGGCTGCATCAAAGTCGGCGCGCTCTCTTGTCATCGGACGGCGGCGGATCGTAAGCGTTGCCGAGGTACCAGAACCATGTTCCGCCCGCTCAACCCGACCGCGATCCGACCGCCCTTTGCGCGCTACAGCCACGGCGTGGAGGTGCAAGCCGGCAATCGCCTGATTCTCTGCTCCGGCCAGCTCGGCATCGCCCCGGACGAAGGCGTGCCGGAGGACGCCGGCGCGCAGGCCGAGCTTTGCTTCGAGAACATCGCGGCAGTCCTCGCCGAGGCCGGCTTGACCCTGGCCTCGGTCGTCCGCATCAACGCCTTCGTGACCGATCGCGCGCATCTACGCGACTACATGGCGGTGCGCGACCGCCTCTTTGCCGACCCGTTGCCCGCCTCGACGCTGATGATCGTCTCCGGTTTCGCGCGACCGGAGTTCAAGGTCGAGATCGAGGTGATCGCGGTCGGGCCCGCGCGGTGACGGATTGTCCGGGAATAAGAGGACGAGGCGAAACGAATGAGTGAAAAACGCCGGCGACTGCGCTGGGGCGAGTATCGGGCGCCCGAGTTTAAGGCGGTCGACCACGATGAGACGATCGCGATACTGCCGATCGCGGCGACGGAGCAGCACGGGCCGCACCTTCCCGTCGGCACCGACGCCCTGATTGCCGAGGGCATGCTGGCGACCGCCGCGTCGATGCTCTCCGACAACCTCGACGCTCGCACCTTGCCGATCCAGGCAGTCGGCAAGTCGAACGAGCATCTCTACGCTGCCGGCACGCTGACGTTGCCCGCGCATGTCGCGATCGAGGCGTGGACCGAGTTGGGCTTGTCGGTCTCCCGCGCCGGCGTTCGCAAGCTCGTGATCGTGAACTCTCACGGCGGCAACGAGGAGATGATGGGGATCGTGGCGCGCGAGCTGCGCGTGCGCGCCGGGATGTTCGTCGCGAAGACGAGCTGGTCACGCTTCGGCCATCCCGACGGCATGTTCTCCGAACTCGAGCGGCGCCACGGCATCCACGGCGGCGAGATCGAGACCTCTCTGATGCTGCATTTCCGCCCCGACCTCGTCGACATGGCGCTGGCGGAGAATTTTCGCTCGCTCGCGGCGGAGACCGATGCGAAGTTCGACCTGATCGCGCCGACGGGCACGCATGCCTTTGCCTGGATCGCAAGGGACCTGAACGAACATGGTGTCGTCGGCGACGCTTCGGTGGCGACGCCCGAGAAGGGCCGCGCCGTGGCGGAGCATCAGGCGCGGGGTTTCATCACGCTTCTCGAAGAAGTGCGCGCCGTGCCGCTTTCGAAAGGCTTTGGCGCATTCTGATCCTTTCACCTCGTGCTTCGAGCCTCGCGCAGCCTGTCCTTGGGCCGGCCGGAGGCCGGACCCGAGGGCTCGCACCTCAGCATGAGGGGTGAAGAGGCCTCGAAGGGCGGAACAGATCGCCGCCCCCTAACGGATCAGCCCGGCCGCTCTTCGATCGCGTCGACGCGGCTCGAATAGAAGGCGAGGTGGTCCTTGATCGGAGCCATCGCAGGGAACGGCGCTTCGTAGGTCCACACCGCGTTCTCGGCGCTGCGGCCGTCGACGTTGATCGAGAAATAGCTGGCGTCGCCTTTGTAGGGGCAATGGCTGCCATGCGCCGTGCGCTCAAGCAGGCTCATGTCGACATCGGCGCGCGGAATGTAGTGCACGGCCGGATAGCTCGATTCCTGCAGCGTCAGCGCATGCGTCGAATTGGCGATCTCGCGCCCTGCGAACGTCACCACGACGCGCTTCGGGTTCGGCGCGACAGTGATCGGATGTTCGGGCCCGGGCAGTTTCATGGTGACTCCCGTGGAGCTAGGCCGCCGCCAGGCTGAGCTCGTGCTCGAAGAATGCGATGGTCTTCTCAAGCCCTTCCTTGAGCTTGATCTTGGGCTCCCAGCCGAGTGTCTCTTTCGCCAGCGTGATGTCCGGTTGCCGCCGCTTCGGATCGTCCACCGGGAGCTTCGTGCGCACGATCTTGGAGCGCGACCCCGTCATGTCGATGACCGTCTCGGCAAGTTCCAGGATCGTGAACTCGTCGGGGTTACCGAGATTGACCGGGCCCGTGAAGGCGGGCGGCGAATCCATCGTGGCGAGGATTCCGGCGATCACGTCGTCGACATAGCAGAATGAGCGCGTCTGGCTGCCGTCGCCGTGGATGGTGATGTCCTCGCCCTTCAGCGCCTGCACGATGAAGTTCGAGACCACACGGCCGTCATGCTGGTTCATGCGCGGACCGTAGGTATTGAAGATGCGCGCCACCTTGATGTCGACGTCGTGCTGGCGATGGTAGTCGAAGAAGAGCGCCTCGGCGATGCGCTTGCCCTCGTCGTAGCAGGCGCGCGGCCCGATCGGGTTGACGCTGCCGTTGTAGCTTTCCTTCTGCGGATGCTCGAGCGGGTCGCCGTAAACCTCGGAAGTCGAGGCGTGGAAGATGCGCGCGCGGCAGCGCTTGGCAAGGCCCAGCATGTTGAGCGAGCCGAGAAAGCTGATCTTCGCCGTGGCGATCGCGTTCCGCTGGTAGAACCGCGGCGAGGCGGGGCAGGCGAGGTGGAAGATCTCGTCGAACTCGCCCCAATAGGGCTGCCGCACTTCGTGCCGCACCATCTCGAAGTTCGGGTCGTTCAGAAGGTGCGCGACGTTTTCCTTGCGTCCGGTGAAATAGTTATCGAGCCCCACCACGTCGTAGTTGTTGGCGATCAATGCGTCGCAGAGGTTGGAGCCAAGAAAGCCGGCCGCGCCCGTCACGAGAGCGCGGGTGCGGGTGAAGTCGTGCTGTCTCGAAGCGTTCATTCAGCAGCGGCGACGGACTCGAGTGGTGTCTGGGTTTCGCGACGGCCGAGCGAAACGTAGCGCACGCCCTGTTCGGCGAGATCCTGCGGATCGTAGATGTTGCGAAGGTCGATGATGAGCGGCGTGCGCATCGCCGGGGCGTGCTTGCGCCAATCGAGCGAGCGGAACTCGCTCCATTCCGTGAGCACGAGAGCCGCCTCCGCGTCGGCGAGCGCATCTTCCTTTGTGTCGACGATCGTCACGCCCGGCAGCAGCGCTGCAGCGTTCCGGCTCGCTTCCGGATCGTAGGCCTTTACGATCGCGCCTTCGGCGACAAGCTTCGGGAGAATTGTGAGCGACGGAGCGTCGCGCATGTCGTCGGTGTTCGCCTTGAAGGCGAGGCCGAGGACGCCGATCGTCCGCCCGCGCAGCTCGCCGTCGAGCGCCGCGCGAATCTTCTCCACCATGAGCTCCTTGTGGCGGTCGTTGGAGCGAAGCACCGTCTCGGCGATTTCGATCGGCGAGCCGAAGTCCTTCGCCGTCTTGACGAGCGCGCGCAAATCCTTGGGGAAGCAGGAGCCGCCGAAGCCCGGGCCGGCCGCAAGGAAACTTGCGCCGATCCGCGCGTCGAGCCCGACGCCGACCGCAAGCTCGGAGATGTTGGCGCCGGCCTTTTCGCAAAGCCGCGCGATCTCGTTGATGAAGGTCACCTTGGTGGCGAGGAATGCGTTGGCTGCGTATTTGATCAGCTCCGCCGTTTCCACGGTCGACGTGACGACGAGCGGCCGGCCGCGGCGGGTGAGCGGGAGATAGAGCTTCTCCAGCACCTTGCGCGCCCGCTCCGATTCGGAACCGACGACGATCCGATCGGGCTCCATGAAATCCCTGACTGCGCTTCCTTCGCGCAGGAACTCCGGATTAGACGCGACCGCAAAACGATCGCTGGAGAGGTGCCCGCCGAGAATTCGCGCGATCTCCCAACTCGTCCCGACCGGCACGGTCGACTTGGTGACGACAACGGTGAACTGGTCCGGCGTCGCGGGGCGGGCGGCAAGGGTGCGCGCGATATCTTCAGCGGCGCTGTGAACGTAGCTCAGGACGGCGCTGCCATCGCCCGCGTTGGTGGGCGTGCCGACGGCGATGAAGAAGACGTCGACATCGTGCGAAGCGGCCTCTTCGATACTGGTGGAGAAGTGAAGATGCCCGCGCCCGACATTGTCGGCGACCGTTTCCTTCAGCCCCGGCTCGAAGATCGGAATCTCACCCGCTTTCAGCCGCCCGATCTTCAGTTCGTCGGTATCGACGCAGACGACGCGGTGCCCGAGTTCTGCGAGGCAGGCGCCCGTCACCAGCCCGACATAGCCTGTCCCGATCACGCCGACATTCAGCATGCCAAACCCCTGTCCCTATTGGCGCAAGAAGCGCGCAAAACGCGGCCCGGCCACGCCAGTCGCCGCCAAGCCGCAGGAAAAATGACCGCCCCGTCCGCGCGCGGACAATGCCGTGGTTTTCGACCTATGAGAACCCCTATCGGCTACCAAAGTGAACGCGCCGCGGGAACCTGAGGCGGCGCCAGAGCCAGAGCGGTCAGCGGATAGAGGAAATGCCGCCACTCCGGAAGCGGCAAAAGAGCACGATCGTCGTCACTCCTTAACGCCGCCGCAGCGGCCGCCAGCCGATAGCGCCAGCCGTGACCGAGAAGGAAGCTGGCGAGCGCGATCCGCGTGGTTCCGAACTGAACGGCGCGGAGCTCGGTTTCCGCCTTCCCGGCGACCATGGAGCGAAGTGCGACATTCTCAAGCAGCGCGACGACGCGCCGTTGCTTGATCCGGGGAGCGAGGGCAGGCGGCAGACGCGTCGCGAGCAGTCGCTCCGCCAGGAGCAGGGCCTGCGCCGCCGGGCGGTCCACGCCCCGCGCTGCCGCGCTCTCGTAAAGCCGCACGACTCCGTCGTCGTTCTCCGCGGCGACGAGCGCGCCGATATCGGCGAGCCATTTCAGGCGAAACCACGCGTGACCGGCGCCGTGCGCACAAAGGTAAGGGAATAGGTCGTCGGTCGCGAGCACGTTGAGGGCGCTGCCTTGGATCTGGATGGTCTCGGTACGGATCGGCGCGTTGGCGAGATAGTGCGGATTGGTGAGAAGCTCCCAGTGCAGCTCGAGCGCGATGCGGCTCTTCTGGTGGAGCATTTCGATCGGCTTGTGCCCGGCCAGGCGCTCGGAAAGCGCAACAGGTGCGTCGGTTTTGGTTATCTCGCGATACCCGGCGCTTTCGAGAAGCGCCAATGCGGCAGCAACGTCGTTGCGGTCGACGAGGATGTCGATGTCCCTGCTATGCCGGAGTGCCAGGTCTCCATAAGCGAGTATTCCCAGCGGTGTGCCTTTGATCACACACATCGAAAGACCTGCATCCGCAAAGAGCCGGTCCAGCCTCAGCAATTCTGCTGTTTGTCGAAGATTTGATTGCGCAAGCGCGCTGGCTTCGGCAGCGAACCGGGCGCGGAGGTCCGGCGGGACGTCGACGCCCGCCTGGCTCAGTCCGTGGTTCACGAGGCCGACGACTCGATGGCGGGCGACAACCCGGCGAAACCGGGTCCAGTCGACCGCTGCCGATTTGCGAATCGCGGCGTTTCGCTCCGGGCTGGCGGGCCAGCGGCAGCAGGCGGCCGCAAGCGTGAACTCCCGGGGGATTGCCTCCGTCATCGCCTCCTCGAATCGCACCGCCCGCTTCGGGATGACCTGAAGACACTGCACGAAAAGATGTGAGCGGGGAAACCCGCCCCGATCGGTTGGCGCATGATTCCCCGCATGCGATAAACGCCGGAATGATTCGCCGAGGACAATTCCGGTGGATTCGATACGAGCGATCGCCCTTCGATATCGGAATCGGCTGCGGAGATGGCGCTCTCTGCGCTGGGGCGAACGTGTGCTTCTGCTCGAGGCTGCGGCCGCCCTCGCAATTGCCCGTCTCGCGATTCTTCTCTTGCCCTTCCGTCTCTTGGCAGCGCTCGCCGAGCGCACTCCGGCGGCTCCCGCCCGAGAGGCCGATGCGCGCCTCGCTGCGCGGATCGGCGAAGCCGTCGATACCGCTGCGCGCGTCGTCCCTTGGCGGGCCGTCTGCCTCCCGCGCGCAATAGCCGCGCGGCTGATGCTGGCGCACCGGGGTTGCGATTCGGTTCTGCATTTCGGTGTCGGCAAGGGCGAAGGCGGAGCACTCCTCGCACATGCCTGGCTCGAGGCCGCGGGCATGGTCGTTGTCGGCGGCGCCGCCGCCGGGTCTGTTGCGCCCCTGGCGCGGTTCGGACACGCGTTGGCGGGAGCCGAGGGATGACTCCCGCCGCCGCGCACGCACCGGGCGACTACGTCTCCCACGGGCTCCGCATCAGCTCGGAGATTGCGCTGCCGGAATTGGACGCGACGCGCGCGGCGTGCGCTGCGCTGCCGGAAGTCGCGATTCGCGTTGGGCACGTGGAGGAGACGCTTCCAGGCGCTACGCGGGTCTTCAGTGCGTTTCAATTCGCAGACCGCGACATGCTCTTCGAATTCCCCGAAATCGCGCGCTACCGCGTCCGCCAAGGCGAAGAGATCGTCGTCGAGCCGTTCGCGGGCGCGTCCACGAAGGCAATTCGCTTGCATGTCCTTGGCACGGCGCTTTCGATGCTCTGCCTTCAGCGTGGGCTGTTGCCGCTCCACGCGAACGCGATCGTGACCAGGGGCCGCGCGGTCGCCTTTGCCGGGCGCTCCGGCGCGGGAAAGTCGACACTGACGGCGATGTTCCGCAAGCGGGACTACGCGATTCTCACCGACGACGTCTGCGTTGTCGGCCTCGACGAAGAAGGGCGCCCGCTCTGTTGGCCCGGCATTCCGCGCCTGAAGCTCTGGCGCGAAGCGGCCGCTGTGCTCGGCGAGGATCTCAGCCGCTGCGAGACCTTGCTCGACGGCATCGAGAAATATCACGTGCCTCTAAGTGAAGAGGTACTCTCGCATCCGCTGCCGCTCGACCGGCTCTACGTGCTTCCCGATCGGGAAGCGCCGACTGGGCGGGGGATCGATCGCTTGAGCGGGGGCACCGCGGTCAAGGCGGTGATGGACAACACGTATCGCGGCTGGGCTGTCGCACCGATGCGGATGGCAAACGCGCATTTCCGCTTGGCGACCGCGGTTGCGCAAAGCGCAGCGAGCAGCGTCGCTACTGGAACCCGGAGCGGCGGACGCTCAGGCTTCGCAGTCGCGACGCCTATGTAGAGGCGGTGCGCCACCACCTCGATCGGGCTGTTGAAGCTCGCCTGCGCCGGTCAGGCGGCGGTGTGGGCGCGCATCTGAGCGCCGGCCTCGACAGCGCCGCGGTCGCCACGACCGCCGCGCGGCTTCTGCGTCCTGCAGACGAGAACGTGGTTGCCTTCACGTCGGTGCCGCGAAAGGGCTTCGACGGCGCCGTGCCGCCCGGACGGTTCGCCGATGAGGGGCCGCTGGCAGCGGAGACTGCCGCATATCACTCCAACGTCGAGCATGTGAGGATCGCTTCGGATGGCCGCTCGCCGCTCGCCGACCTCGACCGCTCCTTCTTCCTGCGGGAGGCGCCGACGCTCAATCTGTGCAACGGCGTTTGGTCCAATGCCATCAATACCGCGGCGAAGGAACGCGGCGTGGCCGTGATGATGACGGCGCAGATGGGCAACATGACGATCAGCTATGACGGCCTGCAGCTCTTCTCGGAGCTTGTGCGCCAGGGACGATGGCTGGCGTGGCTCAAGGCAGGCCGGGCGATCACGCGCGCGACCGCGATGCGCTGGCGCGGCGTGCTTGCGCATAGTCTCGGACCGTGGACACCGGAACTCCTCTGGGCCGTGCTCCAGCGCGTCGCAGGGAAGGGAGCGCTGGCGCTCACCGATTATTCGGCGATCAACGCCGACCAAATCGGCGCTCTCGACCTTGGCGAGCGGGCGCGTGCTCGCGGCCTCGACTTTACCTACCGTCCGCGTGCGGACAGCTTCGAGACAAGGCTATGGGTGCTTCGGCGCATCGATCTGGGTACGGCGAACAAGGGGACACTCGCCGGCTACGGAATCGACCTCCGTGATCCCACCGCGGATCGGAGGCTGGTTGAGTTCTGCCTCTCCGTCCCGACGGAGGAGTTCATTGCCGACGGGGTGCCGCGGGCATTGGCAAGACGTGCGCTAGCGGATCGCGTCCCCGCAAGCGTCCTGAACGAGCGTCGCCGTGGTCTGCAGGCCGCCGACTGGCACGAGGGCCTTTTGGCCGCGCACAACGAGGTCCAGTGGGAGCTCGATCGTCTGGGGGAGTGCAAGGCAGCGCGAACGGCGCTTGACCTCGGCCGTCTGCGAGCGCTCGTTGGCAACTGGCCGTCCGATGGATGGAACCGCGCAGAAACGATCAACGCCTATCGCCTCGCGCTTCTCCGTGGCGTCTCGGCGGGGCATTTCCTCCGCCGCGCCACCCGCAGCAACATGTAAGCGCACTTGTCGCGCCCGGCTCAGCTCGCGGGCTGCACGCTCCGTGAGGCGAGCGCCCGATAGAGGATCAGCGCGGTCGCGAGGAGCTGAACCACGAAGCTGGCGCAGCTGGCCTGTGCGGCGCCGACGACACCGTTCCAGCTCACGAAGAGTTAGCTGAAGCCCACGTCGGCAAAGGCGCCGAGCGCGACCGGCAGGAGCAATCCGGTCGATCGCCCGAGCGAGAACATGCGGTTGGTCAGCACCTGCACGAGCCCGGCCAGGCTGTAGCCGAACCCGACCCAAAGCATGATTTCTACCGCGTGGGCGCGGTAGGGCTCGGCGAGAAGCAGCCAGGCGATCCACCGACCGAGGAGGGCGATGGCGGCGAGGCCGCAAAGGCTGATGCCTATGTAGGCCGCGAGCCACACCGCGAAGATGCGGTTTGCGTGGCGGTGGGCGCCCGTCGTCTCCGCGTCGAAGAGCTTCGGCCGGAAGAGATCGCCCATGGCGCCGTTCGCGAGTATGAAGCCGGTGCTCGCGATCGTGAAGGCGGCGAGATATTGACCTGTGGCGCCTGCGCCGAGGAGGGCGGCGAGCACGTAGCGGTCGCCCATGTTCGCGAGCCACGTGAGGCCTGCCATCGGCAGGAACGGTCCGCCATAGCGCCAGAGGTTCGCGCGGAAGGGCTGAGCGCCGCTGTCTCGCTCCGCAACGCGCAAGAACGCCGACAAGGTCGGCCAGGGGGCAACGAGGCTTGTCGCCAGAATGAGCACCGCGAACGTCACGGCCTGGCTCCATACGAACGCCTCAGCTCCCGGGAAGAAGAGCAACGCCGAGCTCGTGATCACGGCCACCAGCCCGGCCTCCGCCACGCGGAGCCAGACATAGATGGATATCCGCTGCTCGGCGTGGAGACGAACTGCGAACACGGTCTTCAACGCATTGCCGACGATCCAGAAGACGATCGCCGCCATCATACCGGCGCCGACGGACGCGCCCGTCTCAAACGGCCACAGCGAAAAACCGAGGACGCAGAGAACGGCGACGACGGCGGCAGCCGCCAGGGTCCAGCGCAGGGCCTGTATGGTGAAGGCATCGCCGCGCCCAGCCCTGCTCGCCTCGGTGTGGTAGCGAAGTTGCGTGGAGGCCACCGGCTGAATCAGGAGCTGAAACCCGAGCGCGAGGATACCGAGGACGAGATTTGCGGCGCCGTAGGCCCCCGCCGACATCAGATGCGTGAAGATGCGGAGTGCCGCGACCCGGAAAAGGATGGTCAGGACATTGCCGACGACGATCAGCACGCCCGAACGCAGGAGTTGTCGGGAAGGCAACTGAAGCGACGAGGCACGAGCTCTGAGAAGCCGCAGCGGATCGATACTCATCGAGTATTGGCGAAAGCGCGGCGCGCTCGCGCCGCTTGGAAGAATCGTGCACTTCCTGCAAGCTATCGAAACACTCCGCAAGCCTCCGGAGAAGAGATGCGTAAGACAGAGACGGACGCGGAAGGCTGGCCTGCGTGCCGCATGCGCGGCCGGGCGAAACGGCCGTGACGATCAGTGACGAGCGGGTCTTTCCCGTCCTGCTTTCCGGTGGCGCCGGCGTCCGGCTGTGGCCGCTCTCGCGCGAGGACTCTCCAAAGCAGCTGATTCGGTTGATGGAGGGCCGCACGCTTTTCCAGCAGGCGGTCCTGCGCGCCACTGATTCGGATCTTTTCGCGCCGGTTATGGTGATCGCCGGCGCCGATCACCGCTTCATGGTTGCCGCACAGCTTCAGGAGGCGGGCGGAGTGAATGCGAGGATCGTACTTGAGCCGATGGGCCGCAACACGGCACCGGCCGTCGCGCTTGCCGCGCTTCTCGTCGCCGAGGTAGCCCCCGATAGGCTGCTTCTTCTAATGCCGGCGGATCATCTGATCAGCGACGTCGCGGCATTTCGCGCGACGGTGCGAAGTGCCGTGCCGGCGGCGCGGCGCGGGCTCGTCACGCTCTTCGGTATCCAACCGAACGAGCCGGCCACCGGCTACGGCTATATCCGCCTCGGCGATCCGGTCCCGGATGCCGGCTGCGCCAGAAATGTCGCCGCGTTCGTGGAAAAGCCCGACAGGACGAAAGCGGAAGACTACCTTGCGAGCGGCAACTACCTCTGGAACAGCGGGATCGTGCTGGCAACGGCCGCCACGCTGCTTCGGCAATTCTCGGCCCATGCGCCCGATTTGACGGCGCCCGTGCGCGCCGCCCTTAGCGGCGCGACGCGTGACGCCGATTTCGTGCGCCTCGATGCCGACGCATACGCGAGTTGCCGTTCGATCTCGTTCGACCATGCGGTGCTCGAGCGAGGCGATGGCGTGGCAGTGGTGCCAGCAAGCTTCGGCTGGCGCGACGTGGGCTCGTGGGCATCGCTTTGGGAAGCAAGCGAGCACGACGCCGACGGCAACGCCGTGATCGGCAATGTCATCGCCGAGGCGACGAAGGCCTCCTATCTCCGCAGCGAAGGCCCGCTGGTGGCCACGCTCGGCGTGGAGGGACTGGTCGTCGTGGCGACCAAGGATGTCGTGCTCGTCGCCGCCAAGGGGCGGGACCAGGAAATTCGCGGCGTCGTCGAGCGACTACGGATGAGGAGGGATGGCGATGCTTGAGGCCGTTGCGGCAAGCGGCACCACGAGCAGGCCCAAGGAACGACATCCGCCGCACCCGGGCGCGCGCGTCGTCCGCTCGCTAAGGGGTTTGCGGGGCGTCCGAGGATGGGGACGCATCGCGGACCTTTTTGTCCCCCTGGATACCGAGGGCGTGTTCGCGGTCGAGAATCCGACGGGATGGTTTGCCGGCGACCTCGCTTCTTTTGTCGACCGGCAGATGTATCTCTACAGCGAATACGAAGGAGAGCTGATTCGAGAGTTCCTTTCGACCATACCGTCTGGGCGAAGGAACGTAATCCTCGACATCGGCGCAAACGTTGGCACGCATAGTCTGGCCTTCGCTTCGCATTTCTCCGCGGTCCACGCCTTCGAGCCCAACCCGATTCTTTGGGGAAGCTTCGAGCGGAACATGCGGATCAACGGCCGCGCCAACGTTGAGATTCACAAGGTCGCGCTAGCTGACTGCAACAAGGAGATGCCATTCTTCTATTCTATTCCGAAGAAGAACTTCGGCCTCGGAACCCTTTCTCCGGTTCAGCAATATGACCTACCTCCGCAAGAGGTTGGCAAAGTGAAAGTGGCTCATGCTATCTCGAAACTTTGGGCTTGCGGCGCGTGGATGCCGTCAAGATCGACGTGCAAGGATTCGAGCGCGAAGTCATAAGAGGGCTGAGCTCGGTTCTCGAGCGAGACGCGCCAATCGTATGGGTCGAAGTCGCAGCCACGACCTTGGCCGACGCAGGATCGGAGGACGCGTTGAGAGCGCTTCTCCCGTTCGAGAGCAAGCTGCTATGGTTCGAGGCTAAGCGAAGCCCGCTTCGCAGGACCGTGCAGCTGGTCCCGGCGCCGAAAGGAAAGCTCTTGCCGGGCGACTACGTGATCGTTCCCCGCCGTTCCAGCAGGTGCGAATAGCCCGCCCGGTCAGTCGTCTACGCTACAACGTGGGCAGCACGGGCGCCCGTCTCCGCCTATTATGCGATCCGCTTGAAGCTGCCCACGCAGAAGCGCTCCATGACATCGTCAGCGCGGGCCGCTTCCGCCGCAAGCGTCGGATAAGCGGGGACGCCGTCCCACTCGATCAGAGTCGGCACCGGGCCCGTCCGCTCGATCGCGAACTCATAGAGCGCCCAGACCGTGTCGCCTGCAGGCGCGGAATGCGTGCGGTGCGCAAGCGTGACGCCACCCAAGACGCGCGCAGCGGCGTGGCGCCCGAAACGAATTTCCTCGACGGCGGCGACAGGGAAGGATCCGAGATATTCGAACGGGTCAAAGCCGCGGTTCGCCGCGGCGACGTGGACGTTGTGCAGGTCGAGAAGCAGGCCGCAGCCGGTCCGCGCGACGACCTCGGAAAGAAACTCCGTCTCGCTCGTCGCGGAATCTTCGGACCCGGTCGAGGGGTTCTCCAGCAGCATGCGGACGCCGAGCACCTTCTGCACCTGCTCGACATGCGCGACGACACGCTCAAGCGTCGCTTCGTCGTAGGGGAGGGGCGACCGGTCGGCGAGGTGGTCGCCGCGTGCCGAGCGGCCGAAGCGCGCGGAGAAGAGCCCCGGCCGATAGAGCGCGGCGAGCCGCTGCAAGCGGCTGAGATACGGGCGGTCGAGCGGCTTCGCTCCGCCGATCGTGAGGCCGGAGCTGTGAAGCGCTAAGGGGAAGCGGTCGCGAATCACGGCGAGCGCCGCGTGCGGCGCGCCTCCGTCGCCCGCATAGTCTTCGGCGTGCACTTCGAAGAAGGCGACGCCGCGCGGGTTCTCGGCGATGTCGGCAAGGTGCTCGGCCTTCAGGCCGACGCCGGCGCGCGGCGGGATCCTGTGTGAGGCATAGCTCGGCTGTGACATTGGGCGCAGCATGTTCGGTCCCTAGATATGGTCGCGTTGTTGGCCGTGGCGCGGCGGGCCGTGGCGGCCCGCCCACCGTTTGTGGAGATGTTGCTTGCTGTGAGTGCCGAGTCGGTGGGTCGACAGAACGCCGATCAGCTCGGCCGCTCGATCGGCTCGAGCGAGCCCGGACCGAACGGCGTGTCGATGGTTACGCACGTTCCTTTCGGCACCAGCCTCCAGGAATGGCCGTTGTAGTCGACCTTGTTGGTGCCAGCGCACGTCGTGCCCGGACCGGCGGCGCAGTCGTTCTTGCCGGCGAGCGAGACGCCGAAGCACTTCTCCTTGTCGGCGGTCGGAGTCTCGGCGGCCTTTGCCGGCAGCGAGGCGGCGGTGAGCGCCGCGGCAAGCGCGCCGGCGAGCGCTGCACTCGAGATTTGAGCGGTCTTCTTCATGATCGGTTCCCTTGATCTGATCGGTCGCCTTGTTGGCGTTCTCGATTTAAGCGGGCCCTTCACGCCGCCGGAAATATTGAAGTTCGATTGTTCCCATAGCTCGGAGCTATTGCCTCCCAAGGGGCGGCGCAAGTGACTTTCGATCACGGCTTTTTTGCGATGCGGAACGGCGCCAACCCGGCTATCGGCGCCGGCATGGAATTCATAGCCGCCCTCTCTCTATCTTGTGAAAAGCGCGTCATGATATTGCTGGCAGGGCAGGAGAGGTGACGCGATGCCGGAGCGCCGCAGCAGTGTCTTGGGGATGTGAATGACGTCGAGACCGCTCACTGAGGCGATCGGAGACGCGGTCGAGCGCGCGCGCCACAAAGACGCTTCCGTCAACGAGCGGCTGAAGCTCGTCGCCGACGAAGTCAGGGCGTTGAGCCCGCGCTTCGCAGGCGCGGTCGATCGGCTGATCGCGCGGCTCACGGAAAGCGGGGTCGGCGAGGAATCGCCCGCGCCCGGCGAGCCGATGCCACCCTTCATGCTGCCCGACGAGCAGGGGCATCTGGTCGGCCTCAACGGCCTGCTCGCCCGTGGGCCGGTCGCGATCGCCTTCAATCGCGGCCATTGGTGCCCATATTGCCGGGTCAACACCGCATCGCTCGGTGAGGTGCACGGCAAGGTCGCTGCAATGGGCGCCCAGGTGGTGGCGATTCTTCCCGACCGGCAGAAGTTCACGGCGCGTCTCAAGGAAGACTCCGGGGCCGAGTTCCCGATCCTGACCGATATGGACAACGGCTACGCGATGTCGCTGAGCCTGGTGATGTGGGTGGGGACGGAGATGGAGGGCCTGTTGCCCGCCGCCGGCGTGAATATCCCAGCCTATCAGGGCAACGAGTCCTGGATGCTGCCGATT
>Ga0315553_10000700_pt1 | contig 29171 bp, 23 predicted proteins | sample SalMarSW160140MG_FD_203099 | JGI IMG/M metagenome (GOLD analysis project Ga0315553, IMG submission 203099) | Salt marsh sediment microbial communities from the Plum Island Ecosystem LTER, Massachusetts, United States - Salt Marsh Sediment SW1601-40 ... | reverse complement strand
CGAATCGAATCCATATCCTTTGATCTGCTCGTCGTCATCGGTCACATCCATGCCGATTCCGAAGCGATCCAGGTAGTGGTGCTTGCCGATCAAAGCCGTGTAGTAGCCGGCCCGCTGGAGATGGCGCATGAAGGTGGTCGAGCGCAGATCCGGGCGGATCGGATCCGCCTGATTCCCGCAGATGCCGTGCTGAGAGGGGAACTTCCCCGTAATGATCGAAGCCCGTGACGGCTGGCACAGCGGGCTGGCGCAGTAGGCGTTAGCGAACTGGACTCCCCTCTCGGCCAGGGACATCAGATTCGGCGTGCTCGGTCCCAGTGCATCCCGCCGGAAATGATCGGTGAGGATCAGGATGATGTTTGGTTGATCTTCCATCGCTACACTCCTGCCTTTCCTAGTCTCGAACCCAATGTTCGAACAGCTCGTCCAGCTGACAGTTGCAGGCCGCTTCGGCGGCCGCCTGGAACTCGAGGGAGTCGACGATATCCCACTCGAAGTCTTTGGTGTACTCCCTGAAAAACCCGTCGGAAACATCCCCCCCCATGTGCTCGGACAACGCCTGAATAAACAACGGTCCCCTGCCGTACACGATGGCCCCGTACTCCTTCGGCGTGTATTCGCTCACTGGTCTGCCGATCGGGATCTCCGCTCTGTCCACCCGGTCCCAGCGCTCTTCCAGGGATTGGTAAAACCCTCGGGCGGCGTCGCCGCCGTAGCGATCCACGTAGTACAGCCAAGTGGCGTACTGGGTCGGGGCTTCATCCAGCCAGGGCTCGAGCATCTGGTCGTTTCCCACCGAGGCGTAAAACCACTGGTGCGCGACTTCGTGCGCCGTGGTTGATTCCAGCAGGATCGGCGCGGGAATACCGCCGTAGTTCTGGTCCAGATCGTACAGCCTGCGGGCAATTATTATGATTCCCGGAAACTCCAGACCATAGGCGTAGAAAGGAACGCTCACCAAAGTCAGGGTCCGGTATGGATAAACTCCGAACCGTTTTCCAAAACTGCGGACCGCCGCCGCAGCCGTCGAAAGAGCCCGCTGGGAGCCGGCCTCATCCACCTCCCGGGCGTAGCTGCGGATCTCCGTCTCCCCTACCTGTTCGCTCAGCACAGCGAACTCCCTGCTCAGGGCCAGGTACAGATCCCGGGCGGGACCCAGGGCAAAAACCACCTCCCGGCGCCCCTCGCTCCGGTGCGAACCCAGCTGGATACCCGGCGCAGCCAGGATGAACTCCTCCGGCATCGAAACCTCTACGAGATAGAAGCTCACCTCGTTGAAGGTGAAGTCCCCGTAGGTTACCGGCAGGGGGTGGTCCCATCCCTCGCAGGCCGGAATCATCGGGTAGCAGTAGGCCAACGACAGCACGCCCCCGGCGTATCCGAATCCCCCGTACTGCCCCTCCTCGCTCACAGGCAGGGACAGATGATATTCTATCAGAATCGAGGCACTCTGCCCGGGCTCTAGCGGTGCGGGCAACGGCACCAGCAGACGGCTGCGGCGGTTGCGAAACTGCGCTTCGACGGTCAGTCCATCCGCGGTGACCGAGCGCACCTCCAGCCGGCCGGGAGTAAGATTCGGATAGAGGAAGAAGGGGATCTCTCGGATCGCATCAGACTCGCTGTTTGTGAAGCGGACCCGGGCACGGGCCAGGATCTCCGTCGGAGGATCACCAAGATCAAATTGCAGATGGTAAACCGTGTGCTCAACCAGCTGCGGATGCTCGTCAAACTCATCCTCGATCAGCAACTCCCGAAAGGGCTCGAAATCCTCCATATCGTAGCTGTCCAGCTCGATGTACTCCCGCCCGTCCTGATCCGCGCAGCTGCCCGGAAGCATCAGCAACAGTCCCATCAGCGCCAACCAGCGGCGAAACCATGAAGCGCCTCGCGCCTTTCCGGACAATTTGCCTGCCATGAGTCTCCGAGCCTCTTCCTGTTCTTCCTGCCAGTCAGTATAATGCAAATCCGACTATGTACAAGAAGATCGACGATGAGACGCTGCAGCAGCTGAGGGGGATCCTGGGCGACGGGAACCTCCTCACCCCCCCGGACGATCTGGATGCCTACGCCCACGACGAGGTGGCCGAGCTCTGGCACCTCCCCGAGGCGGTCGCACGGGTCCAAACGACCGAACAGGTCTCAGAGATCCTCAAACTGGCTCAGATAAAACGCTTCCCCGTCACCCCCCGCGGCGCAGGCCAGGGTTTGAGCGGCGGATCCGTTCCCGTGTTCGGCGGTCTGGTGCTGTCCCTGGAGAAGATGGACAAGATCCTGGAGATCGACGAAGAGAACCTGATGGTTTCCGCGGAACCGGGGGTGATCACCGGCAATCTGCACCGGGAGGTGGAGGCGGCCGGGTTGTTCTACCCCCCGGATCCGGCAAGCCTGGATTCCTGCTCGATCGGCGGGAACATCGCCGAAAACGCCGGAGGTCCCAGGGCCATCAAATACGGGGTGACCAAGGATTACGTGAACGGTCTGCAGGCGGTCCTTCCCAGCGGTGAAGTCATGGAGCTGGGGGCCAAGGTGATGAAGAACGTCACCGGGTACAACCTGATCCAGCTGCTCACCGGCTCTGAGGGGACCCTGGCCGTAGTGACCCGCATTCTCCTTCGCCTGCTGCCTAAACCCGAGCAGCGGGTGGATCTGCTGGTCCCCTTCAACGATTTCCAGGCAGCCGGTCAGTCGGTGTCGGACATCATAAAAGCCCGGATCGTGCCGGTGGCCCTGGAGTTCATGGAGAGGGACAGCGTCCTGGCTGTTGAAAAGCTGATCGAAAAGGAGGTTCCCTTCAGGGAGGCCGCAGCCCACCTGCTGATCACCCTGGACGGCAACGACAAGAACCAGATCGATCGCGACTACGAGAGGATCGGGGAGATCTGCCTGGAAAACGGGGCCGTCGACGTGCTGGTTGCCGACAATCCCCAGATGCGGGATAGGCTGTGGGAGACCCGCAAGCTGATCATCGAAGCACTCCAAAACTTGAGCCCGCAGCACATCATGGACACCCAGGACATCGTAGTGCCCCGCACCCAACTGCCCGAGCTGCTTCCCAGGATCAAGGAGATAGGGGAGCGCTACCAACTTCCCGTCATCAACTTCGGCCACGCCGGCGATGGGAACGTGCACGTCAATATCATCAAGGATGTTGCCGAAGAGGTGTGGAAAACCCAGGCGCCCGAGGCCGCCGCAGAGATCTACCGGCTGGCCGTGTCTCTGGGCGGCATGGTCACGGGGGAGCACGGGATCGGCCTGACGAGGAAATCCTTCCTCTCCCTGGGAATCGATTCCGCCCAGATCCGGATGATGCGCGGGATCAAAGAAGATTTCGATCCCAACGGCATCCTAAATCCGGGGAAGATCTTCTAGCTAGAGAACATCCCGAAGGGCAGCCAACAACCGTTCGACATTTTCCTCCCGGGCGGTGTGACCCAACAACCCGATGCGCCAGATCTTGCCGGCCAGGGGACCCAGGCCGGCCCCGATTTCGATCTTGTGTTTGCTGCGCAGGGCGCTGCGCACCTCGGCATCCTCCACGCCTTGGGGGATCTTTACGGCGTTGAGCATAGGCAGGCGGAAGGGTTTGTCGACCAGGAGCGCCAGACCCAGCTGTTCCAGCCCTTCAACCAGCCGCTCATGGACCCTCTGGTGGCGGGCGAATACCTTATCCATGCCCTCCTCCGTGACCAGCACCAGGGCCTGGTACAGACCGTAGAGCATGTTGATCGGCGCTGTGTGGTGATAACTGCGCTTCTGGCCGCCCCAGTACTTGCCGATCAAATCGACATCCAGGTAGAAGCTCGGTGTCTTGGATTTTCGCGCGGCGATCGCCTTTAGCGCTTTCTCGGAAAAGGTTACCGGAGCAAGCCCCGGCGGGCAGGACAGACACTTCTGGGAACCGCTGTACAGGGCATCCACCCCCCAGCCGTCCACATCGACCTCGATCCCCCCCAGACTGGTGACCGCGTCCACCAGATACAGGGAATCCAAACCCTGCAGCAGCCTGCCGATTTCGGCGGCGGGATTGCGCACCCCGGTCGAGGTCTCAGCATGGACCATAGCCACGAGCTTGAAAGGCTTCTCTTTCAACTTCTTCTCCACCGCCTCTGGCTCGACCGGCCTGCCCCACTCGAACTCCAGCACCTCTGCCTCCGCGCCGAGCCGGGCGGCGATTTCCCGCATCCGTGTACCGAACACACCGTTGATCAGGATGAGGATCGAATCTCCCGGTTCGAGCAGGTTGACCAGGCAGGTCTCCATTCCTGCCATGCCGGTGCCGGACACGGGAAAGGTCAGCTCATTTCGGGTTTTCATCAACTCCTGCAGCAGCGCCTTGATCTGGTCCATAATGCGGATGAAGTAGCTATCCATATAGCCAAGGGTGCTGCGGCTCAACGCGCTGTAGACCTCCGGGTAGACACTCGATGGGCCCGGCCCCATCAGCAAAACATCTTCGATTCCGTCCAATAGATTCTTCATGATGGAGCCATTATAGCCGGCGGCAGACTCGATCTCAAGGGAAAGGGCGGGTTCAAAGAGGCAGCCAGACGCTCGAAGCGTCGGGCTGTTCTGCGTTGCAGCATTTCGGCAACTGGATAGCTTCCCGACGGGTCGCGCCCTTTACTTGTGGTCCCGCCGGCTGCTGCCGGGGGCATCAATCTGGTAGTGGAAATCGAACTCCTTGAAGATCAGGTTTCCCTGGAAGCTGTCGTTCTCCAGTCCCCGGGGTGTCCAGAAATCTTTGCCCCATTCGGGGTCGAAGGTGATGCGGGAGAAGCGGCAGTCCAGCATCGAAGAGATATCGGCGTTCTCTTTTTCGATGAAGCCGAAGGAGATCATCACGTTGTCCTGCCGCAGCTCCTCCTCCGCAATTTCGTGGTTTATGGAGATTATACGCGTGCTTTCCGGCCTGGGCTCGGAGATGTTCACCCAGATGTACTCGAACTCAAGCAGCAGCTTCTGGCCCGCTGCTCCCTCGCTGGCCGGGTCCAGGCGTACGTGGACGTGGGGTTCGAGAGGGCTTCCTGGAACGTAGCTGTGGGGAATCTGCACCTGAAAGTGCCCGCTCTGGAACACCCCCCTGCCGTAACCGAACTCGTAGCCTTGGAGCCCGGAGAAGCTCGGTCCCCGCTGCCTGTTGGTCAGGATAGGCATATATCTGGGGGGCCTGCTGAACTGAGCACCCGTAACGGACATCATGTTGGCGGTCACCCGCAGATCCTCCCAAAGGAATCCGGCACTGTCATTCACTGACATACTATCCCTCCGTATAGCACAGATCGTCGCTCTTTTCGCTCTGATCTGCAACCCAATCATCATTCGCTGATGTGTCATGGGTAAAATAACACAAAATGAGTTACTAATCCACAAAAAAACTCATATTTCCTTGATTTTCTCGACAGCCGATGCTATTTTTACCCAGATATTTCAATTTGTGATAAACGAGGTCGAAAAATGAAGCCAAACAGAATGGTCCTTGGAGCGGGGCTCGTGCTGATTGCAGCGACTGTGCTGATCGGCTGCGGGCGTCCCGGGGGCGGCCGCCCCGGTGGCTCGCCGGCGGGAGCCGAGGGTCCGGATGAGGTCAAACCTCTGGCTGTGGAGGCGTTGACCGTGACCCGGGGTGACCTGGTCCGCAACATCGAGGCCGCCGGGATCGTATCGGGGATTAACGAAGCCTACGTGGTTTCGGAAACCCAGGGGATCATTCAGAGCGTATCCTTCGAGCTGGGAGATCGGGTTGCCGAGGGTCAGGTTCTGGTCAAGGTGGACGATACCATTCCCCGCCTCAACATGGAGCAGGCCAAGGAACAGTTCGAGATTGCCAAACTCGACCTGGAAGCCACGGAGAAGCTTTTCAACGACGGCAGCGCCTCCAAGGCGGAACTGGCCCGGGCCCGCAGCGCCGTCAACGGCACCCAGGCTCGCTATCAGAGTGCCTTGAAAACCTTCCGGGATTGTTCGATCCGTGCACCGATCGGCGGGTACATCGCCGGGAAGGAGAGCGGGATCACCCTCGGGAATTACCTCAGCCCCGGTCTGCGCGTAGCCCGGCTCGTGGATATCAGCTCCCTGAAGGCGGAGGTCGCGGTTGGGGAGGGACAGGTCAGCCTGGTGTCCGCGGGTGCCCCGGCCACGGTCCTCATCCCGGCGGCGGGGGATCAGAAGTTGTTCCAGGCTGCGGTCAGCGCGGTGGCGGCCGGCAGCGACCCGGCAACCGGAAGCTACTCGGTAATAGTGACCTGGAAGAATCCGGTGGGCAATACGATCAAATCCGGGATGTCGGCGACAGTGACCATACAGACCCAGGCTCAGCAGCCGGTGGTGCTGATCCCTTCGGCGGCAATCGTCGAACAGGCAGGCCAGAGCTTCGTGTTCACCGCAGAAGAGGGACGGGCCGCCCAGAAGCCCGTTCAGGTCGGCAGGCGGATCGGGAACATCACGGAGATCCTTGACGGCCTGGAGGAAGGACAGACCCTGGTCATCTCCGGGCTCACCGCGCTTCGCCGGGGGGATCCGGTACAGCCCACGGTCATCGGTGAAAGCGGGTCCTGGCAATGAACTTCGGTAAATTCTCTGTCAACAACTCCGTCCTCATCAATATCCTGATGATCGCCGTGCTGGTCCTCGGGGTTCTCAGCCTCTCGAGATTACCCCGGGAGCAGTTCTCCGAGGTGCCTTTCTTCTGGGTGAACATCGCCGTGGCCTACCCCGGGGTCAGCGCTGAAGATGTCGAGAAATCCGTGACCATCAGAATCGAGAATGAAATGGACGGATTGGACAAGCTCGATGAGATCGTCTCGACCACCCAGGAGGGTCTGAGCATCGTGAGGGTAGAGTTCGACAGCGGGATTTCCAATGACGAGTTCGCCCGCCTGTACCAGGAAGTGCAGACCCGCTTCAGCAAGGTGGATCTTCCGGACGGCACCCTCACCCCGTTCATCGACGATTTTTCATCCTCGGATTTCCTGCCCGTGGTGGAGGTCATCCTGTCGGGGAACGTGGAGTACGGAACCCTCAACGAAACGGCTCGCCTTCTCCGAGAACGGTTGCTGGATATCCCTCAGGTGGCGGATGTCGATCTGGTCGGAGCTCGGGACAGGCAGGTCATCATCGGAGCCAACCAGGAGAAACTCGAAGCCCTGGGGATCTCCCTGGATGAGGTGGTTCGGGCGGTGTCCAGCCGCAACGTCACAGTTCCAGGGGGAACTCTGGAGACCCGGTCCCGGGAGTACCTGCTGCGCACTATAGGGGAGATCGAGCGGGTCGGCGAGTTCGAGAAAATCATCGTCCGTCGCAGCAGCGCAGCCGCTGCCGGCGGCTCACAGGCCGGTGGTGCGCAGCCGGTGGGCTCGGCGCCCGGCGTGGTCCACGTCTCCGACGTGGCGACCGTGGAGGAAAACTTCGATCCTACCGGGGCGGACGCCCGTTTCAATATGGAACAGGCGATCGTACTGAGGATAACAAAGGTGACCCGCGGAAACAGCGTGGCCGTGGTCAACGGCGTGAAAGAGGTTGTTGCCGAGCTCGAGCAGACCATGCCGGCCGGGATGACGATCAACCTATTCGGGGATTCCACCGTGCAGATCCGCCAGAGCCTGGATGTGCTGCTGAACAACGCCCTGCTGGGTCTGATCTTCCTGGTCGGCATTCTGATGCTTTTTATCGGCGTGCGCAACGCCCTGATCATCGCCCTGGGAATACCGGTAACCTTCGCCATTACCTTCGTGGTGCTCGAGCTTTTCGGAGAGACCTTCAACACCAACACCCTCTTCGGCCTGGTGCTGGTACTGGGTCTGATCGTGGACCACGCGATCGTGATCATCGAGAACAGCTACCGCCTGAACCAGGAAGGGTTGTCGAGAATCGACGCGGCCATCCAGGGAACCAACCAGGTCGTGGTTCCAGTCATCGCCGCCACCCTGACTACGGTTGCAGCTTTCCTGCCCCTGATGATCCTTCCCGGAACCCTGGGCAGGTTCCTCCGAGTCATACCCCTCACCGTTTCCATCGCTTTGGTAGCCTCTACTTTGGAGGCGATCGTGTTCCTGCCGGTGCACTTCGCCGAGTGGTCCGGAAATGCCAGGAGACAGCTCGGGATCCGCTTTGATCGTATAAAGAGGGGCTTCTTCAAGATCATCTCCAGGGTCTATCGGCGCCGCTACCTGCTGGTCGCCGTCATGATCGTGGTAATGCTCGGCAGCTTTGCCCTGGCCACCACCCTGCAGCAGGATCTTTTCAGCTCGGAGGATTTCACCCTGTTTTACATAGACATCGAGCTGCCCACCGGTTCTCCGAAGACCAAGACCGAGAGCATCGTGGCGGAATACGAGAAGCGGATCATGCCCCTTGTCGGTCAGGGGGAGATCATCTCCATCAACTCTTCGATAGGAACCAGCTCTACCGGCACGGGCATCGAAAACAAGAGCAACATCGCCCAGATCGTCGTGGACATCATCGAGAAGGACGAGGGGCGGACCCGGCCGATCGTCGAAATCATGCAGGAGGTTCAGGAGATCACCGCCGCGGTTCCGGGAGTCGAGAACGTCCAATTTCGCCGGGCCCAGAACGGCCCTCCGGTGGAGCCTCCGGTCTCCTTCCGCCTGTTCGGGGACAACTACGACGAGCTGTCCGCCATTGCGGGAGAGATCCAGCAGAAACTCGAAGAGTACCCGGAGCTGTACAACATCAGCGACAACCTCGAGGTCGGCACCCCTGAGTTGAGGGTGAAGATCAACCAGGACCGGGCTGCAGCCCTGGGTTTGAGCACTGCGGCGGTCGGATCCTTCATCCGCAGCTCCTTCGACGGCATCACCGCAACCACGATCTTCGTGGAAAATGAGGAGATCGATGTAATCGTGCGCTACGCCGGAAATCAGATCACCTCGGTTCAGCAGCTGCTTCAGCTCAAGATTCCGTCAGCCGATGGGCGCCTGATTCCCTTCTCCACTGTCGCCACCGTAGAGGAAGGACAGGCACTGGCTGCGATTCGGCGGGTAGACGGCAAGCGGGAGGTCACGGTGAGCTCCGAAGCCTACGATGAGAGCCGGGTACGGATGATCAACGCCCAGGTGAAGCAGCTGTTCGATGACACTCTCCGGCCTCTGTACCCGGAGGTCAGTCTCAAGGTCGGCGGGGAGTTCGCCGAGTTCGGAAACCTGCTCACCCAGATCCTCCGCATCTTTCTGCTGGGGGTGTTCCTGATCTACCTTATCCTGGGCACTCAGTTCAAGTCCTATCTTCAACCGGCACTGATCCTGGTGACCGTCCCCTTCGCCTTCGCGGGGGTGATCCTCTACCTGTTCGTGTCCGGGACCCCCTTCTCCACCACGGTGCTTTACGCCGGGGTCGCCCTGGCGGGGATCGCGGTCAACGACTCGATCGTGCTGGTCAGTTACGTGAATGACCTCAAGCGTTCGGGCAAGACCACTACGGAGGCTGTGGCGGAAGGAACTACGATCCGTCTGCGTCCGATCCTGCTTACAACTCTGACAACCATCGCCGGGCTTCTGCCCACGGCCCTCGGTCTGGGAGGAAAGTCGGTCGTGTGGGGGCCGATGGCCAGCACGATAATCTTCGGTCTGATCTTCTCCACCTTCACCGCCCTGTTCATCATCCCGTCCCTGTATGGGATTCTTGAAGACATCCGTGACCGTCGTACGCGGCGCAAGGATAGCCGGCGGGAGAAACGCACGAGCCGCGCCGCTAGAAAGGAAGCAAGTCATGCTTAGAAATAGAGTACTCGCGGTTCTTACCGCATTCCTCATTTTTCCGATGTCCCTGGTCGCTCAGAGCTCCACCCTGGATATCGGGGAGGTACTGAGGCTGGTCTTGGAACAGAACGCAGGCGTGAAGATCGCCGACGCCCTGCAGCGGCAGGCAGAGGCGCTTCATCGCCAGACCCTGGCGGACACCAAGCCACAGATCGATCTGCTGATGGATCCGTTGTACGGGTACTCTACCGGCGTTCTCACCGGCCAATTCTCACCGCCGGATGACAAAACCGACCTTTCCCTGGGACTATCCCTGTCCCAGGCTCTGCCCACCGCCGGGATTGCCAGCTTGAGTCTGGCCAACACCATGAGCCTGACCAACATCCCGGATCCCGATACGATCTCCCAGAATCCATCGCTGACCTTCGTGCTCAGCCAACCGGTCTGGGTCAACAAGAAACTGTTCGATCTGCGCCAACTTTCCGCAGCGCGAAGGGTGAGTGAGATCAACTGGCGGATCGCGCAGGACGGCAGCCTGGAGGCCCGCAACGGCAACATCTACGCCGCCTTCAGCCTCTACACGGAGGCGATCGGCCTGCGCCGGGATATCGAATATTTTAAAAAAAGCCTCGAGCTGGCGGATCAGAACCTACGCCAGGTACGGATCAACCTGGATGTGGGCCGGGCTTCGGAGACGGATCTGCTGCAACTAGAAATTCTAATTGGACTTCAACGGGAAGCGCTTCTGGAAAGCCAATACGCCCTTCTACAGGTCGAACAGAGTCTGGGCAATGCCCTGGGTCTGGACGCAGGACTGAACGGCTACCAGTATATCGACACCTTCGCAGCACCAGCCCTTCCGGTAGACACGGCTGAACTGGTCGCGGAAGCCCGTACGAACAACCCGACGGTGCGGCAGGATCGGCTTTCCCTGGAACAGACCGAGGCTCAGAGCGTCCTGAGCGGAAGAACCGATGCACCGAACCTCAGCTTGGCACTGACCCTGCTGCCTCAGTACGAAGGGACAACCCCGACCAAGCTTGGGGCGTCTTTCTCCTCCTTCTTCAGTGAGGGGACCGAGCTGGACTGGTCCGTTGCCATCGGCCTGGAGGTGCCGCTGTACGACGGCGGAAAGGCCGTCTATCGGGATCAGGTCAATTCGGCTTCCGAGAGCATCGCCCGGGAGACCCTGGATGCCAGCCTGCGGGATGTGGAGAACACCCACGAGGCACTGATCCTCCGTCAGAGCATTATCCGGGACCGGATCGATCTGCTGGAGAAGAATATCGAGCTCAAGACCCGGACCGCAGCGGATGAGCAGCGCAAGCTCGAGGTAGGATTGGGCACTCCCCTACGGGTCGAATCGGCGCGGCTGGAATTACTGCAGGTGGAGAACGAGCTCTGGCAGGCTCAGGCCGACCTGTTTCTCAACAGCCTCGACCTGCTCAACCTGTCGGGCCGTTCCCTGCAAGAGGCGCTGGCCGAGCTTTAAGCGGCGCTTCGACAGCGACTTGGATCCGCAGGCCCGCGCGCCGTATAATGAAACCATGAATGTCAAAGAGATAGAGGAGAAGATCGACACCCTCTCAAAGCTCAAGATACAACAGATGTTCAGCAGCGATTTCCTGCTGAGCTGGGACAAAACACAAGATGAAATCCGGGGGGTTCTCACAGCAGCGGAAATCCTGCGGGATATGAGACGGGCGAACATCTCTGCGAAGATCTTCGATTCCGGCCTGGCCGTGGCGATCTTCCGGGACAAGTCCACCAGAACACGCTTCAGCTTCCTGAGCGCGGCCAACCTGCTCGGCCTGGCCGCCCAGGATCTGGAAGAGACCAAGACCCAGATTGCCCACGGGGAAACGGTTCGGGAAACAGCCAACATGATCTCCTTCCTCACGGAGGTCATCGGCATCAGGGACGACATGTACCTGGGCTACGGTCACAGCTACATGAAAGAGGTTTCCGCGGCGGTGAGGGAGGGGCACCGGGAGGGGGTGCTGCCGCAGATACCCACCGTGGTCAACCTGCAGTGCGACCAGGATCATCCCACCCAGTCTCTGTCCGATCTTCTTCATCTTATCCGCCACTTCGGAAGCCTCGAGGCCCTCAAGGGGAAGAAGATAGCCATGACCTGGGCCTATTCCCCCTCCTATGGCAAGCCTCTCTCGGTACCCCAGGGTGTAATAGGCCTGATGAGCCGATTGGGAATGGAGGTTCACCTGGCCTACCCCCAGGGGTACTCCCTGATCCCCGAGATCGAGAAACTGGCTGAGGAGAACAGCCGGGCGGCCGGAGGCACCTTCAGCAGGTCTCACTCCATGGCCGAAGCCTTTGCCGGTGCGGACATCGTCTACCCCAAGAGCTGGGCGCCCTACGAGGTGATGCAGCGGCGTACCGGGCTGTTGAAGGCCGGCGATTCCAAGGGGCTTGAGAAGTTGGAGGCGGAGTGCCTGGAGCTCAACAAGCGCCACCTGGACTGGGAGTGCGATGAACAGCTGATGAAACGGACAAACGACGCCCTTTACCTGCACTGCCTGCCGGCGGACATCTCCGGGGTGAGCTGCCAGCACGGGGAAGTCGCGGCTTCCGTATTCGAGCGGTTCCGTCTGGACACCTACCGGCAGGCCGGCTACAAGCCCTACGTCATCGCGGCCATGATGTTGCTCAGCAAGGCAAAGGATCCCACCGCGCTGCTCTGCGGGATCCTGAAGCAGAGAGCTCCGCGGCTGGCCGATAGCGGGTGACCCGCTGAGGTACGGGCGGCTGGGGGCTGAAGGTCGGCCCTCACCAGCCGGGCGTGACCGGGATTATAGTTGCACGATCATTTTCCCGAGATTCTTGCCGCTGAATAGCCCGATCAAAGCGTCGATCCCATTCTCGATGCCGAGAACAACGGTCTGTTCATAGACTACCGAGCCCTCCGACAGCCAGGCTTTCATATCCCGCTGGAAGGGTTCCTTGTGCTGTGGGTAGTCCGACATGATGAATCCCTGCATCCGCAGTCTTCTCGTTATAAACAGGGCAAGATTCGCTGGTCCCGGTACCGTCTCGGTGTCATTGTAGCGGGAGATCATTCCGCAGGAGACGATTCGCCCGAAATCGTTCATGTTGGCGATCGCCGCCTCCAGGTGATCACCGCCCACGGAGTCGAAGTAGACGTCGATGCCGTCACGGCACTGGCGGCGCAGCTCCCGGGCGATGTTGCGGTAATCCTTGTAGTTGAAGGCGCTGTCCACACCGGCTTTTTCGAGGAGCCAGCGGACTTTCTCTTCGCCCCCCGCACTGCCAACAACGCGGCAGCCTCTGATCTTGGCGATCTGGCACACCGCCGAACCCACGGCGCCCGCCGCAGCTGAGACGTAAACCGTTTCCCCCGGCTCGGGCTTCCCGATCTCTGTAAGACCGATGTATGCGGTCCTTCCCGGCATGCCGAGAACGCCGAGATAGGCGCTCGGGGGATGCGGACCGGGATCGATCTGCTCGAGGCCCGAGCCATCCGACCCGAAGTGCTCGCGAAACCCCATTTCGGACAGTACGTACGTTCCCTGCGGGAATGCGGGATTCCTCGATTCGAGCACGATTCCGACGGCACCACCGTCCAGCGGCTTTCCGAGTTCAAATGGCGCCACATAGCTCTTTCCGGGCCGCAATCTACCCCGCATGTACGGATCGACTGACATAAATACGTTGCGTACGATGAGTTCTCCCTCGCCCGGTTCGCGGACTTCAGTATTGACAATCTCGAAATCTGCAGGCGACGGCAGTCCCTTGGGCCAGCGTTTCAGCCTGATTTCCCGCCCTTTTATCTTTCCCATATAAATCCTCTTATGAACCTAGATTGTTCCTGCTCGATGATACGGCCGGCCGCACCTGGCCGGTTGCACCTGATTCACCCGTTCTGTAAACCCAGGGTATCGAGCAACAGCCGATCCCCTGCCTCGAGGACAACGTCCAAAGCTCCCAGATTCTCATCGATGTGCCTTTGATGGGAGGCTTTTGGGATCGGGATGACCCCTTCCTGTAGGATCAACCAGGCCAGAGCAATCTGGGCCGGGGTCTTACCGTATTTACCGGCCAGCTCCGCCAGCAGAGGTTCCCGGAGCCGGTCGGTCAACAGCCTCCGTTCCAGGGGGCGGTAGGCTACCACCGCAATCCCCTCTTCCCGGCAGAAGCGCAGGAACTCCTCCGTTGCCACGGATCGCTGGATCAAGTTGTAGTGCACCTGATCAGCGGAAATCGGACAGCGACTGATCCGGATGGCCTGCTGCAGCTGTTCCAGGGTGAAGTTACTGACCCCGATTCTGTCCGCCAGCCCGGCTGACACGGCGTCGTTCAACCCGAGGATGTACTGCTCCATGGGAATCCCGTCCCACGGAGCGTGGACGTAGAGCAGATCGAGCTTCCGGATCCCCAGTCGAGCGAGCATTCCCTCGACGGCTCGGGGTGTGGCGCTGCGCTTGGCGTGAGATTTCCAGACCTTGGAGGCGATGAACAGACCGCTGCGGTCAAATCCTTTGATCGCTTCCCCGACCAGCTCCTCGGTGTGGGTCGCACCGTAGAACTGGGCCGTGTCGATGTGGTTCTGCCCCTTGGACAGGGCGTAGCGGATCGCCTCGATCTCCCTCTGGTCGTTGTCGTAGTCCGCGCAGACCGTGCCGTCTTCCCAGCGGGCGCCTCCCATACCCCAGGTCCCGATCCCGATCGGGTGCACCTTGATATCACCGATCCGCTTTGTTCCGTGCGTTTGACCCATCCTTTCAATCCCCGGCTGTTTGCTATGATCGCAGGGCTTCATTATATTGAAAACGCAAACTTTAAACGAGGAGAAGATGAATGAACGGTTCAGCCGGGGCGCAAGGGGTTCTCTGGGATCTCGGAGATCTGTACAGCGGAGGTGATGATCCCCAATTGGAGAAGGATCTGGCCGAATCCAGGCAGAGGGCCGAAAGCTTCGCATCCTCCTATCGCGGCCGGATCGCCGAGCTGCAGGCGGCGGAGCTGGCCGAGGCGATCGAGGAGTACGAACAAATTCTGGAGCTTTCCGGAAAGGCCGGGACCTTCACCTACCTAAACTGGTCCACCAACACGGAGGATCCTGCCAGGGGAGCGCTGCTGCAGCGCCTCCAGGAACATTCATCCCGGCTTCAACAGCAGCTGCTTTTTTTCGAGCTGGAATGGGCCCACGTGGACGAGGATCGTGCCGGGAAACTGATGGCTGACCCAGCCCTGGCCCGTTACCGCTTCTGGCTGACCCTGTCCAGGCGCTATCGCCCCCACCTTCTCAGCGAAGCGGAGGAGAAGATACTGGCGGAGAAATCCGTTACAGGACGCAGCGCCTGGGTGCGCTTCTTCGAAGAGGTGCACAGCGGAGCCCGCTACACTCTAGATGGCCGGGAACTGCCCCAGCAGTCGATCCTGACGAAACTCTACGATCCGGACCGTGTTCAGAGAAAGCGGGCTTCCGAATCCTTTACCGCGGGCCTGCAGAACATGAGGCGGGTCAACACCTACATGTTCAACAACCTGCTGGCCGACAAGGCCTCCGACGACAGGCTGCGCAGCTACCCCACCTGGATCAGCGCCCGGAATCTGGCCAACCAGATCGATGATGCCACGGTGGAAGCCCTGGTCCAGGCCGTGACCGGCCGCTACGCAGTCGTGGCCCGATACTACAACCTGAAGAAGGAGCTCCTCGGCCTCGATGAACTGTTCGACTACGACCGCTACGCGCCGCTGCCCAGCGCCGGCCGCCGCTACCAGTGGCAGGAGGCCAAACAGATGGTCCTGGATGCCTATACTGATTTTCTCCCGGAGATGGGCGGGATCGCCGATTCCTTTTTTTCGAAGAACTGGATCGATGCGGCGGTGCGGCCCGGCAAAAGGGGCGGCGCCTACAGCCACGGCGCCGTGCCTTCGGTACACCCCTACATCTTCATGAACTTCGAAGGCTCCCCCCGGCACGTGATGACCCTGGCGCATGAGATGGGCCACGGGGTGCATCAGTATCTGTCCCGGGGGCAGGGGATCCTGCTGGCCGACACGCCTCTGACTACAGCGGAGACCGCTTCGGTGTTCGGGGAGATGCTGGTCTTCCAGAAGCTGATGTCAGTCGAGAAAGATCCGCAGATTCGGCTGTCCGTGCTGGTGCAGAAGATCGAAGACACCTTTGCCACCGTGTTCCGGCAGACCGCGATGAACCGTTTCGAGCAGGTCATCCATACCGCCCGGCGCGGCGGCGGAGAGCTGACTGCCGAACGCTTCAGCGAACTGTGGATGGAAACCCAGAATGCAATGTTCCAGGCCAGCGTGACCCTCACCGACAACTACGGCATCTGGTGGAGCTACATCCCGCACTTCATCCACTCACCGGGCTACGTCTATGCCTATGCCTTCGGAGAACTGCTCGTTTTGGCTCTGTACGCCCGCTATCAGGGCAGCCCGGATGGCTTTCCCTCCGCCTACCGGGACCTGCTGGCCGCAGGCGGCTCCGACTGGCCGGAGGCGTTGGTCCGGCCCCTCGGGGTCGATCTGAAGGACCCAAACTTCTGGGATAAAGGCCTGGGCATGATCGATGAGCTAGTGCAGCAGGCCGAGGAAATGGCGGGGGCCTAGCAGATCGAGCATCCGAAAAGTAATGATCGAAATATGATGTAAAACGAACACTACCCGGCCAGGGACAGCAGCACACCTGCGGCGATCGCCGAACCGAGCACCCCGGCCACGTTCGGCCCCATGGCGTTCATGAGCAGGAAGTTGGAGGGATTGGCCTTCTGACCGACCTTCTGCACAACCCGGGCGGCCATGGGAACGGCTGACACACCGGCCGCACCGATCATCGGGTTCACCTTCCCCCGGGTGATCACGTACATCAGCTTGCCCAGAAGGGTACCGGCCGCGGTCCCCACGACGAAGGCGGCCAACCCCAATCCGATGATCATGATCGTCTTCACGGTCAGGAACTCCTCGGCAGACATCTTCGAACCCACCGCCACGCCCAGGAAGATCGTGACGATGTTGATCAGCTCGTTCTGGGCGGTCTTGGACAGACGGTCCACCACCCCGGCCTCCCGGAAGAGGTTTCCCAGCATCAGCATGCCGATCAGCGGAGTGGAGGCCGGCACCAGAAGCGCCGCCGCGATGGTGGTGAGGATGGGAAAGAGGATCTTGACCCGGTGGCTGACCGGCTTGACCTCGCTCATCACCACCATCCGCTCTTTCTTGGTGGTCAGGAGCCGGATCACCGGCGGCTGGATGATCGGAACCAGTGCCATGTAGGAATAGGCGGCCACGGCGATCGGACCGAGCAGGTGGTCGGCCAGCTTGGAGGTCAGGTAGATGGCCGTGGGACCGTCAGCCCCTCCGATGATAGCGATCGAAGCCGCCTCGGCGAACCCGAAACCAAGGGCCTTTGCTCCCAGAAGAGTGCTGAAGATCCCGAATTGGGCGGCCGCACCGAGCAGAAAGGTCTGGGGCTTGGACAGCAGAGGACCGAAGTCGGTCATGGCTCCTATACCCAGGAATATAAGAGGAGGAAAGATCCCGGAACGGATGCCGAAATAGATATAATGGATCAAGCCGCCCTCCGCCTGGATGCCGGACAGGGGCAGATTGACCAGAATGGCTCCGAAGCCGATGGGGATGAGCAGCAGCGGTTCATACTGCCGGGCGATACCGAGGTAGATCAGCAGCCCGGCTACGGCGAGCATTCCGAGATTTCCCAGGCTCAGGGAAGCGAAACCGGTGGAGGCAAAAAAATCGGCGATGATCCTCAGGATGCTCATTTTTGAAAACGCCTGGCTAGTGAATCACCATGAGCTTCTGTTGGGCGTTGACGGTGTCTCCAACCTTCACCGATACCTCGGCTACGACCCCGGATGCCGGGGAGGGAACGTCGATATCCATCTTCATCGCCTCCATGATCAGGACGATCTGGCCCTGCTCCACGTTGAACCCCGGCCCCACCTTGATCTCCTTGATCACCCCGGTCATGGGGGCATGCAGCGCTCCGGCGCCATCCATCGCTGCCGTGGGCCCGGCTGCACAGCTCGGCGCTGATGCGCCGGGCGGGGCCTGGAACGGGGAGGCCTGAGGCAACGCGGCAGGTTGAGACGGTGCGGAGCTGCGGGGTTGGGGGACCTTGGGTTCGCTCGGCTCGGGAAGCAGCGTTACAACGTAGCGCTTTTCCCCGTGCATCAGGGTCAGCCGATCACCGGCACGTTCGACTCCAACCTCGAAGATTTTTCCTTCCCACTCGAAGCGGATTGTTTTTGACATCCCTCACACTCTACCTTTGCTGATTCTGCCTGCAGAAATCCAGGGGTCGTAATGGTTCACCACGGCGTTCCAGGGGTCCGCGCTCGGCCGGTCCGGCTCTTGCTCTTCGGTCAGGTAGGCGGCTACCGCGATAGGCACCCAGCCCGGCACCTGTTGGACGGGCTGTGGTTGTTCGTTATTTTTCGCTTTCGTCTTTCGCCGCTCAGCCTTTGCGGTTTTCGTTCCGCCCCCGTTCTTCTGCTCCGCAGAAAAGACCCGCTTCAGCACCACCATCATGAGGCTCAGCGCCGAAAGGGAGAGAAACACCACGAGCATTCCCAGGACAGTGGTAAACAGGCTGTAGGAATATACCTCTACGTTCATGATGCTACAGGGGGATGTTCCCGTGCTTTTTTCCCGGTCTGTCCTCCCGCTTGCGGATGTTCATCTCCAGCGAGCGGATCAGCTCGATACGGGCGTACTTGGGCTCGATCACGTCATCCACAAGACCGTAGCCGGCGGCGATGAAGGGATTCATCACCTGTTCCCGGAACTCCCCGATCTTCTGCTGCCGCATCGCTTCCGGGTCCTCGGCGGCGGTGATATCTTTTCGAAAGATGATATTTGCCGCTCCCTCCGCACCCATCACCGCCACCTCCGCGGTGGGCAGGGCCAAAGTGCGGTCGTAGCCCAGCGCTTTTGAGCTCATAGCGATGAAAGCCCCGCCGTAGGCTTTACGGAGGATAAGGGAGATCTTGGGCACGGTGGCCTCGGCGATGGCGTACAGCACCTTGGCGCCGTGACGGATGATTCCTCCATGCTCCTGAGCCACTCCGGGCAGGAAGCCGGGAACGTCCACCAGGCTGACGATCGGTATGTTGAAGCAGTCACAGAAGCGGATAAAACGGGCCGCCTTGTCCGAGGAGTTGATGTCCAGAGCGGCTGCGTAAAACTTCGGTTGATTGGCGAAAAGCCCTACCGTACGCCCTTGCAGACGGGCGAATCCCACCACAACGTTGGGGGCGTAGTCGGCGTGGACCTCGAGGAACGAGCTCCGATCGCAAACCGCGGCGATGAACTCGCGGACATCGTATGGACGTTTGGGATCCTCAGGCAGCAGCTCTTCGAGCTCCGGGGTTTCCCGGTCCGGTCCGTCCTTGCTGTCCGCCACCGGCGGCATCTCCAGGTTATTGGCGGGCAAATAACTCAGCAGCTTGCGGAGGAACTGGAGACAACTGCCCTCGTCGGCAAAACGGAAGTGGGCATTGCCGCTGATCGAAGCGTGGGTCGCCGCACCGCCCAGCTGCTCGTGGCTGATCTCCTCCCCCGTCACCGCCCGAATCACATCCGGCCCGGTGATGTACATGTTGCTGACCCCGTCGACCATGAGGATGAAATCGGTGATGGCCGGGGAGTACACGGCGCCGCCGGCGCAGGGTCCCAGGATCACGGAAAACTGCGGGATCACTCCGGAGGCCAGCGTGTTGGCCCGGAAGATCTTGGCATAGCCGTCCAGCGAAAGGGTCCCCTCCTGAATGCGGGCGCCCCCGGAATCGTTGATCTGCACGAAGGGACAGCCGTTTTTCAGGGCCAGGTCTTGAGCTTCGGCGATGCGCTCGGCGTGCATCTCTCCCAGCGACCCCCCCAGGACCGTGAAATCCTGAGAGAACAGGAAGATCTGCTGCCCCCCGACTTTGCCGGTACCGCTGATGACCCCGTCGCCCAGAAACTTCTTATCGGCCAGACCGAAATCCGTCGCCCGAACCGTGATGTACGGCTGCTGTTCGACGAAAGAGCCTTTGTCCAGAAGCAGATCCAGCCGCTCCCGGGCAGTCAGCTTGCCCTTGCCGTGCTGAGCCTCGATCCTCTTCTCACCGCCCCCGGCCAGCATCTTGGCTCTGTTTTCGTGGTATCTCTGCAACGCGTCTCGATTGTTCACAGGAATTTCCGCCCCTCGATTATTCGTGAAATCTGATTATGAATGCTCTCGCTGATTTTGTCAAATGGAAGTTTAAATTTCTGTTGAATCATTGCGGTGCAGACCGTCGGCCGAGCGGTCCCTGACCGACAGGAATCGCCGCGCTCAGCCGGTGTCTTTTGGTTTCTTGGGCGTCGCAGCTTCCTTCTCCAGCAGATTACTCTTGATGGCGCCAACCCACTGACCCGGATAGGGGATGCGGAAGGCGGCCTTCTCTTCTCTGCCTTCTGGATTGAGGAACTGCAGGACCACCACGGTCTGATGAAGATCCTTGCCTTTGTGGACATTGGTCACGCCGATGTAGGTGATTGCCGAACCGGGTATATACAGTTCTCTCTTGGCGTAGCGGGCCCTGTAGTAGATCCCATGTTTCAGCAGCACCAGAGCGCCTGCGCTGCGCAGCGGCCCTCCCGGCTCGGACTCCAACCCGTAGTAGTTGACCCCGAAGCTGGTGATGATGATTTCATCCCTATCGAACTTTTCCGCGATGCGTTTGGTCTCCCGCTGGCGCATATAGGCGAGGTAGAAGATGACACCCAGAAAGATAAGGGCGAAAATCAACCAGTTCAGATTGGTGATTCCTTCCAGTACGTCCATTACAGTTTGGAAAGGTAGCGCAAAACCCGGCGCTTGGCAAGGCGGTAGATAATACCACTTTTGACGCCCAGCTCGGACAGGAAGGATTCGGCGATAAGGTCGTCACTCTTACCCTTGCGGCGCAGAGACTGTATATGATCCCGGTTGACTTCCAACAGATGCAACAAACGGCCCTGACCACCGCCGCGGGTCAACAACAGGATCAGGGCAAAGGAAACTACAGCCAGGACCACGGTGATAGTGATGTCGTAGGCAGGGTCTTTGACCACCAGCCGGAAAACGGAGTTGGGATTTCCGGCGTTGAAGATCCCGTAGAAGGTGAGCAGCAGAAGCAGTATCGCCAGGATGAACAGCGCCAACCTTAGAGCAGATTTGTTTCCCATACCGTAATTCTTATAAATTGAGACGGGGCAGTGTCAACTGCCCCGTCTGCTTAATTTCTCTGTTAAGATGTCTATTCGATGATGATCTTGCGCTCTTCGCCGACAGCCATCTGCTTCCACTCCGCCTCGGCCTTGGCCCAGGCTTCGTCGGTGGCATCGGTCTCCCAGACCGTCAGACCCCGCTCTTCGCGGGTTGCGCCCTTGAGCAGGTTGTCCAGGATGATACCGACTATTGCGGTCACCGCCATGCCGGTGGTCAGGATCGTCTGCAGGATATTTCCGATCACTTCGGCGAACTTTCCTGCCTCGGCCCAGTTGATGGGAGCGGCGTTGAAGTGCGCCGGAAAGCTCAAACCCGCAAAGAAGGCGATGCCGATGATAAACAGATTGCGGGCGTTGTTCAGGTTCACGAACTGGAGGTTGGAAAGCCCGACGGCGGCGATCAGGCCGAACAGCCCGACGAACATAGCGCCAACCACCGGCTGGGGCATGGTGGCCAGGGTCGCACCGAACTTGCCGAAGAAAGGCAGGATCAGCATGACCACCGCCCCGGTGCGGATCACCCGGCGGCTGGCAACGCGGGTCAGGCCGATGGCACCGATGTTCTCCGAGTAGGAGGTGGTGCCGTTGCAGGTCTGGAACAGGCTGGCGATCAGGCAGCCTACACCCTCTGCGCCCAGGCCGCGGGAGATCATCTTCTCCGTGGGCACCGGGGCCTCGGAGATGCGGGCGGCCGAGTAGTAGTCGCCGATCGACTCGATCATCGAAGCGATGTAGCCGGCAATCATCCCGATGGAACCCGCCAGGGTCAAGCTGGTAAGCTTGGGAAAGCCCCACTTGAAGGGCACCGCGTGCTTCCACTCGAACCACTTGGCCGCCCTGATCAGCTCCATGTTGCCGGTTACATTGGCCATGTTGCCCTCCGGTATCCAACCGGCAAAGGTACCGATGACAGCCGCCAGCCAGCCGGTGAGGATGGACAGAAGAACCGGAAAGAGCAGGAACACCCGGGATTTTCGGGAGAACACCTGGGAGTAGATGATCAGGGCTACCAGGGTAATCAGGCTCACCACCCAGTTGCCCGCCATCCAGGGGGCTCCGATCCCGTACAGCGCCAAACCGATCATGGCGATGGTCGGTCCGATGGTGATCGGACTGATGGCCCTCTTGACGTAGCCCATCAGTCCGGTGTAGCCCAGCAGGATCTCGATCACCGAGGCGAACATGACCGCTGCGCTGACCTGTTGGATCATCACCTCCCAACCCATATTTTGGGCGGCCACCATGCCGACGATGGCGAACATCGGCCCCAGGAAGGAAAAGGTCCCGCCCTGCACGATGGGCAGCTTGTTCCCGATGGCCGACTGCTGAATCAGGGTGGTAATCCCCGAGACGAAGAACATGGTGGAGATGAGTAGAGCCAGCTCTGCCGTCGGCAGCTGCATGGCACCGCCAACGATGAAGGGGATGATGACTGTCGCACCAAACATGGTGAGATAGTGCTGGATCCCAAGCAGGATGGCGAGGCCCATCTTCGGTTTGCTGCCAAGTGGATAGAGGACCCACCCTTTGGCTTGCACTTTTGCTTGGTCGCTCATAGAGACCTCCGAATTTGTTTTTGATGTGCGCCAGGCGCACATACTTTAAAAAGAGCACCTCCCTTCCAACGGAAGCAAGGTGCTCCTCCTTCAGTTCATACCCTAGGGCAGCTGCTCGCAGATTTCGCCGTAGCTGTCGGGCCTGCGGTCTCGGAAGAACTGCCAGCCGTCGCGGACCTCCCGGATCAGATCCAGGTCCAGCTCCGCGATAACCACCTCGTCGTTGTCTTCTCCGCCCTTTACCACAAGCTGCCCCCTGGGATCACAGAAGTAGCTGGAGCCGTAGAACTTCCCGAACTCCCAGGGTTTCTCCGTTCCCACCCGGTTGTTGGCGCCGATAAATACGCCGTTGGCCACAGCCTGAGCCGGCTGCTCCAGCTCCCAGAGATAGCGGGACTTTCCATGGGTCGTGGCCGAGGGGTTGAACAGGATCTCCGCCCCTTTGAGGGCCAAAACCCGGGCGCATTCGGGAAAATGCCTGTCGTAGCAGATGTAGATGCCGATGCGGGCGTAGTCCGTGTCGAATACGGGGAATCCCAGGGTTCCGGGTTTGAAGTAGAACTTCTCCCAGAAGGCCGGGTAGGTGTGGGGGATATGGACCTTGCGCATCTTGCCCAGGTATTTACCGTCCCTGTCGATTACCTGGGCGGTGTTGAAATACACACCCACCTGTTCCATTTCGTAGACCGGAACGATCATGACCATGTTGTACTTCTTGGCCAGAGGGGCGAAGCGTTCGGTGATCGGTCCCGGAACCGGTTCCGCGGTTCGATACCACTTGATATCCTGCTCCGCCGCGAAGTAGGGGCCGTGAAACAGCTCCTGCAGGCAGAGGATCTGAACTCCCTTTTTCCCCGCCTCTTCGATCATAGGAATGTGTTTCGAGACCATCGCCTCTTTGATCTCTTCGGGGGACCCCTCATGTTTGGGATTGGAAGCCTGAATATGGGCGCATTTTATAACTCGCGGCATGACAACTCCCTCGTGTGACTATGTACTTGATTGCTTTCTTGATTGCTTTTTAATACCCGATTGTACTGCAGGGGTAAATATACCGTCAAGCAGTTTTTCCGGTATGAACAATAGTTCATCAAACATAAATTGAAATTAAAAATGAAGATTTAATCTCTTGATTTTCTTCATCAGTCGGGCATAATAGTGTTGTGGGCAAACGGGGTATACAGGTAATCGAACTCGATGACTTCATGTGCCGCTGCGGGAGCAGGGATTTCGACAGAGAAATCAAAGAACAAAATCCCGTAGGCTTGACCTGTAGAAGCTGCGGCAGACGCTACTCCGTGAAAAAGAGGGAAAAACGAATCCGGATGACCAATCTGCCCATGTCCTTCGGCTTCCGCAGTCTGTACTGGGACAAGATCGAGGCATCCCGGGACGGAATCTATGGGGTCAGTGAACAGGGATACGAAATCAGGGAGGAAAGATGAACACCAAGGAAATTAAAAAAATGGATCGCCAGCATGTCGTGTACAGCTGGAAGGCTCAAGGTTCTGTGGACCCGATCGTGATCGACAGGACGGAAGGTATCTACATGTGGGATACCGACGGCAAACGGTACCTAGACGGTTGTTCCGGCCTGCTCAACATCAATATCGGACACGGAAACCGCCACGTGCTCGAGGCCATGAAGGCCCAGATGGACAAGCTCTGCTATGTTTCTCCAGGATTCAGCACAGAGCCCAAGGCTCGCCTGGCCGCCATGGTGGCCGAGGTAACTCCGGCGGATCTGGATTACGTTTTCTTTACCAACGCCGGCGCCGAGGCTATCGAGAACGCCATCAAGTCGGCCCGCTGGTACACGGGACGTCACAAGATCTACGCCCGCTGGCGAAGCTACCACGGTGCCACCGCCGGTGCCATCACCCTGACCGGGGACCCGCGCCGCTGGCCCGCTGAGCCCGGGATCCCAGGGGTGGTCCATTTCTTCGGTCCCCATCCGTATCGCTGCCCCTTCGGTTCTACGGATGCCGAGGAATGCGGAGAGAAAACCCTGGAGGTGCTGAAGACCCAGATCATGCTGGATGGTCCCAAAACGATCGCCGCCATCTTCATGGAACCGATCGTCGGCACCAACGGTATCATCATTCCACCCCAAAACTTCATGACGTCCTTGAGGCAGATCTGCGACGAAAACGGAATCCTGCTCGTTATCGACGAAACCATGGCCGGTTGGGGCCGGACAGGCAAATGGTTCGGCATCGACAACTACGGCATCGTTCCCGACATCATCACCACGGCCAAGGGGATCACCTCCGGCTACGTCCCGCTGGGCGCGATGATCTGGAACAGGAAGATCTGGGAGTATTTCCAGGAAAACCCCTTCACAGGAGGATTGACCTACTGCGGCCACGCTCTGGCTTGCGCCGCCGGGATCGCCAACATCGAGGTCTACAAGAAAGACGGTTTGATCGAGAATTCCGCCAAAAACGGGGAGTACCTCAACCGGAAGCTCCAGGAACTGAAGGACAAGCACCCGTCGGTGGGAGACGCCCGCTGTAAAGGACTCTGGGCCTGCATCGAGCTGACCTCGGACAAGAAGACCAAGGCGCCCCTGGCCGGTTTCGCCGACTCGGTCAAGAACGTATCGGCTGGATTCAACAAGGTACTGTACGAAAATGGTCTCTACCTGTTCGCCAAATGGGACTACATCTTCATCTCTCCGCCGTTGATCATCACGCAGGAGCAGATCGATGAGATGGTGGCGGCCATCGACAAGGGGCTGGACTACACGGATTCCCAAATCAAGTAAGCCGCTTGATCTTTGCAGGTCCGGCGATTTTTGATAAGCTCGGATGGCTGGCCGCCTAGCGCGAGCAATTCTAAACACGCAAAAAGGATATAGGAGGTATTCATGGCTGATGACCAGGATGCGGCAAAATACATCTCAGAGCTCGTGGCCCGGGCGCGGAAGGCCCAGGCGGTAATCGAGTTCGCCACCCAGGAGCAGGTTGACGATCTGGCAACCCGGGTCGCCTGGTCCGGGGTGCGACCGGATTTCGCTCAAAGCTACACCAAGTTCTGCGCAGAGGAGACCCGCATGGGCATCCCGGCCCACAAGTACGGCAAGCAGATGACCAAGGTCAAAGGCACCCTGCGGGATATGAAGGGCAAGAGGTCCGTGGGTATCGTGTATCACGACAAGGAGACCGGCATCATCAGGATCGCCAAGCCCGTCGGAGTGATCGGCGCCCTGATCCCGGTTACCAACGGGGAAGCGACTCCCTTCGTCAAGGCGATCAGCGCCATCAAGACCCGCAACGCCATCATCATGGCCCCCCACCCGCGGGCCCAGAAGACCAACAACATGGCCATGGTCCAGATGCGCAAGGTTTTGAAAAAACAGGGATGGCCAGAGGACCTGATCATCGGCGTAGAGGATATCAGCGTGGATAAGAGCAAGGAGCTGATGAAGCAATGCGACCTGATCCTGGCCACCGGGGGCGGCGGCATGGTCAAGGCGGCCTACTCCAGCGGGACACCGGCCTACGGCGTCGGCGCCGGTAACGCCGTGTGCATCGTGGATGAGGATGCGGATATGAAGGACGCGGCGGACAAGATCATGCGCTCCAAGATCTTCGATCACGCCACCAGCTGCTCTACCGAGAACTCCATTGCCATCCACGAGAAGATCTACGACAAGATGATCAAGGAGCTGGAGGCGGTGGGCGGCTACCTGTGCAACGCCGAGGAGAAGAAGAAGCTCCAGGCCGCCATGTGGGATCCGGAGAAGGGGGTGCTTAGCCGGGAAATCGTGGCCCAGCCTGTGGAAAAGATCGCCGATCTGGCGGGGATCAAGCTCCCCGAGGGCAAGAGCTTCATCATGGTGGAGGAAACCGGCGTCGGCAAGGACTACCCCTTCAGCGGGGAAAAGCTGTCGGTGACCACCACACTGTACAAATGGAAGAGCTTCGAGGAGGCGATCGACCTGGTCAACCGAATCACCAGCTATTCCGGACCCGGGCACTCCTGCGGCATCCACACCTTCAACGAGATGCACATCCGGGAGCTGTCCCACAAGGTGCGGGTCAGCCGCATCATGATCCGCCAGCCCCAGTGTCTGGCCAACAGCGGCGCCTGGACCAACGGCATGCCCATGTCCATGACCCTGGGCTGCGGTCCCTGGGGCGGAAACACGACCAACGCCAACGTGACCTGGGAGCATCTGCTGAACTACACCTGGGTCTCCTACCCGATACCCTCGACCCAGCCCACCGACGAGGAGCTGTTCGGCACGATCATGTACGAGGATTGACGGCAGGCAATCGGTTGTTGTCCAGAGTACCAGCAACCGATTGATGATCGAAACGGTGGTGCGCCGTGAAGACAGACAGCACGATCGTCTCCCCAGGGCGCATCTGGAAGTCCATATTCTCTACAACGGGCTGAGCGCAACGGGTTGTATGAAACTGTGTGTCCGGCCGCTTCGGGTGGCTTCGCTGCATGCAGCAAACATCCCGTCCCATTTGCGTACCTCGTGCTGATCGGTCATACTGGCAAGTGGGAGGTGCCACTTTCGTGGTCTAGAGCTGATGGAGATACTGTGGGTCGACAGCGACATCACTCGATGTGAGCAGCTCCGCGCTCAGCTTCCCCCCATATATGTCCTGACGGCAGCGGTCAGCGGGTACGAGGCCATGGAATTGCTCCGCCGACAGCTATTCTGGCTTGCCGTGGTCAATCGTGGTCTGCCCGATATGGAGGAGCTGGAGCTTATCGGCGAGATCAAACGCTACTACCCCTCGACAAGGCTGATGTTCTGTTCCGATTCCGGTGACTTCCGGCTAGCAGGAACGGCACTCGAGCTTGGGGTGGACGCCCTCGCGACGAGGTCCTGCAGCTTCGATGAGCTTCTTGGCAGGCTCAAATGGATCAAAGAGCATGCACCATTCCCGGTTACCGAATCGTGTGCGACCGCCGATCGTTTAAAGCGCGTTAAACAGTATGTATATTCCCATATCGATCAACCTTTGCGGCAGAAGGATCTGCTGGAGGTCGCCTGCCTGAGTCGCTCCGCACTCCACCGGCATTTCAAGAGACTCCTGAACATGTCCTGTTCGGAGTACGTCGCCTCGCGCCGAATGGAACGGGCCAAACACCTGCTGGAGCACGACGATGCCCCGATCTATGAAATAGCTGCAAAAACGGGATTCCAGGACTCCGCCTATTTCTGCAGATGGTTCAAGCAGCTCACCACCGTAACTCCACTGGCCTTTCGCGGCGCCGTTTGTGCCGGGAAGAAGAAACTGACGATCGGCGCCCTGGTTCCGCTCAGCGGTGCCTACGGGCACGCGGGACAAGACGTGCTGATGGGGGTGGAGTTTGCGGCGGCTGAGATCGCCAGACGCTTTGGGCTTGAAGTTTCAGTATTTCCAATCGACACAGAGACCTGCCCGACCCTGGCTGCCGCCAAGGCATGGGACGCGTACCGACAACTGGGGATCTGTCACTTCACGGGATGTACAAGCTCGGCGGTTCTGGTCCAAGTGGCCCGGGCCATCGAAGAAAGCCATTCCTTACTGGTTTCCTCCGCCTGCGCCAACGTGGAAGACCGCCACTGGAACGAACACGTGTTCCGTTGGTCCCTACCGGCCCGTGAGGCGGTACGCAAGACAGTGATCCCCCTCATCCTCAGAGACCCGTCGTCCAGGCGGTGGTTCACGATAAGCCCGGACTATATCTTCGGCCGGTCCCTACTGAGCAGCGCCGAGGCGGTTTTCAGGGAGTACGACATTGATCACGTGGGGAATGCTTTCCACGATCTGGGGAACCGTGACTTTCGTCCCCTCTTCCGCAGGGCACGGGAGATGAAAGCCCAAACCATCGTGCTGTTGAATTACGGTGAGGATACCGATACGGCTCTGCTGCAGGCACGGGAGATGAACGTTTCAGATGACAGTCAGCTGCTGGTGGTCTGGTCAAACGGTCTTCAGAACATCCGTAAGATCGGGCTCGAATCTTCGCGGGGAGTTCTGTTCGGAACTCAATACTGGGAGGAAAAGGACCTCCCGGCAAACAACCTTCTAAGAAAAGAATGGGAGAAGCAGTTCAACCTGGATCCGACCTACCCAAACGTCACCGGCTACATCGGAACACTGATGCTGCACATGGCCATGCAGAAGACGGGCACCAACGACCCCGAGACCAACAGGGATGCGCTGGAGAATCTGGCGTGGGACGGTCTGACGGCGATCCGGGAGTTCATCAATCCGGACACGCACCAGACCGCAAAGGAGTACTTCCTGCTCCAGGTCGATCCATCGGGGAGGGTGACGGAGCTCGGTGAATAGGGCTCCCGACAAACAAAGCGGTTGCGTCGAGGAGGCTATTCTTTCCTGTATACGGTCCTTCCGTCGAACACCGTTTGGTTGATCCCGATTGACCCGATCTCTTCCGGAGGCATGGAAAAGGGGTCCTGGTCGAGAACAACGAAATCCGCCAGCTTTCCAGCCTCGATTGAACCCTTTTCCCGTTCCTCAAAGCTGAGATAGGCGCTGCCAAGGGTGTAGATCGTGATCGCTTCTTCCAAAGACACCTTCTGCTCCGGTCCGAGGACACGCCCGTCGCCATATCTGCGCGTCACCATGGACTGGAGGGATATGAGAGGATTGGCGGTCACAACCGGAAAATC
>Ga0315553_10000699_pt1 | contig 29173 bp, 30 predicted proteins | sample SalMarSW160140MG_FD_203099 | JGI IMG/M metagenome (GOLD analysis project Ga0315553, IMG submission 203099) | Salt marsh sediment microbial communities from the Plum Island Ecosystem LTER, Massachusetts, United States - Salt Marsh Sediment SW1601-40 ... | reverse complement strand
TGGTGCCCGCCTTCGTCGGCCTGGGCGCCCCCCACTGGGACCCCCTGGCGCGCGGCGCCATCGTCGGCATCAGTCGCGGCACCACTCGCGCCCACCTGGTGCGAGCCACCCTGGAGGCCATCGCCTTCCAGACACGCGATGTCATCGAAACGATGGAGAGCGAGTGCGGCCTGACCCTCCCGGAGCTGCGCGTCGACGGCGGTGCCGTCGCCAACGACCTCCTGATGCAGATTCAGGCCGACATCCTCGGCCGAGAGGTGGTGCGCCCGGCGGTCACGGAGACCACTGCACTCGGTGCCGCCTACCTGGCCGGCCTCGCCGTGGGCTTCTGGCAGGGGCAGGACGAGCTGGCCGGCAAATGGCGCGTGGACAAGCGGTTCCAGCCCCGAATGCAGACCAGCCAGCGCGAGGAGCTGTACCAGGGCTGGAAGAGAGCGGTCGAGCGAGCCAAGGGCTGGGCCAGCGAGTAGCCCAGAGCCACCCCTTCCTGTAGCGACAAGCCCCGCCCAATGCTAGACTGGATGTAGTATGACTGACCGCAAGCTCGTCCGCGAACTGCAGGCCATTGTCGGCCGCGGTGGCGTCATTCATGCGCCAGAGGACCTCCTGGTCTACGAGTACGACGCCACCATCGAGCGCAGCCTCCCTGAGGCCGTCGTTCTTCCCACCACCGCCGAGCAGGCCTCGCAGGTAGTCAAGCTGGCCCGCCGTCGTGGCCTGCCGGTCGTCGCCCGAGGGGCGGGTACCGGCCTCAGCGGCGGCGCCATTCCTGCCGCTGGCGGGATCATGCTGGTGATGACCCGCATGAAGCGCATCCTGGAGATCGATACGGAGAATCGCCTCGCAGTCGTCGAGCCGGGCCTGGTGAACCTCGACCTCAGCGCCGCCCTGAGCCCCTACGGCCTCTACTACGCCCCCGATCCCTCCAGCCAGAAGGCCTGCACCCTCGGCGGCAACGTAGCTGAGAACGCCGGCGGCCCCCACTGCCTCGCCTACGGCGTCACCACCAATCATGTGCTGGGCCTGGAGGTGGTCCTGGCCGACGGCCAGATCGTCTGGCTGGGCGGCAAGACCGCCGACCGCCCCGGCTACGACCTGCGCACCCTGGTGATAGGCTCCGAGGGCACCCTGGCCATCGTCACCAAGATCATCGTGCGCCTCTTGCCCTTGCCGGAGGCCACCGTCACTCTGCTGGCTATCTTCAACGAGATGGAGCAGGCCAGCCAGGCCGTCTCGGCCATCATCGCCAAGGGGATGCTGCCAGCCGCCTTGGAGATGCTCGACAAGCTGACCATGGGAGTGGTGGAGGAGGCCGTGCACGCCGGCTACCCCCCCGACGCCGGTGCCGTCCTCCTCATCGAGGTCGAGGGCCGGCGGGACAGCGTGGGGGAGGAGGCAGACGCCATACGGGCTATCTGTGAGAATGCAGGCGCTCGCGAGGTGCGAATCGGCTTCACGCCGGCCGACCAAGAGGCCCTCTGGGCCGGGCGAAAGGAAGCCCTGGGAGCCCTGGGCCGCCTGGCCCCCAGCTACTACATCCTCGATGGCACAGTGCCTCGCACCAAGCTGCCCCAGGTACTGCGCGGCGTCTACCAAGTCGGCGAGAAGTACGGCTTCCTCATCGCCAACGTCTTCCATGCTGGCGACGGCAACCTCCACCCCAACATCGCCTTCGACGAGTCCCAGCCCGGCCAGGCCGAGAAGGTGCTAGAGGCCGGCGCGGAGATAATGCGCCTCTGCGTCGACGCCGGCGGCACCATCACCGGCGAGCACGGCGTAGGCATGGAGAAGCGCGATTTCATGCGCTGGATCTTCTCCGACGACGACCTGGAGGCCATGAGGCGCATTCAGGTGGCTTTCGCGTCGGAGCAGCGCTTCAACCCGGGGAAGATCTTCCCCGCCGCCATCGGCAGCGGCGAGGTCGCCTCCCGCCAGCGTCCGGTCAGCCAATCGCTGGGGCCCGACGCTTGCATCTAGACTGGAAAAGGATAGCGTCTTGGTAAAGGAAGGCCTTCTCCACAACCTGCTGGAGTCCGCCCTGGACAGCCAGCGTGTCTTCCCGCGGGAGGAAGCAGCCAGCTACGCCGTCGACGGCGTCATCCCTCAGGTGGTAGCCATGCCGGAGACGGTCGAAGAGGTAGCCCAGGTGATGCGCCTGGCCAGCCGTGAAGACGCAGCCGTCATCCCCTGGGGCGGCGGCACGACCATGAGCCTGGGCAACATCCCCCGCCGCTACGACATTGCCCTCTCCCTCTCCCGCCTCAACCAGATTGTGGAGTACGAACCCTCTGACGTCACCGCCACCGTTCAGGCCGGCAAGACCCTGGCCGATTTCCAGCGTCACCTCGCCGAGCACAGCCAATCCCTTGCCCTCGACCCACCATCAGCCCAGGAGGCCACCATCGGCGGCATACTGGCCGTCAACGCCTCCGGTCCCTCTCGCCACGCCTATGGCACCGCCCGCGACCTGCTCCTGGGGATACGCGCCGTCCAGGCCGACGGCCGCATCATCAAGGCCGGCGGCCGCGTGGTCAAGAACGTCGCCGGCTACGACCTCAGTCGCCTGTTCATCGGCTCCCTGGGTACCCTCGGCATCATCGTCGAGGCATCCTTCAGACTGGCGCCCGTGCCCACAGCCGAGAGGACGGCGGTCGTCTCCTTCCCCACAGCCCACGAGGCCTGGCGATTCGCTGCTCAGACGGCCAGCCTCAGCCTGCGCGCTGTGGAGTTGCTCAACGCCGCGACAGTCAGGCAAGCCGCCACCCTGAGCCAGCCAGCCAAAGAGGGCTACGCTCTCGTGCTGGCAGCAGCCGGCCAGCCCGCCGCGCTGGAGCGTTCCCTCAAGGAGCTAGGCGAACTATCCCGCCGGACGGACGCCGCCTCCTTCGCAGAAGTCGATGAGAGTGCCCAGAGCCCGCTCTGGCAGGCCATCGGCGGCCTCGCCCGACCCTCGTCCAGCGACGCCGCTCTGGTCTGCAAGGCGGCCGTCCTGCCCTCCCAGGTGCCCACCCTCGCCGAGCAGATAGAGACGACGCGCCGAGAGATGGCCCTCGAACCGCTACTGGTCTCCCATCTCACAGCAGGCATCGTCTACAGCGCCTGGCCCTTTTCTCAGAACGAGGACGTCCAACGGCCGCTCGACCTGGTGAATACGCTTCGCCGCGCCGTCGCTCGCCTCGGCGGCAGCCTGGTGGTGGAGGCCTGTCCCCCCGCTCTCAAGGAGAAGATCGATGTCTGGGGCGAGCCCGCCGCCGACTTCCCCCTCATGCGGCGGCTCAAGGAGCAATTCGACCCTAAGGGCATCCTCAACGCCGGCCGCTTCCTGGGGAGGCTATGAGCAAAGTGAGTGAGCCGGAGACGACACCAGTCCAGGAGGGCATTAGCGGCCCCGATGGCCCCGCCCTTCAGGACATCCTGCGCTGCGTCCGCTGCGGCCTCTGCCTTAACCACTGCCCCACCTACAGAGAGCTGGGCCTAGAGGCCGAGTCGCCCCGCGGCAGGCTCTACCTCATGCGGGCGGTGAGCCAGGGGCGTATCCCCGTCAGCGCGAACGTCGTCCACCACCTCGACCTCTGCCTCCAGTGCCGCAACTGCGAGGCCGTTTGCCCTTCCGGCGTCCGCTTTGGCCAGATCATGGAAGAAACCAGGGCCAAGATTCTCCGCGACGGCCGCCGAGCCCCCGCATCCTGGCTGGCCAGCCGCCTCGTCCTGCGGCTCTTCTTCTCGCACCCCCAGCGCCTTCGCCACTTGATGAACGCCCTGGGGTTGTACCAGCGTTCCGGCTTCCAGGGCCTGCTGCGCCGCTCCCGTCTTCTGAACCTTCTGCCCGGCCCCTGGCGCAACCTAGAGCAACTGTTGCCCCGCGTCTCGACCCGCCCTTTCACTGCTCGAGGCGTCGTCGGCAGCCCCGCAGATGGTCCGCCCAAGTTCAGGGTGGCCTTCCTTTCCGGCTGCATGATGCCCTATATCTACGACCGCGTGCACGAGGCCACCGTCCGCGTGTTGGTGCGCCACGGCTGCGAGGTGGTGGTGCCGTCAGAGCAGGTCTGCTGCGGCGCTCTCCACCTGCACAGCGGCGACCGCCAGGAAGCCAGACGACTCGCCCGCCGCAATATCGATGTCTTCCTGGCCGAGAACGTCGATGCCATCATCGCCAACGTGGCCGGCTGCGGCGCAGTCATGAAAGAGTACGGCGAGCTGCTGAAGGACGACCCTCGCTACGCCGAGAAGGCCAGTCGCTTCAGCGCTCTGGTCAAGGATGTGACCGAGTTCCTGGCAGACCTGCCCTTGAGCGATGGTCTGGGCCCCCTGCACCAGGTGATCACCTATCAGGACCCTTGCCATCTCCTCCACGCTCAAGGCATCAAAGCTCAGCCCAGGACCCTCCTTCAGGCCATCCCCGGCCTGGAGCTGGTAGAGATGAGCCACCCGGATCAGTGTTGCGGCAGCGGCGGTCTCTACAACATCATTCACCCTAGAATGGCCGAGCGCCTCCTGAAGCGGAAGATGCGGGATGTAGCGGCCACCGGCGCCCAGGTCATCGTCACCGCCAACGTCGGCTGCGCCCTCCAACTGGAGGCCGGCCTCAAGCGCTACAACCTGCCGGGAAGGGTCGCCCACGTCGTGGAGCTTCTGGACGAATCCTATCGAAGCGCCGCCCCCGGAGATTAGCCTCTCCCGTCAAACTCGACGCCCAGATCATCGTCTCGGGCTAGGCCCGATCCCACCCGATTCAGCAAGCCAAACGGCTGCACTACGGTTTTTCACCCTGTTTTAACCCCCCGAGCCCCTTCTATTCGTCATAAAGTCGCCCCCTTGTTCGTCTTACTTAGTGAGGGGTGAATAGCGGCGATTCACTGCTCTAGCTGAAAGGTTATCGAAGGTTATGGAAAGTAGCGCGGGATCCTACGTAACGAGCGGCCCTATTCTCGCGTCTGAATATGTGATGACAAAAGGGTTGGTGAGCATGGGCTCTCTGATTAGCGAATCTGCCGCAGCCCCCGCCCTCTTGAGGGTTCCGGGGGCAACGGCTGAGGGGATGAGAGCTAACAAGGGCTGGCGGCCATTCACCGCCAGGGAACGGAAAGCATGAACCTCCCGCTTATCGGCAGATCTTCGGCTACAGCCGCCGACGAAAAAGAGGCGCAGGTAGAGCATGCTAGCCCCGACTCCACGCTGACCGACTTCTCTTCTCGCTATCGCCACTTCTATCCCAAGGTTTTCGCCTATGTCTACGGTCGCGTCCAGGACAAAGAAGTGTCCCTGGACATCGTCTCAGAAGTGTTTGAGAGAGCCTTTGCCAAGGGTTCCTCCCTACGCTCCGATGGCGCCTTCGAGGCTTGGCTGTTCACCATCGCGCGCAACGCCGTGGCCAGCCACTGGCGCAAGGAGAAGCCGGCCGCTAAGGCCCTGCACAGCGCTGCCTGGGAGTGGGAGCTCACCCAGCACCATCGCGACCCTGAACAGACTCTCCTCGAACGAGAGCAGATGGCCATCCTTCTCTACCATGTGCATCAGCTTTCCCAGCGGGAGCAAGAGATCCTTTCCTTGAAGTTCGATGCCGAACTAACCAATCAGCACATCGCCCGCGTCATGGGCACCAGCGAGGTCAACGTAAGAGTCACCCTTTATCGAGCGCTTCACAAGCTGCGAGATAGAATGAAGAGTGTGCCGCAATGAAGGAAGAACAACAGGCCAAGATAATCTGCGATGCCATCGACGCCCTCCTCCGAGGCGAAGAGCCAGAGATGGAACTCGATGACCAGGAGTTTATTGAACTCCTCCGCATTGCCCGCTTGCGCCATCAGGCTGGTCAGGCCCTGGCCGACGTCGGTCTAACCTACCAGGAACTTCTGCGACGTGTCCTCCAGGCCCGTATGGTAGCCAGCCAGATGGAGGAGAGCGGTGACAAGACCAAGGAGGATGCGCCCCCAGAAGTGACCAGCATCATGGACGAAGACCCGGCCAGCTTCCTCGACCCCTTGGACCCTGGCTATGGTAAGCTTATCAATTTCCTGGACTTCCAGCCCAAGCTGGCGCGCGCTGCTGCCGCTGCCTCAACCTCAACCCACCAGGCCCAGCCGAAACAGCACACCCCGACTCGCCATCGAGGGCGCCGCAGCGACCGAACCTCGGAGAAGGCGGAAGTCCTCTCCAGCGCCCTCGACCATCTTGTCTCCGGTCGAGAGCGCAACATCTCCGCCGGCGACCCCGACCTCGACGAACTGCTACAGGTAGCCCAACTGCGTCGCTTCGTCGGCCAAAGCCTGGCTGCCGCCGGCAGCCCCTACAAGAGACGGCTCTGGACTTTCCTGCGCGTGCGCTTGGCTACCTCCCTGCGCCGCCAGTCCTACGCTGCCCAGCGGCCTTCCCTCATCGCCGCCGTTGGCCGCCTGTCGTGGCAGCGAGCAGCTGCTGCTGCTGCTGCCGTAGCCCTGCTTGTGGCAGCCGTGGGACCCCTACCAGCCACAGGCTTCGCCGGGCATCCCATAACCCATCTCATGAGCTTCGTGGAGCAACATGTGAGCGTGCAAGAGGTGGATGGGCCACCCCCCGCCGAGGTGCCCACATCACTGCCCGGCCAGCCCATGCTTCCGGAGCAGGCTCAAAGCCTTATGGCCCTACCAGTGAGAGAGCCCTCCTACCTCCCCGAAGGCTTTGAACTGGCTTCTTCTCTCTACTATGCAGAGAGTGCGACTAGCCCTGAGCAAGGAACGTTCGCCCTCATCTACACTATCGGTGGCGTTGAACCTGAGACCCTTGCCGGTACGAATGAGCCCCGCCTCCTCATATACCAGGACAGAGCATCCTCTGACAGCGTGGCCGTGATGGATGGCCAGGCCGAGGATGTGCTTATCGGCGATTCGCTGGCCGGCAGCTATGCCAGCACACTCTGGGTGCCTGGGGAACAGGGAACCCTCGAGGGCGTAAATCCGAACGCCGAAAGCCTCTTGTTCGAGGACGACGGCGTTCGCGTTATCATTACCTACAGGAACGGCGACCAAGAAGAAGAAGAACTCCTACGCATCGCTGAGTCGATGCTGAGCTAGTAAGAGAATCCAGGGTACCTCGACTCGACTGACCAAGGACACGTAAAGGGGCGGCCAGCATGCTGGCCGCCCCTTTTGGTTTATGTTCCTCTTTCAGTCCTCTGCCTTTACTCCAGGTCCTCCCGCAGCCTTCTCTCCCTCATCATCTCGTACAGCAGATTCTCCACCACCATCAGCAACAGAAGGACCGCCCGCTGCTGCCGTCGCGGCAGACGCGCGAGGAACTGCAACAGATCAGCGTCAACCTTCTCGGCAAGAGCGAGACGGTTCTCAGGGCCGTTGGCCATCACCTCTACCTTTGTTGACTGGACAGCCTGGAATCCCGACCGGCCGTTCCCTGTCCGCTTCCCCGCGTGTCCTCCACGGCCCTCTGCGTGTCCTCCACACCCCCCCGCGTGTTCTCCACGCCCCTACGCGTGTCCTCCACTAGGTGCTCCATGCCCTCCAGCAAAAGCAGTAAACGTCGTTGCCGGTTACGAGGCAGTCTGGTAAGGAAGCGCAGGAGGTCCGGGTCCACGTTGGCCTCGTATCCCTCGTAGACCCGCTTCAGGGTGCGAACCGTGGGGTAGCCGGCCGCCTCGAACAGGTCGTCGGGGTCAACGTGTATGGACTGAGCGAGCCTCAGGATGACGGCCGCACTGGGGTTCCGTACGTCCCCGTTCTCTAACTGAGATAGATACCCCTGGCTCACAGCAGCCTCAGCGGCTACCTGCCCCTGAGTGAAACCTATCTCCTCCCGCAGCTCCCGAATCCTTTTGCCGAGCTCCATATTCACACCGCCTCTATACGCGTGCTGCCATTCTGAACCTTTTTCTTAAACTTGTCAATACAACTCTTGACAGTAACTCGATATTGATATATTAATAAGGTAGTTTGGAATGGTCTTTCAAGAATGATGTAGACCATATGTTCCATAGCCTTCCCGAAAGGAGGTGGTCGAGAGCGTGACCGACAAAGCCGAAAGGCTCTGCCGCGCCATCGACAACCTTCTCTTCTCTCACCCGCACAAGACCTTGGTGGTAGAGCCCGAGGTGCAAGAGTTGCTCCGCGTCGCCCAACTTCGCCGCGAGACCGGTCACAGGATTGCTGCCATTGGCGCCTCTCAGCAGGAGAAGTGCTGGCAGCGGTTGGAAGCAACTCTGCGGGCCCGATAGCCCCGGCCCCATCGGCCGTAACCGGCCAAAGGAGGTGATAACCCATGAGGAAATGGCGAATTCCGCTTCTGCTTCTCGTAGCGGCCATTACCTCTCTAGCCATCGCTGGTGGAACTCTCCTCCTCCAGTCTGCCGACCAGGCTGAAGCGAAGATTGTCCCCGGCGACTCGCTCGCCTGCTCCGCCTCAGGCGGATCAGGCGATGCGCTCGTCGTCGCTCCTGACTCGGCGGGAACTTCTCTCACAACTACTGACACTCCTGCCCTCGCAGCCGAGTGCTACTTCGCCGGCATTAGCAGGTTCATTCACGGTTGTGGTGGCGACGACCTCTACGTCCTGAGATACCTCTGCTACACTCCGGAGAAAGGCTGGCATTACCTAAACTACCTCTTCTGCCTGTAGCCCCGTCATCGGACCAACCCCCTAGGACGACGGCGGCAGGAGTTCCTGTCCTCGTCCTGCTGCCTCACGACCGTCTTCCACCGCCAGCCGGTCGCCCACAGTCGTGTCCGAGCGAGCGGCTGTGCCTGCTGCCACCTCCAGCGTCTCCCGCGCCCCCCGGCCCCCCAGGGCCAGGCGAAAAGGCCTAAGCGCCGGCGCCACCCTCACCACCCTCGCATCCCTATCCATAAAGATCACATCGATGGGAAAGCGCATGAACAAGGTCTGCACCGACGCGCACGGCGCAAGTAGCAGACCCTCCCCTTCCTCCAGACCGCTCCGACCCATGAGGCCCACCAGCCGCGCCAAAAAGCTCTCCGCCTTGCGCGCCTGCCCGGCCACGGTCGTTCCCTTGCTGACGTTTACAATCCTGGTCACGATCGGGACACTATATCACTGGCTTGGCAGAGCATCCAGCCGCTGCCCCATGCTCTCCAACAGCAGGAGTATGTAGCGCTGCTGCTCCTGCGACAGCCCAGCCAGAAACTTCAGCAGGTCAGGATCAACCTTAGCCTGGTAGTTGTTGTTGGCTTTGTCAGCAACGCTCCTGACGGGCGTATAGCCAGCTGCATCCAGCAACTCATGGGGATCGACATACAGGGCACTCGCCAGACGCAAGAGGATGGCAGCGCTGGGGTTCTTGACCTCCTCCCTCTCCAACTGGCAGAGGTAGCCCTGGCTCACCTCCGCATGACTGGCCAGTTGGGCCTGGCTCAGGTCCATCTGCTCCCGCAGTTCGCGGATTCGTCTGCCTAGCTTCATTTCCACGTCCTTCCGGCCCCCTATCCCATCATCTGCTCTCCTATGCGGATAACGGCCGGTCCCAAGATCACCAGCATGAAAGCAGGAAAGATGCACAGGACCAATGGAAACATCATCTTGATCGGAGCTTCGTGCGCCAATTGCTCCGCTCGCTGCCGTCGATGCGTCCGCATCTGGTCCGACTGCACCTTCAGCACATGGCCAATGCTCACACCTAGCTGCTCCGCCTGGATGACAGCGTTAACAAAGGAGATAAGTTCTTGCACCCCAGTGCGTTGGCCAAGGTCGCTCAGAGCGTCCCGCCGCAAGCGCCCCATCCCCACCTCTAGCAGCGTCTGCGAAAGCTCCTTGGACAGCGGGCCCTTCATCTGATCACTCACCTTGGTCAGCGCAGCATCCAGACCCAGACCCGCCTCGACGCACGTAGTGATTAGGTCCATGGCATCGGGCAGGGTTTTGATGATCTTTCGCTGCCTCGACTTAACCGCTGACCTCAGCCAGAACGTGGGCAGGCTGAACCCGATGATACCCATCACCAGCAGGCCCAGAAATCCCTGAAAGCTGACCCCACCCAGAGTGGTAACGGCGAAGAGCCCCAGCATCACGAACAGCCCAGTACACACGGCCCAAAAGGTAACAAACGTAGAGGCCGTCATAGAACTGCCACCCATAATCAGCGTTTTCTGGATGCTAGCCATGAAGTTGGCTGGCAGCATCCTTGCCAGACTCTTACCGAAACCCTGAATAGTCGGGATCAGTATTCTGTCACTGAAGGGCAGCACCAGCTCCGAGACATCGCCCGTGGCCACCTGCCTTCGCAGCGTCTCGATGCGCATCTCCGTTAGGCTCGCCCGCGGCTTCACAAGGCCTACCACCAGCAGAGTCACCGCAGCGAAAACGACGAACGTAATAGTCAGTGCAAAAAACATCTTCTGCTACACCTCAAAAGACAGCAAAGAGCGAATCAGCACGATGCCCAGGCCTTCCATCCCCACTGCAACAAGAAGCAAGATTTTGCCCACACTATGAGTGAATAGAGGGATCATATAATCAGGGTTAATGCCGAACATCATCAGCCCCACAAAGATGGGCAATCCACCGATGATAAACCCCGTCATCCGCTGCTGAGAAGTAAGAGTCCTGATCTCTCCCCGAATGCGGTCCCGCTCCCTCATCGTGTAAGCCACGTTGTCCAGCGTCTGCGCCAGATTGCCCCCTACCGATCTCTGAATACCGATGGCGGTAACCACCATGTCCATGTCAGGGCTCGCGATGCGATCGGCCAGAGCCCCGATAGCAGCCTCAGCCCCCGCGCCCAGGTTCGCCTCCTGCTGCATGCGCTTGAGCTCATCGGCCAGCGGAGGCCCTAGCTGTCGGCTCGCGTATTCGAAGCTCTGCAGCAACCCATACCCCGACTTCAGGGAGTTGGACACCAGGTTGAGCATCTCCTCCAGTTGACCGTTGATCTTGGCGTGGCGCTGCCGCCGCCGTGAACCCACATACCAGCGCGGCAAGAAGTAACCAATGGGGGCCATCGGCAAGGCGAAGAGCACATTCCGCGTCAGTATGAACGTTACGAGGAAGAAAATCGCCGCCAGGGCAAACCTGATCGTCACGTATTCGCCCACTCGCAAGGGGATGCCCGCCCGTTCCAGTGCCAGCGCCGAGCTCTCCACTCCCCGGCTGCCGCCCAGAATCCCAGCGAGCGGGCCCAGCTTGCTGCTGTCAGCGGAACGCAATAGCGACTGATCAGCACCGCCACCGCGGGGCTCACCCGTCTCGCCCTTACTGAATTTCTCCAGCCGGCGGCTTAGCGCCCGTCCCGCTGATCCCTGTATCTGAGAGGCACCAACAACAAGCAATGCTACGGTGGCCATCACGGCCAGGGCTACTAGAAACGCCAATGGTTCCATCGCCTACCACTCCGCTACGTTCTTGAACAAGCCCTCCGGCAGACTAATGCCAGCCTGGGCGAAACCCTCGGCGAAGCTTGGGCGAATGCCGGTGGGCTCCAGTCGCCCCAGAATCCGCCCGTGCTCATCGATGCCCTCCTGCTTAAAGCGGAAGATGTCCTGAAGAGTGATGATGTCCCCCTCCATACCATTCACCTCAGTGACGTGGGTTACCCGGCGGCCACCGTCGCGGAACCGTGCTATCTGAAGCACCAGGTGAAGGGCCGACGATATCTGCTCACGGATCGCCCGCATCGGCAGATCAAGATTCGCCATTAGCACCATATTCTCCAGCCTGGCCAGCCCATCGCGAGGCGAGTTAGAGTGGATGGTGCTCACCGAACCCTCGTGGCCGGTGTTCATCGCGTTGAGCATGTCGAACGCCTCCCCACCGCGCACCTCACCGATGAGAATGCGGTCGGGCCGCATGCGCAGGGCGTTGCGCAGCAGCTCTCGCTGCGTCACCTCCCCCCGGCCATCCACGTTGGGCGGACGAGCCTCCAGGCTGATGACGTGCGGCTGCTGAAGCTGGAGCTCCAGAGGGTCCTCGATAGTCAGAATGCGCTCCGACTCGGGGATGGAGGATGACAGAGCGTTGAGCAGCGTGGTCTTGCCGGTACCCGTACCGCCGGAGACCAAGACATTCAAACGAAGCTCCACACAAGCCCCTAAGAATTGCCCCACTTCGGCAGTGATGCTGCCCACCCCCACCAGGTCATCCATGGTCAACTTGCTTCTAAGGAATTTTCGGATGGTCATCGTGGGGCTCTTAGGAGCCAGGGGAGGGATGATAACGTTCACGCGGGACCCATCCGCCAGGCGAGCATCCACCATAGGAGAGCTCTCGTCCACACGCCGACCCAGGGGTGCGATGATCCGTTCCACAATCTGCATCACGTGGTTGGTATCGCGAAAACGAACGTCGCTCTGATACATGATGCCATCCCGCTCGAAGTACACCTCGTCAGGGGCGTTCACCATCACCTCGGAGATAGACGAGTCGTGCAGCAAGGGCTCGAGTGGCCCCAGACCCACCACCTCATCCACCACCCGCGCGGCCACAGCATCTCGCACCAGCGCGTTCAGAGACTCCCGCGCCAGCAGTGACTTCACTGCCTCCTGCACCGCCTCACGCCGCTTGTCAGGAGCCATAGACTCCAGCTTCTCCGCTTCCAACTCATCGATCAGCCTCTTATGGAAGCGATAGACCAGTTGCTCCAGCTCCTCCCCCAAACGGGCCGAGCGGCGGGGCGGTGCCGCCACCTGAGAACCGAAACCGCCTGGTGGCTCGTTACCGTCGTCCTGCTCTGGAAGTCGATCAGGTTGCCGGCGCCACTGACTCATCTTTCTCCTTCCTTATCTGACCCATTCCTCCGGTGCCGATGTCACGGGTGCCTCCGACACCGGCTCGGGAACCTCTTCCGCAGCGCTCTCCGACTCGGCCGGTGGCTTTCCAAGCAGCGGGATCCGGTCGCCCAGACGCTCCAGCATGCCCTTCGGCCGAGAGCGGATACCGCCAATGGCATAGGCCAGCTCGATGAAGCTCTGCGATGCTTTGGCCTTGGGCTTGGCCGCTACTATGGGCATGCCCAGCTGAGTGGTCTGAGTGATGTTACGATCGTAGGGGATGCTCCAGAAGACCTCCTTCCCCAGGACCCGCCGAATGTCGACCCGTGCGTCGCCGTGGGCATCGTTCGTGTGGTTGATGACTATCTTCACCTTCTCCGTGGGGAAGGACCAAGAGCGAAGCATCTCCAGGGCCAGGATCGTATCCTTCAGACTCGCCAGATCGGGAGTCGCTGTCAGCAGAAGAATGGTGCACATCTCCAGCGCACGAGACACGATGTCATTGAACGTGCCCGGCGTGTCCAGAAGCACGTAATCGTGCGTTGTCGCCAGGACAGACACCAGCTTCTCGATGTGGCCGGGATGGATGCTATGCCATTCCGACGGCCGAATCGGCGACGGCAAGATGGCCACGCCGGTGCCGTGAGTGTACAGACAGGACTGGACGGCCTCGCGGTCGATCTCCTCGTCCGGTAGAGCCAGGTCAGAGATGCTGCGGTCGGTGGGCATGTCCATAAGGATGGCCACGTCGCCAAAGCGGGTGTCCAGGTCCACCAGCGCTACTGACTGGCCCGTCTTCTGCACCAGGGCAGTAGCCAGATTGGTGGCGATGGTCGTCTTGCCGATCCCTCCCTTGGCCCCGAAGACAGTCACCACCGTCCCGTAGGCCTGGGCCTCTATCTCCCCTGTCAGGCGCTGCTGGCGCCTCTCTTCCTGAGCAAGAGCCGCATTGATGGAGCGGCCTAGATCCTCGTCCTGCAGAGGAGCGACCAGGTAGTCCTTGACCCCCACCTGCATGGCGCGGCGGATGTAACTAGGGTCGCCGATTGATGAGTAGGCAACAATGGGCACCTGGGGCAGAACGTCCCCCACCGACTCCACCGTCTGCAGAGAGCGGGCTATTGGTTCCTCCAGCGCCACCACCACTACCTCTGGCGTCGTCTCGCGGGCCAGGGTCATGGCCTCCATCCCGTAGCCGGAGGCGCCCATCACAGCGAACCCTGACAGCGCCAGCATCCGCTGCGTCTCCGCCCGGCTGGACGGATCCTGGTCGATTATGATTACCTTGGGGTTTCTAGCCACCTAAGGCCTCCTCATTTGTCACCGACTAGGCCGTTACCGGCCCCCCGTTCAGGGTGCAATTGACGGCTCGCTTCCTCCCTCGTCTCCCGACAGATTCGCTAGGTTCACCCCAAACAGCTGGCTGCACAGCGGCGGCTCTCCCGTCTCCGACCAAGTGGAACGCACCTCGACAGTCGTGTGATCGCCGAACGGCCGCAGTGCCAGCGCCAAACGACCACCGTAGTTGTCCGCGCACTTGTCGGCCGCAGTCAGCACCTCAGCATGCACCGGCGCCACCGCCAAAGTCACAGTGACAGCCTCAGGGTCGGTCTCCCCCTCACCGGTGGACACCCGCTCGTCCTCGATGTCCTCAAGTTTAGGAGCCACCTTCTCGACCTGTTGGGCGAGAGCCAGCACCTCCACATCCTGGAGGATGATCCTGGCTATTTGATCTTGGCTCGCAAGCTTCACCGTAAGAATGACATCGACATAGTCGCCAGGCCGCAGGAGGCCACCGGCACCGATCAGTTCGCTAACCTCCACCGATACCGCTCGCTTGCCCTCCGGCACGACGTAGGGCAGCGGAAGCTCTTCCCCTTCGGGTAGCGTCACAGAGCTGGCGGCCACCCTGTCGCTCAGGATCTGCTCGCCAGCCGCGATCGGGTAGCGAGCCAGGTTGCCCACCACCCCCTCCGCGGAGGAGAAAGAGTCGGGGTGGACGGCGTCCGCTGATATTGCCTTTATCTCCACCATGCTGTCGGTGATGCGGGTAGCGACAGAGATATCCTCCGTGGCCACCACCACCGACTTTGTCGTACCCGACGCCGCCGTCTCTTCGCCCCCGGCCTGGCTAAGGTAAACGTAGACCAGAACCGCGCTAATGAGACCTAAGAAAAGCGCCAGCAGTAGGACCGCCTTGCCGCTCCTGCCGCCGCCAACGCGATTGCGCATGATAGGTTCCCCCCTTTGCCCGCCGCTATGCCGGCCAGGCTAGCTGCTAACGAGCGCGGGCGGTCCCCTGCCCGCCACCTACATCTATCCTTCAGTCACGGACCGCTCAGGCGTCACTCCACCAGGCGAGAACCGCCCGCCAACACGTAGCCGATGACTTCGAAGATCGGGCGCAGGTCCGCCGTGCCCGGCTCGTTGAAGAAGTGGTCCGCGTCGGTGGCCATGTACTCCATGAGCTCCGTCGCCGGCCGGTCCTTCCAGGCGCCGTGGTCGCACTCGCAGGTGTTGCCCACGCCGCCGCAGACGCTGTATCCTGCCATCTCCAAGCCGTAGCCGATGGTGAAGACCTCGATGCCGGCGGCCTTGGCGGCGTCCGCCTGCTGGGCCGCGTAGTCGCAGGGACCGCTGCTCGGGGGACCGTAGAACACCTTGACCGCCGCCCAATCCAGGGAAAAGTCGCGCGACGTGCTGTTGGCAACGTTGGTTACCCGCACGCGGAAGTTGGCATCGGCCAGCTCGGAAGCCGTCCAGGTGCGACCCCAGCCGTCGCCGTTCCCGCCGAGGGTGTACGTTCGCTGGCTGGTCTGCAGATTGCCGGTCTGTTGGGCGGTCGTCCAGGTGTTGCCGCCGTCCCAGGAGAGCTGAACGCACATGCGTCGGGTGCTGGAATAAGTGGAGTCCACCCGGGCGTCCAGGCGCACCTCAATGCCCCTGATTTGGTTGCCACCTGGCACCGATATCCCGTAGTTGTAGAAGTCATGCCGATCCTTGCTGGTGCTGGTGCAAGATGTACTGGTGCCCGTGCCGCTGTTGGTATCGACTGCATAGCTGCTGTCGTTGGCGCAGGCGTTCATGGGATTGGTCTCGAAGCCGTTGTTATCGCCGCTGCCGCTGGTCACCGCCGCCTCCGCCGTGCAGTTAAGATGGCCCGTGTCGTAGGCGGGCTCAGCGTTGGCGGCGCCGTCGCTGAGCAGGATGATGCCCCACGTCTCGTCCGGGCGGCCGTTGGTCACCAGCTCCTCGGTGGCCGCCTTCATGGGAGAGCCCAGGTTGGTATAGCCGTTTGCCTGCAAACAGTCGATGGTGCTCACCAGGCGACTGCTCTCGTTCAGCGTTCCGTCGGGGTTCTGGTAGTCGTCGCTCAGGTTCACCGGCAACCACACCCCAGGATCGCCCGCCGGACAGGGGTTGCCCCAGGAATCGCTGGCGGGCAGCACCCCCAGCCCGACCCGCTGCAGGCTGGGCTCGAAGTACTCCAGCAGCGCCCTGGCGCCATCCTTGGCGTTAGCCAGTTTGGGGCTGCCCCCCATGGTCATGCTGAGTGTGCGGTCCAGGATCTGCACGACATCGACCGGCGCGAAGGCCGCACCGCCACACGGTCCGTTGCAACCCGCAGCGTGCACGTCCCGTATCAGCACCTGCTCGATCCCGAAAATCCTAGCGAACCACGCCTCCGCTGGCCGTTCCACCTCGACCACGATGGTGTCCCAATGGTTGGTGCTGGGATTGCAGGCCACCAGGTAGGTACTGGTGCAGCGGAAGGTTATGGAGATCGTGTCCCCCTCGGCCTCGTCCACACCGTTCTTCAGCAGATATTCGCGGGCCTTGGCCTCCGCCGCCGCGTAGTCGTCTGGGAGTTCCCACGCGCCGGCCAGAGCGGCGGCGTCCACCGCCTTCTGGACCTCCCCCTTCTCAGAGAACCAAAAGCCCACATCCACCACCAAGGCCGCAAAGCCGAGAATCACCACCATGGCCAGGGCAGCAAGCACGAGGCCTTGACCGAGCTCTTGCCGCCAAAGGCAAAGCAGCACTCTCAACGCCCTCATGCCAATCACTCCAATCGCATTTCAGCAGTCGAGCTTAAGGTGAAGCTCTCGCCAACGCTGCCGCCGCTGATCATGCCGAGCACGTCGGACAGGGGCGTGATAAGGAGGTACTCGTAGCTCACGTCCACCACCACCGACTCCCCCGGCAAGCCATCGGCGTTGGTGACGGTGACCGCCAGGTCATCTCCCAAGTCGCCTGCCGTGTCCCGCACCCGAGTCTCGATGCACTGAGCCAGCGACCCCTCCCCAAGGCAGGGAGAGCCCGCCGTCTCAAGCGAAGGGTGCACCGAGCCCAGACGGCCGCCCTCGCGTGCCGAGTTGGTGACGGTAATCCAGCCATGGAAAGCCATTCCAAAATCGATAATTGCAAACAACACTAGTAGGAAGATAGGCAGCACAAAGGCGAACTCCACCAGCGACTGTCCGCCCTCCTCTTTGCCTCTGCCTCTTGCGATGCGCTTAAAGGTAGCTAACATGGGCCCCCTCGCGCTTAACTGATTCTGCAGGAGCGCCGCGGCTCAGCCGGAGCGTCGGCCCCAGTTGGGCCGCGGACCGCCCCTGCAATTTTCAGGCCCTCTTTTCGGGGCTACGGCATAACGGCCGTGATGGCCTCCAACTGGCCAGAAACGGCCAGGCCCAATGCCGTCAAGGTGAGAATGCACACCACGGCAATAAGGGCCAAGATCAAGCCGTACTCAGCCAACGCCTGCCCTGCCTCCGAGCGGAAGCGGGCCACCAGCCCCATAACAAAGCCACTGATCTTGCTCAACATTGTTTGCTCCACCTCCATAGGCTCCTGCTTCAACCGCGGGTAACTTGCAGGTTCTGATACATTGTGGTAGGAAAGAAGAGACGTCGGGCCCCGCGCACTCCGGCGTCCGGGGTGGGGATTTGCGGTCCTGCCAGGCTAGCTCTCCTCACCCCGTTCATGTTTCGCTATTCTCATTTGTCCCTAAGTAACCACCTCCTTGCCTCAGCAGTGGCGACAAGGCAAGCTCGTCGCCCATATAACCCTATCCGAAGTTTAGACGCGTGAAACAGGAGGTTGTTACACTTTATGTTCACTTACCTTCCAAATCTCCCTCGTTTTCCACTTCAATAGACGTACGACATCGCCTTCTGTTACCTCGCGCGCGTAAGCGATCGCAGGTCGTTCACCGTTGCCTCTGCACACGCGATGCGCTACCCTGCCTACCAGTGGTCAGGCCCACCCTAGCGAACCAATTATCCTGACCCTCGCCAAGCACCGAAGGGAATCGCCATGCCGATCGCCGCCGCTTTCATCGGCCTCATAGTTGGCCACCTACTGGAACTGTTCCTGGACCGCTTCTATTCCGACGCGCCTCCCAGGGAGCCTCTCGTGCGCTGCCCGGCCTGCCGTTCCCCCATCCGTCCCCTCCACCTCCTCCCCCTGCTGGGCTACCTCTGGCATCGCGGCCGCTGCCCCGACTGCGACCAGCTATTGCCCACTCGCGCCCTCCTCTTGCCCCCGGCCAGCGCGTTGGTGTTCGTCCTGGCCGCCCTGACCAGCGACGAATGGGGGCCAACGATCCTGGGCGGCCTGTTCGCCACCATCTTCCTCGCCCTGATGACCACCGACCTCGAGCGCCGCCTCATCCCCAATCGCATCGTCTATCCCGCCATCCTCCTGGCGATAGCTCTGGCCTGGGCCTGGCCTGACCGCAGCATCGGCCAAGTCTTCGCCGGCGGCGGCCTGGCCTTCGCCATCATGCTCATCATCTTCATCGTCTCCCTGGGCCGTTTCGGCTTCGGCGATGTGAAGATGGCCACGCTCATGGGCTTCGTGGCGGGCTTCCCTGCCGTGGCGGTGGGCCTGTTCTTCACCGCCATCAGCGCCGGCCTGCTAGCGGCGGTCCTTCTGCTCACCGGCGTCGTGCGGAGGGGCCAGTACATGCCCTATGGCCCGTTCATCGCCCTCGGGGCCATCATCTCCCTCTTCTGGGGCGACACCATCATCGACTGGTACACGCGCTAGCGCCCGCCTATGACCAGCATGACCAAATGGCGCATATCTCAGAGGCGAGATGGAGAGACGAACGGTTCGCTACCCGGCGACAGGCTTGTCTTCGCCGATCAGGCCTAGCGCTGCCCCTTGGTCCGAGCCGGCAAGGGCCGTTCTAGACCTCGGAAGTCAGCTTCTCTGGATCGAAAATGATCCTTCGGATGCTGCGCTTGTCGTCAAGGGGAACCATGTGTGCGCGCTCAGGATCGCCAGGTTTAGGCAGATCCTCGGTTTGAGCAATCACCAGTTCACGAGGCTCATTGACGGTACCCTTGAAGCGAACGTAGGCCCCGTAGTCAATCGTGAAGATCTCATAGCGAACGCCCGGGCGATCGGGGTGAGAGTAGTATCCAGGAATTCGGTGTAAGAGGCGCTCATTTAGCAGACGAGTCAGATCGTGGTGGCTGGCCTTAGAGGATTCCACCATGAAGGTTCGCGACTTGTACCCGCTTACGACGTTGTTCACGATGTATTCGAGCGTCTGTGCAGGCGAACCCTCTCCGCGGATATTCGCATGCTTTTCGTTGTCGAACCAGGTTGACGCAGCGTTCCGGACGTGAGGAATGCTCACCGCCGAGGCTCCACCTGTCTGCCTGAAGCCCTCGAAGTAAGCACGACTGAAGATGCAGAGGAAGTCGCGGCAGTTGCCCTCGGCTGCCCGAACTAGCTCCACGAACGCGGGCCGTTGGGTAAACAACTCCAGGACCATCTGCATCTTCTGGTGTGGAGTTGCACTGAGGTTCCAGTCTAGCTCGGCACCCAAGTGGTTATACAGCACCTGTGCAAAGAAATCGGTGACGAAATCACTCTTCTCGTCATAGATCAGATAGACATCGAGATCGAGAACGTCTGTGATGTCGGCGCCACGCTCGATTCCTATGCGGCCGCCTCTGACAACTTCGAGAAACTCACACTGGTAGCTGACCGCCAATATCTTCAGCGATATTCGGGGAACAGCCAATATCGTTCGCTTGAGGTACTCCGAAAGATGCGGCTGGACGGTGACGGGCATCTGTGCCCACTCATCGAGGATGAGGAAAAGCCGCTGAATATCGAGGTCGTCGAGGACTCGCTCCAGCGTTTGCGTGATCTGCCGGTAGTTGAATGTAGACGCCGTTCTGTCTCCGGACGCCGCAGGACTCAGGCAGCTTCCGAGGCCGTCAATGATGCCGCCCAGTGCGCGCTCCTGAACTCCGGGAGGCGGCATCTCCATGTTGGTAGCCGCGTCAAGCAACTGACTGCCCAGTTCGTTAAGAAGAGCAACGAAGTACTTGGGAGCGATCTCCCCCGGTCTGAGATCCAGTCCAGAGTACCCACTACCGAGGCGCGTGCAGTCGAAATAGTACACGACTTCGCCCCGGAGTCGAGCCGACCGCTCGAAGGCGCGCATGAGATGTGTCTTGCCGGTACCACGTCTGCCCATGACAAGTTGTGAGTCATTCGTTCTTGCGCGGACGGCCATGTCCGTCTCAACAAAGATGTCCTCCAGCCTCTGAGGGTCCGTCTGCCTCTCGGCTCGGCGCTGGATCTGACTCACTGCTCGCGCGAATTCCCGACTGGCAAGCATGTCTGACGCTTGGGTCATCCTACTCGGCTCCGCTCTCTCTTGCACAGATCAGCATGAGTCGGCGCACGCGCAAGTGTACTGTCAAAGGGCGCGGCGCGTCAAGGAGTCCTGGTCGTCGAGTCCATTGGTGAAGCTAGGGATCGGGGCCCTCAAGCGGGAGCAGCCACCCCCTGCCACCCGCCCCCTAGTCCACCGCCATCGAGGAGACGTGCTCCGGCGCGATCTTGAAGATTATCCGCTGCTCGCCGGCCTGCCGGAACGGATACTTGTCCCGCCCCAGGTACTTCTTGGCCAGCCTGTCGATGTGCTCCTCCGCTCCCTCGCTCGTGATCTCCACCACTCGCCCGCGCACCTGGGCGAAAGCGTACTCACCCCCCTGCCTGATTATGTCGATGGCGACGCGCGGGTCACGCCGGATGTTCCTGGGCTTCTGCCTGCCCTCCGCCGTGTTCACCAGGATGTGCCTGCCGTCGAAATCGACCCACACCGCAGTCACCTGCGGCGACCCGTCTGGCATCAGCGTCGCCAGGTGCCCGAAATTCGCCTCCTCGAACAGCCTCCTGACCCCTTCCGACATCTGACCTGCCATCGCTCGTCCTCCCTCCCACGACTCAGCGGAAGAGGTCCCTCTCCCGCGGCCGAATGAGCCCTCGCGCCGAACCTTCCGCCCGCTCGTAGTCGAAGCCGCGCACGATCGCCACCGGCACCCGCGACAGCTTCTCCATCACCAGCTCAGCCGCCGCCGCCAGCTCGTCCGCCACAGCCATCGTGCTCACCCGCAGGACGTAGCCGTGGGGATCCGTCTGCCCCACGTAGTCCTTAACCGGGCTCATGCCCGCCACGCCTATCGCCACGTTGGTGTGGCCCTCTCGCCAGGGCCGACCGAAGGTATCGGAGATGATCACCGCAATCGAGACGCCGGCCCTCTCAGCGAGGACGGCCCGAATCCGCTCCGCCGATTCGTCGGGCTTCTCGGGCAGCAGAGAGACCACGCCGCCGCCGACGTTGGAGGTATCGACGCCGGCATTGGCGCAGACGAAGCCGTGCTTGGTCTCGCAGATGATGACGCCCCGCTCCTGCCGGACGATGCGCTGGCTCTCTCGCAGGATCACCTCGAGCAGGCGCGCGTCCTTGCCCGTCCGAGCGGCCATCTCCTGGGCGCGAGCCGACGGTTCCACCTGGCGCAGGTCCACCAGCCGCCCTTCCGCCTTGGAGACGATCTTCTGGGTGACCACCAGCACGTCGCCGTCCTCGACGTCCATGCCCTGCCCGCGAGCGGCTTCCAGGATCAGCGCCGCCAGGTCATCACCGGGGCGAATCTCCGGCATGCCAGCGACGCCGATGATCTGCACTTGGGGAGCCATGCCCAGGCCTAGCCCTCGCGGCTGATGGGGATTCCAGCGATCTTGAGGGAGCTATGGGCCTTGTAGGTCTTGTTGAGGTTCAGGAGGACGACGGTGAACTCCTCCAGGTAGCGGCTGTTGGTCAGAGGCCCCCCGTCCAGCGCCCGCAAGCCCCCTATCTCCTCGGCCAGCGCCATCACCGCCTCCTTGGCCCCCTGGTGGTCGCCGCACACCAGCACGTCGCCCTCCACCGGCCGCTCCACCCGCATGAGCCTGCTGGCGTCGAGATGATGGAAGCCCGCCACCACCTGGGCCTGGGGCAGGAGCGCCTGCGCCTGCTCCGCCGCCGAGCCCTGCGGCACGGCGATGGCGGCGATCTTCCCGCCCTCGAAGGCGATAGGCGACACCACGTCCACCACCAGCTTGGCCCCGATAGCCGACGCCAGCGCCTCGAGGGTGTCCCGGTGGCCGGCGAAGGGAATGGTAACGAACACAACGCCCCCCCTGCGTACCGCCTCCTCGTTGACCATCCCCGTGGCCCGTGCCTCAGGCACGCGCGCCCTTATCTTCTCCACCGCCTGTTGCGCCCGCTCCGGCGAGCGCGACCCGATGACGATCTCGTGGCCAGCGGCGGCGAAGCGTGCGGCCAGGCCCAGGCCCTCCGGACCCGTTCCTCCAATGAAGGCGATCACTCTGGCAGACATGGGGAGCCATTATACTATCAGTCCGAAGTCTGTTGCCAGACCCACCCCATAGCCACTATGATCGAAGCAGCCTGAGCAGTCGGGAGGTTGGCGAGGGATGCTTCTTGCCCCTGTGTATTATGATGCTCTCTATTGATGACAGACCCTCCGGCGATTTCCAGCAAACGCTCGCCAGCGCGCTCGCCGGCCATGACCTCCTGCCACAGGACGGCTACCGGCTCATAGGCGCCACCGGCAGCGACCTCTCGGCCCTGCTGCTGACCGCCGCTCTGGTGCGCGACCGCAACAAGGGACGAACGGCGACCTACTCTCGCAAGGTGTTCATCCCCCTCACCAACCTCTGCCGCCAGAAGTGCGGCTACTGCACCTTCGCCAAGGCCCCCGACGATCCCGCAGCTCACACCATGACCCCCGACGAGGTCCTGGCCGTGGCCGAAGCCGGCAGGCAGCAGGGCTGCAAGGAGGCCATGTTCAGTCTGGGCGAGAAGCCCGAGGAGATATACCCCCAGGTAAGAGAGCAGCTCGCCTATCTGGGGCATCGCACCATGATCTCCTACCTCCGCGCCATGTGCGAGCTGGTTCTCGACCAGACAGGCCTCCTGCCCCACGCCAACCCCGGCATCCTCACCCGTGAGGAACTGGCCGAGCTTAGGGAGGTCAACGTCAGCATGGGCCTCATGCTGGAGAACGTCAGCGCCCGTCTCGCAGCACCCGGCGGCCCTCACTGGCAATGCGCCGGCAAGCTGCCCGCCGCAAGGCTGGACACCATCGCCTGCGCCGGCGAGATGAAAGTGCCATTCACCACCGGCCTTCTCATCGGCATCGGCGAGACCCCCCAGGAGCGCGTCGACTCCCTCCTCGCCATCAAGGAGCTTCACGCCCGTCACGGCCACATCCAGGAGGTCATCATCCAGAACCTTCGGGTCAAGGAGGACACAGCCATGCGCGGCTGGCAGGAGCCGTCGGTGCTGGACATGGCGAGGACCATAGCCGTGGCCCGCCTCCTTCTTCCCACCATGAACATTCAGGCTCCCCCCAACCTGACGCCGGAGGCATACCATCTCTATCTGCTGGCCGGCATAAACGACTGGGGAGGCGTCTCGCCCGTCACCGCCGACTTCATCAACCCGGAGGCCCCCTGGCCCAGCATCGCCGAGCTGAAGGCCGCCACCGAGAAGGCCGGCTTCGAGCTGCGGGAGCGGCTCGCTATCTACCCCGAATACCTGACCCCTCGAAACGGCTTCTTGCGCCAGTCACTCCGCCAGCGAGTCCTTGCCTGGACCGACCACGACGGCTACGTGCGAAGGGAGGAAGAACGATGGTAGCCGGCACCCCCCGCCCTTTGGGCCTCCCCCAACTGCACTCCTCCTGGGAGCGCATGCTCGGCGCCATCGACCCGGCGGTGGCCCACATCCTCGACAAGAGCCTTGAGGGCAAGGACATCTCCTGGGAGGAAGCGGCCGTCCTATTCGACGCCGAAGGCCCGGCGCTCAACCCTCTTATCCTCGCGGCCGACGAGCTCAGGCGCAGAGCCGTCGGCGACGTAGTGACCTACGTCATAAACCGCAACATCAACTTCACCAACATCTGCATCAAGCGCTGCGGCTTCTGTGCCTTCAGTCGAGACCATCGCCAGGAGGAGGCCTATTTCTTGCCCATCGAGGAGTTGGTGCGCAGGGTCAAGGAGGCCTGGGATCTGGGAGCGACCGAGGTCTGCATTCAGGCCGGCCTGCCACCAAAGATGGACGGCCACCTGTACGTCGATATCTGCCGCGCCATCAAGAAGGAGGTCCCTGATATCCACATCCACGCCTTCTCCCCCGAGGAAGTCCTCTACGGCGCCCGCAGATCGAGGACGCCGCCGGAGGAGTACCTCAAGCTGCTCAAAGACGCCGGCCTGGGCAGCATGCCCGGCACCGCCGCCGAGATCCTGGACGATGCCATCCGCAAGGTTATCTCGCCCGGCAGGATCAGCACCGCCGACTGGGCCCGCGTGATCACAATGGCGCATCGCTTGGGCATCCCCTCCAGCTCCACCATCATGTACGGCCACATCGAGGACTCCCAGCACAAAGCGAGACACCTCGCCCTTCTCCGGGACATCCAGAAGGAGACCGGCGGCTTCACCGAGTTCGTTCCCCTCGACTTCATATACTGGGAGGCTCCCATGTACAAGGAGGGCCTGGTTGAGAACATCCGCGCCGGGGCCACAGGCAGCGAGGTGCTGAAGATGTACGCCGTATCGAGACTGATGCTCAACAACTGGATCCCCAACATACAGGTCTCTTGGGTCAAGGAAGGCCCCAAGCTCGCCCAGCTCTGCCTCAATGCCGGCGCCAACGACTTCGGCGGCACCCTGATCGACGAGAGCGTCTCCAGCGCTGCCGGCGCCATCCACGGCCAACTGATGCGCCCCAGGGAGCTCAGGGCTCTGATTCGCGATGTGGGCAGGCGGCCCGCTCAGAGGTCCACCACCTACGAAATACTGAGGCTCCTCGACGACCAGGAGGAACCCCTGGACATCCTCGACAGCGTGGAAGTCCAGCGTGACAGCTCCGGCTCGTACCAGCGGCCAGGGCCGTCGTCAGGCAAGATGAGCGTCGAGAGCGCCTAGAAGCAGTTTCAAAAACGGCTTGCCACCCCCGCCTGAAGGCGGGGGCATGGATGCCGCAGCCTTCAGGCTGCGGTGTGGGGAGAATTTTGAAATAGCAGCTAGCTTCTTCTTGGCCCGCTTCATGTCCTGGCGCATAGCAGTAGCCATCACAAGCCTCCTCCTTCTCGTCACCGCCGCAGCCGGCGCTTTCATCCTGCTCCGCGGCGGGCCCTCTGACCCCATATCGAAGGCCGCTGACCCCTTCCGCTACGACCTCGCCGGCTGGGAGGTCCGCCACATCCTCAACCGGTGGCTGTACAAGATCGGCCACCTTTTCGACGACGGTCCCAACGTCGAAGAGGAGAACGAGACGCTCCAGCGATACTTCGACCTGGCGGCGGACGTAGTATCCCTGGAGCGAGAGGTTGCCGAGGGCGGAGATGAATCCTCGCGCTCGACACTGGAGGAGCAACGCAAAGAGCAGCAGCAGCTCGAGAACAAGGTGGAGGCCATCCTGGAGAAGCGAGTGTCCAGCGTGGTCGAGGACGAGGGGCTCACCACCTCCCTGCCCCTATTCTCCAGCGTGCGCTTCGTCTTCCCGCCCCTCGACTTCGAGTTCGATCAGCCGCCGCAGGTGCTGGTCATCTCCCCCCGCGAACGCATCTCCCACGACCAGGCCATCCTCCTGCGCAGGGGCCTAACCAACGAGCAGGTGGCAACGCTGGAGGAGGAGACAGCCGCCACCGGCGTCTCCAGCCTGGTGGTGAGTATCGGCGGAATCGCCACCTACCCCAGCACCATACCCGAGTACGCCAGCTATGAGGACGTCCTGGAGATCGTCGCCCACGAGTGGCTCCACCAGTACCTCTTCTTCCACCCCCTGGGAAGCCACTATTTCGACAATGACACCCTGCGCACCCTTAACGAGACCGTCGCCAACATCGGCGGCCGCGAGATAGCGGACCTGGTGCAGCAGCGCTTCCCCCTGCCGCAGCCGACCTACGTCGCCGCCGAGGGAGCAACCGAGGAGCCAAGCATCGACTTCAGGGCAGAGATGCACGAGCTGCGCCTGGAGGTGGACAGGCTTCTAAGCGAAGGAGAGATCGAGGAGGCCGAGGCGTTGATGGAGGAAAAGAGGGAATTCCTCGCCGAAAACGGCTTCTACATCCGCAAGATCAACCAGGCCTACTTCGCCTTCCACGGGCTCTACGGCGACACGCCCGCTTCCAGCAGCCCCATCGGCCCCAAGATGCTGGAGTTGCGGCAGCTGAATCCTTCCCTGGGCGACTTCATCCGATCGGCAGCCGACATCACCAGCGAAGACGAACTCGACCGTCTGCTGGCCGAAAGAGTGGTCGAGATTCTCACTCCACCTTGATCTCGGTCCGCCGCTGCGTCCTCGCCCGCTCCCGCTCCTCCAGGCGGCTGATCGCCGCGTCCACAAAGCTGCGCATGGCCAGAAGAAGCTCCTTCCTGCCCGCAACCAGATGTTCGTGGACCTCCGCCGGAAGCAGGTCGATCAAAGGGCTACGGAAGCGCAGCACCAGCTCATCGCCTGGTCGATATTCGTACTCGAAGGGTCTCTCGACACCACCCTTCACCATGATCGTCCTCCCTTCGTCGTCAGCCGCCAGGCGGCCTCGCCTCCATCATATCACCTTCGACCTGACCTGCCACGCACTAACGCCAGCCAAGACCCCTCTAGTAGGGAGGTTCCAGCTTCACCGTCTTCATCGGCGATTCGCGGATCGACCACCGATACAGCAGATACACGACCAGCCCTACCACCAGCCAAGGAAATCCTATCGCCCAGGCAGCCTTCTGCGTGACCACTACCACCACCCAGGTGGACAGCGTGCCCACAGCGCCGATGACCGCCGTCAGCGGAATCTGTCTGCCGGCCACCGGCAGATTGAAGGGAATCCTGAACGGGCGCGTCATCCCCGGCTCCCTCGCCCGCATGGCAATGATCGATAAATGGGCCAAACCAAAAGACAGCATCGCTCCGAAGGCATACACGTTGGCCAGCACATCCAGCTTGCCCGGAATGATCAGCACAGCGGCCACGATCGCAAAGATGACGATCGCGTTAGCAGGCGTGCGCCGCCTGGCGTCGATCTTGCTGAACACAGGTGGAAGCTGCCTGTGGTGGCCCATCGAGTAGACCAGACGCGACAGCCCCAGCATCCCGGCGTTGGTGGCGATGAGGAGGATAGTGGCAGCCAGGATGCCCACCCACACCGATAGCACCTCCTGCAGGGCCTCGCCTGGAAACTGATCGACGATCCCCAGCACCGGGTCGTCGATGTACTCGCCTGCCAGCTCTGTAGTACACTCGCCGCCTCCTGCCGGGCAGTCAACCGGCATGGCGCTCAAGGCGATAAGAGGAAGCAAAGCATACATCAGAAGCACCACGCCGAACACTCCGAACATGGAACGAGGCACATTCTTGGCCGGATTGCGCGTCTCCTCCGCCAGGTTGGACACTGTCTCGATACCAGTGTAAGCGATCATGGAGATGGCGATGCCTATCACCAGCCTATCCCACGTCGGCGCTACGCCCCAGTGCACGTTATCGATTAGCGTGCCGATGTTGAGCAGGAGGAACAGCCCAAGAACCACCAGGAACGCCTGAGTAAGCAAGTCCAGCACGGCCAGGCTAATGTTGACACCCGAGGATTCCTTCACGCCGATGACGTTGACGGCCGCCAGAAAGCCCACCGCGCCGATACCAAAGATGGCATTCGCTGGCCACGTGCCCAGGATGGGCACAAAGACCGCCAGATAGTTGGGCACAGCGAAAGCTGATATGGCGATGGTCACCACAAAGTTGAGCACCTGCGCCCAACCGGCCACAAAGCTGAACAGCTCGTTGAAGCCGCGGCGGGCAAAGGAGCTCGACCCGCCCGCCTCGGGCATGGCGGTGGTCCCCTCGGCGTAGGTCAGCGCGGTGCAGCCGAAGATAAGGCCCGCGATGATGAAGGCTAGAGGCGTCAGGCCCAAAGCGAACAGAGCCGCCACACCAAGAGCATAGTAGATGGAGGAGCCAACGTTGCCGTAAGCAGCGCTGAACAGTCCCGACACGCCCAACACCCGGTGCAGACCCCGGCGGGGCAGCCGCGGCCGCCGGATGAAGACATCGCCCGGAAGGCGCCCACGGTGAAGCCCTGACTGAGGACTATCTTCCTGCAATCCCCCCTCCCGAGGAGGCACTCATCGCAAGCCAATCCTACATACTATAGCCTGACGGCTATAGCGCAAGTTTGGGCAAAACTCCGACGACGAGCTGCTGGGCGAGGTCAGCCTAGCCACCCGGCCCCGGGGTAGAAGGCTGCTGCGACGGCTCCGGAGTGGGCGTGCTGACTGGGGTGACCGCAGGAGTGACCGCAGGAGTGACCGCAGGGGTGACCGCAGGGGTGGCTGTGGAAGTGGCCCCCGGCGTCGCCGGAGTACCGGTGACACGCGGACGGGGGGTGCCAGTAGGGGTGGGCGTGGGGCTGGGCTTCGGCGCCACGTAGGTGCAGCTCGTGCCCTCCACGAAGACCTCCGACCTGCCGGCGCAAGGAGCAAAGTATACGCCTGCCGGCACAACGAAGTCGCGAACTGCCAATCCCTCGTGGGCGGCCTCCATGATTTGCTTCCACATTGGACCGGCGCCGGCAGCGCTGAAGGTGCCTTCGGCCATGGGAGTGTTGTCCGCGTTGCCCATCCACACACCCACCGCCCGGTCGGGCGTGTAGCCCATCACCAGGCTGTCGCGGAACCCTTCGCTCGTGCCCGTCTTGGCAGCCGCCGGGCGGGAGATGGTAAGCAAGCTCCACTGGATGGCGCTCTTGGAGAGGATATCAGTGATCAGGTAAGCGTAGGCTGGAGGTACCACTTGCAGCGAATCCGCCCCCGTGTACTCGTACAGCACCGTCCCCAAAGCATTCTCCACCCTCAGGATGGGCACCGGATCGAGCTGGCGGTAGCCCGAGGGCAGGTCCTCCACCGACGGCATGCCCACCATCAGCCCGTTGTTGGCGAAGACGCTGTAGCCATAGGTGTGGTCGAGAAGCTCGACCTCGCCGCCGCCTAGGGTGAGGGCAGGCCCATAGCGACCGGGGTCGTTGAGGGAGGTGATCCCCATCTTGTGAGCGGTATCGACGACATTTTCAACACCCACTGCCAGGATCGTCCTG
>Ga0315553_10000698_pt1 | contig 29217 bp, 28 predicted proteins | sample SalMarSW160140MG_FD_203099 | JGI IMG/M metagenome (GOLD analysis project Ga0315553, IMG submission 203099) | Salt marsh sediment microbial communities from the Plum Island Ecosystem LTER, Massachusetts, United States - Salt Marsh Sediment SW1601-40 ... | reverse complement strand
CTGCCGCCAGCACAACATCAGTGTCTTGGCGTACAGTCCGCTGGCACAGGGCCTGTTGACCGGCCGGTACAACCAACAGAACCGCCCCGCGCCCGACGAGGGGCGGAATGTACTGTTCCAAGATTCCGAGGCCTACGAGCGCTGCGTCGGCGCGGTCGAGCAGATGAAGCCGATTGCCAACGCGCAGGGCGCCGCCCTGTCTCAATTGGCTATCCAATGGGTGCTATCGACCGAGGGGGTCACCTCCGCCCTGGTCGGGGCCCGCAAGCCCGATCAGGTCCGCGCGAACGCAGCCGCGGCCGAGGTGCAGTTGCCCCGCGACGTGTACGAGCAGTTCGACCGCATCTCGCGTCGGGCGCTGGACGGTGTGGCCCTACCATGCTCGATGTGGGACTGGTATCCCGACAAGGCGCTGGACGAGCAGGAACGACAGGGGACCCGCAAATAGTGCTTAACGGGCCGATGCATCCGCTCAACGCCGACGCCGCATCGGTGCGTCGGTAGCGACAATACGCCGCTGGCTATCTGCTTGTAGGCTCATCCTACAAGCTTTAAGCTGGTGACATGGATATTCTGGTGGGTGGACGATGCCATCCGATTCTCTGATTGGGTATGTACTGGCCGCCGTTGGGGGGTTCGCCGCCGGTGCGCTGTTCGCTTGGTCGTGGGCTCGCAGTCGAGCGGCCGGCGCGCACTGGCAGGCCGAGCAGCTCCGCGAACAGCGTACGGGCCTGGAGGACCAACTCGCTCAACTCCGGGCGAGCCTGGATCAGGAGGTCCGCACCCGCGTCGAGGCCCAGACTCGCCTCGAACAGCAGGAGCGGAATCTTGCCGAACAGCGACGGCTGCTCGATGAGGCGCAGCAGAAGCTGAGCGATACGTTCAAGGCGCTGGCCGGCAGCGCCCTTCAGGACAGCCAGAAGAGCTTCCTCGATCTGGCCAGGCAGACGTTCAACACCGTTTTGGCCCAGGCCAAGGGCGACCTCGGGCAGCGCCAGAAGGACATCGACGCGCTCGTCAAGCCACTGACCGAGACTCTTCAGCGATACGAAGCCAATCTCCGCCAGATCGAGCGGGCTCGCCAGGAAGCCTATGGGCAGTTGCGCGAACAGATGACTCAGATCGGCAGTACGCAACAGGAGCTCCAGCGCGAGACGGGCAACCTGGTGCAGGCGTTGCGGACTCCACAAGTTCGCGGGCGATGGGGCGAGTTGACTCTCCGCCGCGCCGTCGAACTGGCGGGCATGAGCCGGCACTGCGATTTCGTCGAGCAGGTCTCCGCGACGGACGAAAGCGGGCGTCTGCGTCCGGACATGATCGTCAAGCTCCCTGCCGGGCAGGAGATCGTGGTCGACGCCAAGGTTCCGTTGGCCGGCTACCTCGAGGCCGTCGAGGCGTCAGACGAGCAAAGCCGACAGACGGCTCTGGCCCGACACGCTCGCCAGGTCCGAGACCATCTGACCAAGCTCGGCGGCAAGAACTACTGGGCGCAGTTTTCGCCGACCCCGGATCTGGTCGTGCTGTTTCTGCCGGGCGAATGCTTCTTCAGCGCGGCGCTGGAATGCGACTCGGGCCTGATCGAGTACGGCATGCAGCACCGCGTGGTGCTCGCCACGCCGACGACGCTGATCACCCTTCTGCGGTCGGTTGCGTACGGCTGGCAGCAGGAACAGATGACCCGCAACGCCCAGGAGGTAGCCACGATCGCGCAGGAGTTTTACGAGCGAATCCGCGTCTTTGCGGGGCACTTCAGCGATGCGCGGGCCGGGCTGGTTCGTGCCGTTACGGGGTTCGACAACGCCGTTGGTTCTCTCGAGTCGCGAGTGTTCCCCAGTATCAGGCGGTTCAAGCAGCTCGGGGTCTCGGTGAAGGACGAACTGCCCACGATCGAGCCGATTCACCGCACGCCGCGCGAGTTGCAGTTGCCCGAGTCGGACGAGCCAGCCGCCAGCGAGTAGCTGACGCCGCCATCGGCACATCGCTTGCTGGTTCGTATCCGGCCTCGCAGGCCTGCGAAAAACCAGGCCCGGTGCGCCGCTATGGCAACGCACCGGGCCATGATTAACCCACCTCCAGCGTTACGATCTATGGCTTGGTCGGGGCACGGTCACTCAGATGCGCCTTGACGGTGCTGTAGTCGGCGGTGGTTATGCGGCCGCTGCCGTTCAGGTCGTACCGGGCATCGGTGTACTCGCCCATACGGGCCTTCACTTCGCTGTAGTCGGCCGCGGTGACCCGAGCGCTGTTGTTGGCGTCGCCGAACAGCACACACACATCGAGTGTGAACGGGGCGACCGCCAGATCCGCAGCGGGCGAAACCTGATACCACGTCAAATCGGTCAACTGCGCGCCGTTCTCTGTGGCCTTGAGGGTCAGACCATTCGGATCGTTCGGATCGAGCTGATAGACGAACGCGCTGCTCACGTCCGGCCCGCCGCCCATCTCGACGATGACCAGCGCGTCGCCGCCCGGCAGCGTGACGGGCGCGTCAAACGTCAGAAGAATCACGTTGTTCTGCGTCTTAGGCAGCGTGCCGTCAGCCGGCGGCTCGCTCGATACCAACGCCGGCAGCACCGGCGGGGTCTTGAACTCCTCGTCGATCTGCCAGCCCGGATTGCTCGCCCCGACGATCTCGTAGGCTCCCGGTTCGGCCGTGCCGTCCTGGGGCCGCGCTGTCTCGTTGAAATCGTCGGCCGGGGCGTAGGTGTTGTCGCCTGCGTTCTCCAGAGCCGTGCCGCCCTGGAGGTACAGATCGGTCACGCCCGGCGTGATGGAAGGATTGATGAACGCGTCCGCCGGCGCGGGCCCGGCCGTGAATCCACCGGGCAGATTCTGTGTCGTGCCATAGTGCCCGACGTGACGATGCCCACCGACCCGTCGAAGGTCACGGCGAGGTCCTCGATGTTCGGCTGCCCGATGTTCGGCTGATAGAACAGGTTGTTGCAGATCTCGATGTTGGTTTTCCCGCTGACGTAGAAGCCCGCTACGCGGTCGCCCTCCTCGTCGCCGCTGTCGTAAAAAGTATTGTTGTAGATGTACACGTCGTGCAGGATGCCCGAGTTGCTGGTATTCTCGCCGACGTTGATGCATCGGCTCGAGCTGAACACCACGTTGTTGGTGATGGTTGTGGTCTGGTGGGTCTGGATGCCATTGTCGCCGCTGTTCCAGATCACGTTGCGGGTAAGGATGTTGTTGTCGGCCGCAGTGGGCAGGGCCGTGCCGTGGGACAGGATACCCGGGTACTGCGTGTCGTGGATGACGTTGTCCCGCACGACGTTGCGGTAACACTCGTACTTCAGCTCGATCCCGTCGCCCTGGCTGCCGTAACAATGGTGAACGTAGTTGAACTCGATAATCGAGTCACGCAGGATGCCCGAGCCGGAGCCCTGCGTGCCGTGCGTGCCGAGGTACATCCCCTCGCCGTGACCGGCATAGCCGGTGTCGGCGATTTCGCAGCCACGGATTTCCATGAAGCTCACGTTGCCGCAACTGGAAAGGTTGATTCCGGTGTTGCCGATTTCATGCATGTAGAGATCTTCGAAGATGACGTGGTCGCCGGACGTGCCGGGCAGCTTGATCGAATCGGATCCACGCCAGAATTCCAGTCCGATGATCTTGGCGTATTGAATATAGTCCAGGAACTCCACCAAGTTGTACGACGAATAAGAGGAATCGTAGATGACCGGCCGCGGCTCCCCTTCGGCCGCCTGAACCGTGATCCACTCCTTTTCAGGCGTACGGGGATTGTCGCCTCGCAGGTTGTACACCTTGAAGCGGTCATACTGCCCCGTACCGTCCCCGCCGACACTGTGGACGATCAACGTGTCGCCGAAGAACAGCGACTCGATCGCCGTCTTAAGGTCGTCACCCGGATAGGCGTCGTATGTTGCGGCGGAAGCCGCTCCCGATGCAAATAGCACTACCGATAGACTCATTGCGTACGCATGGACTCGCATGACGTCCCTCCACATGCCGGAAAATCTCAGCGTCGAGAATTGCCCGTGCCGCCGAGGAAGCTGCATCGTCCCCTGCCAGCAACGCTGCGTGGCAAGCACCTGATATGGGCACAACCCGCCTCCTCCCCGACCGCTATTATCATAGCGGGGGGGGTGGCCCTGCGTCAATCGACGCGCGGGCCCAATAATCGCCGTCTGGACGGTGCTGCCCCTCCAGGCTACCCTGCCCAGCCGAGCCGTTGGCTGCGATGGGCCGACGGGAGCGTTGTCGCTGGAGGTTGAAAAGCCCTGCGTCCGGAAGGGCCGGCTCGCTTTGCTTGAGAGGTGCTGAAGTGATGCGGTCGCGCAAACACGTGCTTTCGACGGTTCTGCTGATTGGTCTGATCGGTTGTTACGGGCCTTTTGCGGGTCCGCACGGCGTGTACCCGTTCGCGAACTTGCGCGCCATCGAGGACGATCTGGCCTATCGATCGAGCCAACCCGATGAGAACATGCTTCGCGACGTCATCGCAGCGTTTGGTATCAAGACCGTCATCAATTTACGAGGTGAGAACCCGGACAAGCCCTGGTGGCAGGATGAGGATCGCGTGTGCCGCGAGCTGGGCGTGGAACTTATCAACATCCCGATGAGCGCTACGCACATGCCGTCCAACGCCGTTCTGCTTTCTTTGTACGAAGCGCTGACCACGGCCGAACACCCGATCTGGCTGCACTGCCAGGCCGGTGCCGATCGCAGCGGGGCCGCAGCGGCCATCTGGCGAATGAGCGTTCTCGGGCAGCCGCGCGACGAGGCCGCTGAAGAGCTCAATATCTGCTATGGTCACATCGTGTTCTTCACCGCGCAGATGGATTATCTGGTGTCGATCTTCCAGCCCGATCCGGACTGGATTGTCAACGTGTACGATCCCGACGACGTGCCGTTTTGAGACACAGGTTTGGCTTTGTCAGCCCTTCGCGCGGGAGCAGGCCATGAAATGTGACACGCTCGTAACGGTCGAGCAGATCAACGGCACGTGTCCTGTCTTCCAGGTCGGCGACTCGTTCCGCTTGCTGGAAGGCTATCGCCTCTCGAGCCCCAAACCGGTCTGCATGCACGCCCTGGCGAGTCTCATGCCCCACTACAACGCCCTGCGGGTATCCACGCCGGATCGGTGGGGACTGGGACCCAAGGACGGGCCGGCGTACGTCCAGTGCCTCGATCCCCATCGGCACACCGGTGGAGGTACGGTGGTGTTTGCGGTCAGGCAGGCGCCCGCGACCGACGGCTGATGGGAGCAAAACGACGGCGTGCCACCGCCCTCAGCGGCCTTCTGCATCGCCCTGCTCTTCGCCGAATACCTCAGCGGTGAACAGCAGCACCTCGGTATCGGGGTCTTTCCAGGCGTCGGCGGGAAGCCCGGCCTTGCCCCGGCAGCATTGCGAGAGAAAGGTTTCCTTGTCCCACCCCAGTTCGGTCGCGACCTGAGGCAGGAAGCACCCACTGGCGGCGCCTCGACGTATGTAGATGCCGTGCTTGCCCAACTCCAGTAAGAGCGGGTCGTCGGTCGGTGTCAGGGGCGACAGAACCGAGATCTCGATCTTCAGCTCACGCAGTTCGTCAAGCCCGACCGGATCGGCGAAGAACCGCGGGTCGTCACACGATGCCTTGGCCATGTCACGGATCGTCTCGGGCAGCGTTCCCTGTGGCGAGAACGTACCGATACAGCCACGAAGTCGTCCGCGATTCCTCAGCGTTACGAACGCACCGGAGTGTGGCACGTCTACGCAGTCGAAGGGCACCACGTCAGGCAGCGGCTGCCCAGCCAACTTGGCTTGCAGAGTCTCGCGGGCAAGTTGCAGCATCCGAGCGCGTTGCGGGTCGTCCATGCTATCCGTCCTTCGCTCAAGCAGAGGTGGTCGGTACCGGGCGTGCCCGCCACCCGTCGCCGCGACGAGACGGACGTCGGTGTCTCGGTTCCTAGTGCCCTTTAATGTACTTGATCGCCAGGAAGCCGCCAACCAGCAAAACGGCGAAAATCACGCACAGCAGATTGAAGTAGCGATCGATGGACGGCTTGATCTTCGGCCCGAACCGCCAGATCAGCCACGCCACCAGGAAAAACCTCGCTGATCGGCTCACCGCCGAGGCCACCACGAAGAGACCAAGGTGCATCTTGGCCATCCCGGCGGCAATCGTGAAGATCTTATAGGGGATCGGCGTGAAGCCCGCCAGGAAGACCCAGAGCACGCCACGCTGCCCGAATTCCTCCTGTAACGACAGCAGCAACTCTTCCCGTCCGTAGAAGCTGGCGATTTTCTCGCCCACGTAGGCAAGCGGGCCATAGCCGATGTAGTAGCCCAGCAGGCCTCCCACGACGCTGGCAATCGAGCACCACAAGGCGAACCGCAGGGCCTTGTGCGAGCTACCCAGCGCCAAGGCGATCAGCAGCACGTCCGGCGGCACAGGGAAGAAACTCGATTCGGCAAAAGCCAGGCAGAAAAGGGCCGGCGTTCCGTACGGCGTATCGGCCCAGTGCAGCACCCAATCGTAGAGCCGGCGATGGAGATGCCACCGCCGCACACGGGCGCCAGGGACCACCGAGTTGGGCGATGTCTGCTTAATGAAGCACCTCACAATGCCGGCGACGGCGCGTGACCGACGCGCGACTGGCTGTATGTACCCTCGCCGCCGCTTCCGGTCCAGCACGGGACCAGGCAAAAAAACACGTATACTGCCGCGCCTCGGCTGGTATCGCTGCGGTCGCGCCCTTAGTATTCTGGTGGCCGCTGGCAGGCCTGGCTTTGGCAGTAGCATCGTGAGAATCACAGCACCAGCGAAAATCAACCTCACGCTCGACATCCTCGGACGGCGGCCCGATGGCTTCCATGAACTTCGTTCCGTCGTAACGGCCTTGGACCTGTGCGACGAGCTGGAAGCCCATGAACGCCCGGAACCGGGCCTGGACCTGACGTGCACCAACAGTCGGGTGCCGAGCGACCGGTCCAACCTCGTCTGGCGGGCAGCGGAACGGCTGGCCCGGAGGTACGAGATCGAACCAGCCGTTCGGTTGCGGCTGGCGAAGACGATTCCCCCCGGTGCGGGACTGGGCGGGGGCAGCTCCGACGCCGCCGCGACGCTGCTGCTGCTGGTCAGGCAGTGGCGCCTTCAGCCGAACCTGGCCGAACTGTCGGAAATCGCGGCCGAATTGGGCTCGGACGTGCCTTTCTTCCTGCGGTGCGGAACGGCTCTGATCACCGGTCGGGGCGAAACGGTGCAGGTTTTGCCCTATCAGCCGCCTGGGTGCGTGCTGCTGATCATGCCGCCGTTACAGATTTCCACGGCAGAGGTCTATGGCGCTTTCAGGGCTTGCGACGCTCAGACTCGTCAGCCCGAAGCGTGGTGGGAAAAACCTCCCGCATCGGTGCACCAACTGAGCGATTGCTGCTACAATAGCCTACGGCCCGCGGCTGAGAGAGTGTGTCCGGCGCTGGTGTCGATTCGCAGTCGCTTGGAGCGCTTAGGTCTGAGTGCCGTACATCTCAGCGGCAGTGGGTCGGCGATGTTTTCGTTGATGGCTGACGATCAAGAGGCCCGGCAGTGGGCGGATCGAATCGAGGAGAAGCTACAGCTGGCTACTTGTGTCGGTCATTACTTTGGACAGCGATAGTGCTTTGGTATCAGAGGAGACCACCATGGAGATCACCGAGGTACGGGTCAAACTGGTGCAGGACAACACCGAGCGACTCCGGGCGTTCTGTAGCGTCACGTTCGACGGCGAATACGTTGTGCGCGACCTGAAGATCATAGAGGGTACCAACGGCCTGTTTGTGGCCATGCCCTCGCGGAAGCTTACCGATCGTTGTCCCAAGTGCCGCTCGAAGAATCATCTTCGCGCCAAGTTCTGCAATGAGTGCGGAGCGAAGCTCAACGAAAACCGAGCGGGCAGGGACTCGGCGGGGCGCACCAAACTGCACGCAGACGTGGCTCACCCGATCAATGCGCGGTGCCGCGAGCGAATTCAGAACGCCATCGTCGAGGCCTTCGAGCAGGAAAGCGAACGAGCCAAGGAACCCGGCTACAGACCCCCCAGGCTTGACGAGGACGATTACGAGGGGTCCGATTACGAGGAGCTGGTGGCCGAGTTGAAGCGCGATCGCGGCGCCGCTCGCCGGGCCGCGGAAACACCTGCGCCGCCGTCTCCGCCGCCGCAGCAGGACGAGGACCAGCCCGAGGACCAAGCCGAGGACCGGCCCGAGGACCAAGCCGAGGACCAGCCCGAGGACCAAGCCGAGGACCAGCCCGAGCCGGCCGAAGGCAAAGAATCTTCCGAGCCTGCCAAGAGCGACGACGAGTTCTCGGCCGGGATCTTCTAGCGGACGAGGCCGTTGCCGATGGCGTTGCGTAGTCGGCGCGGGTCCTTATTCGGCGGCGAGAGCCCCGCAGCCCGCACGTCTGCGTAAAGACCGCCAAGAACCTGTATCCACGCGGGCAGTCGATGTCGACGAGTCGGCTCGCCCCATGGGGCTGGTGATCTCCCACATCTGCTTGATTCTGAGTGTTCCTGGCGGGCGGCTTGACCGATGTAACCGACGAGAGTAATCTGTCAAGGGTCGCGATGCGACCTATGATAGTGTGAAGGCGGGACGGGCCGGCCGGCAAATTGCGGGCCGGTTCGAACACCTACCCGGTGTCCGCCCGGTTCGGTCGTCAGCGGTGGCGTCTGGGCCGTCGAAAGTCATGGCAACCTATTGGAAAGGATAAAACCATGGCCACCCGCGTGGGGAGTCCCTCATCTACTTCCACCCCGAAAACCTGTACCGGTGCGCAAGCTTTCGTCGACACGCTCTTGCAGGAGGGCGTGGAGGTGATGTTCGGCTATTCCGGCGGAGCGATCCTGCCGTTTTTTGACAGGCTTTACGACGCACCCATCCGGTTTGTTCTCTCACGGCACGAGCAAGGCGCCGGTCACATGGCCGACGGCTACGCCCGCGCCACCGGGAAAGTCGGCGTGTGCGTGGCGACCAGCGGACCCGGTGCGACCAACCTGACGACGGCCTTGGCCACGGCGTACATGGATAGCATCCCGGTGGTGGCGTTTACCGGCCAGGTTCCCACGTCGGCCATCGGCAACGACGCGTTTCAGGAGGCCGACGTCACCGGCGTGACCCGTCCGGTCACCAAGCACAACGTCCTGGTCAGCAGGGCGAGCGACCTGCCGCGGATCGTCAAGGAGGCGTTCTACATCGCCAGGACAGGCCGGCCCGGGCCCGTACTTGTCGACCTGCCCAAGGATGTTCAGGTCGCCCAGTTGGAGGTCCCCGAGAACGTCGAGATGGACCTGCCGGGCTATCGCCCGCGCGTTCACGGACACGCCCGCCAGATTCGTCTGGCCGCCGACCACATCAACCGAGCCGAACGGCCGGTGCTCTACGTGGGTGGCGGCGTGGTGCTCGCCGAAGCCAGCGATGAGGTGCGGCAGCTCGCCCGTAAGGGCAACATACCCGTGACGACAACGTTGCTGGGTCTGGGCGCCTTCGACGAAGTGGGCGACGCCGACCTGGCGCTGCACATGCTGGGCATGCACGGCAGCGTCTACGCCAACTATGCCGTGCAGAACTGCGACGTACTGATCGCCGTGGGCGCGCGGTTCGATGACCGCGTGACCGGGCGCATCGAGACCTTCGCTCCTCACGCCACCATCATCCACATCGACGTCGATCCGGCGAGCATCAGCAAGAGCGTCGACGTCGACGTTCCCGTGGTCGGCGACGCCAAGAAGATCGTTTCGGAGCTGCTCGGCGAGATCGAGCGGCGCGAGCGCAGCGAGTGGTTTGCCCGGATCGACGCCTGGAGGAAGCAGTACCCCTTCAGCTACGATTCGAAAGGCACGAACATCAAGCCGCAGTACGTGATCGAAGAGGTATGCCGGCAGACCGAGAGTCAGGCGATCATCGCCACGGGCGTGGGGCAGCATCAGATGTGGGCCGCCCAGTACTACCGCTGGCGATTCGCTCGCCAGATGATCACCTCCGGCGGTCTGGGGACGATGGGTTTCGGTTTGCCGGCGGCCATCGGCGCCCAGGTGGGTCAGCCGGACCGGACGGTGGTGGACATCGACGGTGACGGCAGTTTCACGATGACCTTGCCCGAACTGGCGACGGCCGTGGAACAGGATCTACCCGTCAAGGTCGTAATCCTGAACAACAGCTTCCAAGGCATGGTCAGGCAGTGGCAGGAGCTGTTCTTCAATAAGCGATACTCGGCCACACGAATGCAGAACCCCGATTTTGCCAGGCTGGCCGACGCCTTCGGCGCCAAGGGACTGCGGATTACCGAGAAGGCGGACGTGCCCGATGGCGTCCGTGAGTTGCTCGAAACCGAAGGCTGTGTCGTGGCCGACTTCCACGTCGAGCCGGAGGAGAATGTCTATCCTATGGTGACTGTGGGGAAGAGCCTGGACGAAATGGAATTGGGCGGACTGGCCTGACAGACGCCGGGAGAGCAAACCATGTCACGAGTGAATGGAACCGGCATGGAGGCGAAAGACCACAAGCACGTCCTCAATGTGCTGGTGCAGAACCAGCCCGGCGTGCTGGCCCACATCGCCGGCATGTTCGCATCGCGGGGCTTCAACATCGATTCGCTCGTCGTCGGGCGGACCGAAGACCCCGCTCTGTCGAGAGTCGTGCTGGTCACAAGCGGCGACGAGCCCACGTTGGAGCAGGTCCGCAAACAACTCGGCAAAATCATCACCACCGTCAAGGTGCGCGACCTGACCGAACAGAGCTGTGTTCACCGTGATTTGCTCCTGATCCAGGTTTACTGCCCGCCCGAGCGACGCGGCGAAATACGACAGATCACAGAGGTCTTCCGCGGCTCGATCGTCGACGTGGCGTCCCGTAGCGTCATCGTCCAGCTCACCGGTTCCGAAGAGAAGGTCGAGGCCTTTATCGAGTTGTGCAGACCGTACGGTATTCAACAGTTGGCGCGCACCGGCCTCATTGCCATCCCGCGTGCCAGTCAACGGGCCGACGCCGGACGTTCGCAGCGACCCTCGCGCCGCCGTGCGGCCAACGCCAAGCCGTCCGGGCAGCACCCGGCGGTACCGCCGATGCCGCCCAGTTAACAGGCGCGATCGCTCGCCGCAGGAGCGGGTCATGAAAAGGTCGCAAATCAACACTTTAATTGACGAGGCCGTCGAGTTTCTGGCAAACCAGACGTTCGCCTTGCCGCCATTCGCGTTCTGGAGCCCCAGCCGCTGGCAAAGCACCGGCCACGAGGCCGACGAGATCCGCCGCAACATGCTCGGCTGGGACCTTACGGATTTCGGCTCGGGTGACTTCGCAGCGCGCGGGTTGCTTTTGTTTACCCTGCGCAACGGCGATATCGACGCCCCCGGGGACAAGACCTATGCCGAGAAGGTGATGATCGTTCGGCCCGGGCAGGTGACACCTATGCACTTTCACTTTAATAAGACTGAAGATATAATTAATAGAGGCGGCGGCCGTCTGGTCTGCCAGCTCTATAATGCCACGTCCGACGACCGACTCGATCGGACCGCGTCGGTCACCGTCAGCACCGATGGTGTAACTCGGGCCCTGGCTGCCGGCGATCAGGTTGTGCTCACCCCCGGTGAGTCGGTCACGCTGCCTCCTCGCCTGTACCATAGTTTCTGGGGTCAGCCCGAACGCGGCACGGTGCTCGTCGGTGAGGTCAGTAAGGTCAATGACGACCGAGCCGATAACCGCTTCCTCGAGAAGGTCGGTCGCTTCCCGGAGATCGACGAGGACGAGCCGGCGAAGTACCTGCTGTGCAACGAGTATCCCCCGGCCGCGTGAGCACCTTAATCCGACGGTTGCGTAGCCTGCGGCGTTTCGGCGCCGCCGGCTTCGGTGCGATCCGGCAGCGACAGGCCCTGCCGGCGGAGTTGGCGCGCAAGTTGGTCTCGCGTCATCCAGCGAGCTTGGACTTGCGAATGAGTCCATACCGCCACGGCGTGTCCGTCAGGCAGCAGGACCAGTCGGCGGGGAGCAGCTTGATAGGCCAGCACGATCATCTGCTCTGACGGCGATCCCAGCGCCTCAGCCCGCGATGTTGCGCTGACGAACCCCTCGGGCCACTGCCACGGAACGTCCTGCTCAGCGAGCCGGCTCACAGACGCCTGTAGCTTCCTCAGGTCGCCCTTCCGCTCGACGTTGTCGCGGAGCCACATCACCAAAAGGACGAAAGCCACTGCCGCCATCACCAGCACAAGCCCCAATCGACCGATGCGACTTCGCCGAGCCGCGTGCCGCCGAGCTATGGCCGCTTGGTGCAAGTCGGCCCGACCAACCGACCCGGACGGTTGCCCGGATGGTTGCAGTGTCGGCTTAGCCTTTGACCCCATCAGCTATCTCGCTTGCCAGATCTGGAAGCCACGGACAAGTGAGGGGATTATATCCGCGTGCGCCGTTGTCTGACAGTCGAAGCTGGCAAAGTGCGCAACGTATTGTTATAAAGAGACTTACCTGCAAGCGCCTGCCGGAAATCCATTGCGGAGCTAACCCGCCGGGCCGCGGCGGTTTGACCAGACGTATTCGATTGGCTAGCCTTGAGTTGCCAGGGATTTTTTGCCTGTGGCGTTTGCTAGGGTGCCGCAGATGAGCAACCCTGGTGGACCAGGCGGTCTTCGGCCGTCTGGTTGCGGGCCCGGGGCGGCGGTCCCGGGGGGACAAGGCCCGGATGGTTTGCTGGCGTCTACACCGGAGCCAGCCGGCCGCCGGGGGTGTCCCTGGCAGGAAAGGAGGTGATCCGGTGCCGAATAACATAGGTAGGCTGCCTTGAGGCAGCAGACGCAGCTGCCTCAAGGCGGCTACTCAAAATTGGGACCGGATTTGTCGAAACTGATGTAACGGCAAATCCGGTCGCTTTTTTGCGCGAAGGTCTCGCCGCGATGGCCGTGCGGATGCGCCCCATTCTGAAGGTAGCCATCGATCATGAGGTTGGCCGGGGTGGCCGCGAGACCATCTCGATCTTGATCGGTTCGTCGTTGACGGTGCTGAGCGTTTGCTGCGGGAATGGAATGACGATGCCCTGCTTGCGGAACGCCTCGTCGATGGAGAATCGCAATTCCGTCAGCGTGCTCATGCGGTTTGCGACGTCGTCGATTCGCACCAGCAGCTTAAACACCAGCGCGTTATCGCCGAAGTCCATGAACCACACCATCGGCGCCGGCTCGGGCAGCACATGGGGATGCGTGTTGGCGATTTCCAGCAGGAGTCGGCGCACAAGGCCCACGTCGCTGCCGTAGGCGACACCCACATCGACCTGACCGCGAATCTGTCGATCCTGGAGCGACCAGTTGATCACGCTGGACGTAACGAAGTCGCCGTTGGGAACGACCATGTCGATGTTGTCGAACGTGCGGACGCCGGTGGAGCGAAGGCTGATGCGCGTGACCTCACCCACCGTGCCGCTGACGTCTACGATGTCGCCTACCTTGATGTGCCGCTCGAACAACATGATCAGCCCGCCAAGGAAGTTGACAAACAACGGCTGTAAGCCCAATCCCAGACCCAGACCAAACATACCCATCAAAACCGTCACAGCCGTCAGGTCGAGATAGACTAGCTGCATGCTGGCATAGATGCCCAGTACGATCAGCATGTAATGCAGCATCGTGTTGATGGCGGCCTGCGTCCCACGGTCGATTTGCGGGTAGCTCGGGTAGATCTTGGCTTCCAGCACGCTCCGCAAGCTGCGCGACATCAGCACCGCCGCCGCCAAGGCGATGACGACCCCGAGAGTTCGCCAGATGGTGATCTGCCTGGGGGGTTCGCCCGCGACGACCGTGCTGAGCACGTGACGGACGTCGATCAGTGTGATGCCCCAGATCCGCAGAATGACGATCAGGCCCAACACGGCGACCGCCCACCGCAGCAGCATAGTGCCCGTATTCACCAGCCCTTCCAGTTCCGGCGGGGGCAGGTAGTCCACCGCTACAGGATCGAAGGGCCGGCCTGCCGCTTCGGCCTCGGCCCGCGCGCGCCGCTCCGCCTTCGCTCGCGCCTGCTCGCGCATCTGGTCGGCTCGCCGACGGTAGCGTTCGTTCAACTCCTCCAGCCAGCGGTTGACCAGCCGGGTCACCAGCAGCACGGGAAAACTCGCCGCAAGCGACAACACGATATAGCGAGTTAGAACGTAGTAGCCGGCGATCTGCGCGACGAGCAAGGCCAGGACCGTCAGGACAATCAAAGGGTAGGCCATTCGCACCAGGGCGAACAGGTGCGTCATACGCACTTGATCGGCCCGACCTACCACGCGCAACACCGTCTGCCGTTGCAGCAGGAACAGCAGCAGGAACAGCAGCGCCAGCACCTTGTACGTTTCGGCGAACAGCGTGCGCGTCTCCGGCAGCACACGACCGATTAACAGAGCCAGTGGCAGCGGCAGCAACACCACGGACAACCACAGCAGACGACGCAGCCAGCGGCGGTAGTAGCCGGCCACCACGTTACTGCATCGGATCAGTCGAAAACGGGGCTTGGACGGGTTGAACAGGCCGTGCACCAAAGCGAAGGCCAGCGCCACACACGCGAAGAAGACCAGAAGCGCCTCTGCCATGCGCGCCAACGGTGTGTCCAGTCTCAGTGACCACAAGGCCAGCAGCAATCCCAAACAGGGCCAACCTACCGGCGCACTGCGATAGGCGATTCTGGCTACCTGCGACCGCAGTCGTGCGGTAAAGTCGGGCTGCTCGTCTGTCTGCCGGTAGACATGCTCGGCTGCATGAGCCAGCCGGGAACGCAGGCCGATCGTCGCCGCCACGCTCAGAAGAATCAGCAGTGCCACTCCGACCCATTGGGCACGTGAGACTTTGCCCAGTCCGCCCCTCAGGCTTGTCCCCCACTCGCCGAGCAGTTCTGACTGTTCGGCCTGAACTTGGCGCGGGTCTCCCCGCAGCCTCTGGCGTTCGCGGATCAGCCGACCTTCCGACGCCGCCCGCCATTCGGCCAACAGCTTACCCCACGGGCGCCCGAACAGCGGCGCATCGCGCACGCTGATATGCGCCCGGTACAGCCTGCCGCGGTACAGGCCAAGCTCGTTCTGGCAGGCCTGTAGACCCTCCATCCCCTCGCGCAGCCGGCCGATGACGGCCTGTTCGTCCGTAATCACAACGGTTGTGCTCTTGAATAGGCGCGTTCTCAGCTCGCTGAGTGTCCGCCCCATTCGCGCCGCTTCTTCCGTGGTTACCTTCGCCGCCTTCTCGTCGAACAGCCGGCGATCTTCATCAAACCACTGCAAGTAGTCGCGCTGCCGAGGCTGAAGCTCCAGACCCAGTTCGTCCACGCTCTTGTCGTACTTGGCCTGCAATTCGGCAAGACGCTTCTGGGTCCATTCCATGTCCCCGAGGATGCGACGGTAGTTGCGCAGGACTTCCTGGCCGGCGCGCCGGTCCAACGTGGGCAGAAAGTTTTTCCAGTGCGACTGGATCGACTCAAGCCGCCCCTTCAGTTGCGTCAGCGTCGTGTTCTGGAAACGGTCGCTGATGGGATTCCTGTAGGCGTTGAACTCCCCCTCAGCCTCGAGAACCAGAAGCTCCAGGCTGTAGTAGGCCTTCTCGAGTGGATCGGTGGAGCGGTCGGCCCGATAGCGAGCCAGCGCCAACTCGGATGTGATCTGGCGCCGTTCCATCTCGTTGGCCCGTTCGCGAAGCTTCACAACGTATGGCTTCAGAGCGTTGCGTAACTGCGTATCCTGCTGGATGAGCAGGCTGGCGAATTCCTCCTTCAGGGGCAACAGCTCCTGCTGCAGCAGCAGATCGGCCAAGGCGACCTGCGCTCGGTCCAGTTCGCGATCCAGCAAGGCCTTCTGCTCGGCCGTCGTCGCCGGCAAGTCGCGCTCGAGCTTGTGTTTCTGCTTGGCGGCGGCGAGGACGTCCCGCGTTTTGACCAACTCCTTCTCGAGCTTTTGAGCCTGTTCGCCAAGCGTGGTTCGGACGGCCTCCTGAGCGGCGATCGTGTCGGCCAGTTCGTTGATCTCCTGGTTCAGCTTGTCGTACTCCTGGCGCACCGCCTGGACTTGATCGCGCGTAACCTGATCGGGAACGGCTTCACGTTGCAGCGATTCGAGCTTGCTCTTCAACTCGGCGATGCGTTCCCGCTGCTGTTGCAGGAACTCATCGGTCTTACGGTGGGCCAAATCGCCTTCGAGCTCGGTCGCCATGGCCAAGCGATCGAGGTACTGCTGTGTTCGCTCGACAAGCTCCTCTATCTTTTTGCGCGTGGGGGATTCGGCCGGCGCCGTCGTGGCTGTCTGAGCCTGCTTCAGCGCATCAAGTCTTGCCTGCTCGCGTGCCATGCGATCAGCGATGCCCGCGGCGTCGCTTGGCAGCGACCAGTCGGTTTCCACCGCCCGTGTGGTCGTTGGCTGCGTGGCCGGCTCGCCCTGGGCGCCGAGCGCGGCGGACAGCAACAGCGATAGGAAAACATGCATCGTCAACAGCCCATACCCCGGTAGCGATCCGCGCCTTCCAGGCGGTCCGATTATACGCTGCCGGCACTCGGCAGCAACGGGTGGAATGGAAAGGTTGGCTACGTGGAGGACGGCTCGCCCGCCGACGTGATTCCGGCCCGCTTGCGGAGCACCGGCATCCCGTCGGTGACCTCTTTCGCCATCAGGCTGTTGGGAAACTCGCTGACGATCTGCTCGCCGATGCCCACCGCGGCCTGCCAACGTTTTTCGGTAACGGCCAAGCTGAACTGCACCCCCAGATTCTGCAGCTTGGCCCGGAAGACGCCTCGCGCCGACTCCTCCAGGGCCGCCGCCTCCGACGGCGTGAGATACTGATCGAGCTGCTTGAGCACTTCGATGCTCCGGTCGATCTCATTGCGCTGAACCGCCTCGTTCCACTCGGTCAGAAGGCGCCGCTTGTGCTGCTGGCGATGCCGTTCCAGGTCCTCCGGCAGCCGCTGAATTCGTTCGTTCCGCGGAAACAGGTTCATCAGCCTCTGCGACTCGCTCCGCGCCTGCTCCCACTCGGCTGCGGCGAGCAACCTGTCGATGCGTTCGAGCGCGGCCTGCACCGTCTCTTCGATCGACCGGTCACGAGAGATGTCCACCTCCTGTCGCAGACGCTTGGCCTCCTGTCGGTAGCCGTAGCGATGCTCCATGGCGTCGATCAAACTGTATGCGGCTTCCCAGTCGTGACGGGCGATCTCCTCGTGAATCGCACTACGCAAGGCTCCCCGCTCGTTCTCTCGATGCGCGATGACCTTGGCTGCGTCGGAAAGCTGCGCGTTGTCGGCTACGGTGCCCAGCAAATCGCGCTGCGCCGATGCCGTCTCGAGCAAGTCGATCGTGACGTCGTGCAGACGGAACGTATGACTCTCCAACTTCAGCAGGAGCGTGAACAACCCGTAGACCAGCAGCCCCGCCAGCATCGCCAGAAGGCCCACAATGATCAGCCCCCCGGCCACACTGATCAACGCCCACTGGATCGGCTGGGCTCGCACCAAGGCCACTACGGCCGTCGCCATCCCGAGCAGTAAGAGCCCGGCCCCCATCGCGGTAACCGCCACGCTCATAAGCCGAGCCGCCAGATGAACCCAGCCGAAACGCATATCCATCCTCGCCATGCTTCACCTCTGACCGTCTATCGACATAGGAGGGCTCGACAGGCTAACGGACTCTATCGACGCTGTCCCCGCCGGTCAAGATGAGCCAGCCGCAGCCGCCGACCGAACGGGCCTTGCACCAAGCCTGATCAGAGAATGGGGCTCTCTTCCCGCCGCCTGAGCAGCAAACCCAGGAAAAACAAGCCGCCGAGCAGGCTCGTCAACACGCCCACCGGCAATTGCAGATTCGAACCAGCCAGCCAGTACATCAGATTCCGCGCCACCATGTCGCACGTTGGCAGGAAGATCATTCCGCCCAGCAGACACCCGATCGCCAACAGTCCATGCCCAGGACCCAGCAGGAACCGCATGATATGCGGCACCACCAACCCCACGAACGCGATAGGCCCACACAGCGCCACCACCGCGCCGGTCATCGTGCTTGCAGCGAAGTATGCCGCCGCACGCGTCCACGTGACGTTCAAACCTCGACCGGCGGCCGCCAGATCACCCATCATCAGCAGGTCCAGCCCGCGGCGGAGGTACCAGCACAGCCCCGCGCCCATCACCACAAGCACCGACACCGGGATCATGGCCAGCCATCCGCGCCGACCCACGACCTCGACGCTGCCCATCAGCCAACGGATGATGGCCGTCGCTTCATGCTCCCGCGACAGGTACTGGATCAACACGATGACGGCCGAGCAGACAAACCCGATGCTCACCCCGGCCAGCAGCAACGTCGAGGAGGCAAAGCCCCGTCGCGCCCGCGCGATGGCGTATACGAGCAGCACCGTGGCCATCGCACCGACAAAGGCCAGACCCGCTCGAGCCGAAATCGCCCACCACACGCCCACGATGTGCAGGCGGATCGCGATCGCCGACGCCAGCGACGCCCCGCCCGCTACGCCCAGCGTGAACGGGCTGGCCAGCGGATTGCGGAAGACGGCCTGGAAAACCATTCCCGAAAGACTCAACGCCGCGCCCGCGAGCATCGCCATCGCCAGACGCGGCGCCCGAATCGTCCAGTACACCTCTTCCAGCGAAGCGCCGCTACTGCCGACCAGCGGCGTCAAGGCCACCGTGGCTAGCAGCAGCACGACCAGGACCGCCAGCGATGTCCTCGTTCGTTTCATCCGCGTTGCACCCGCAAATGGACACGCATCTGCTGCCCTGGCGACGCCAGATGCATAAGCTCGAAGTCCGCCTCGAATATGTCGCGCAGCAGACTCGGATCGAAAAACTGCCCCACCGGCCCCTCGAACGCCTTGCACCCCTCCCGCAACGCGAGCACGCGGCAGTCCAACATGGCTGCAAGGTTCAGGTCGTGACAGATCAGCATGACCGTCTTGCCCGTACCCAGTTGTGTCTGAATCAGCTCGATCAATTCCGCCTGATGCTTTGGATCCAACGCACTGGTGGGTTCGTCCAAAAACAGCGCGGGCGTTTGCTGCGCCAGCGCCGCAGCCAGCCATACCTTCTGTCGCTCGCCGCCGGACAGGGCCTCAACCGTACGGTCCTGGAGGCACAGAAGACCACATTGCGCCAAGGCCTGATCGATCGCCTCGCTATCTGTCTCGTCCCACGGCTGCACCGCGCCACGGTGAGCATAGCGCCCCGTCTCCACGACGGCACGCACACGGAAACCAAGGTAGCCCTCGTAATTCTGCGGCAGATACGCCATTCGCCGGGCAATCTGGCGACGCGAAAGATGCCCCATGGCCTCACCGTTGAGACGTACCACACCGTCCGCCAGAGGCAGGAGCCCCAGCAGTGCCTGCATCAACGTTGTCTTACCCGCGCCGTTGGGGCCGACGACGGCCAGGCATTGGCCCGGCTCCAGCCGTAGCGACACGCCGTCCACGACACGCCGTCCCGCACGCTCCACGCAGACATTTTCGGCTTCCAAATACATCGACGCCTCCCCACCCGCGCGCCTAAGCTAGTGCAAAACCGACCCAGGCGACAGCGCCTGGACTACTTTGTACAGCGCGATATTCACGCGAGGTCCGGGGATCAGGATGAAATCGTCGGTGATCGAACAGACCCGCCGGTTGGTGATAGCCGGCACCGTAGCGAAGTCCGCCCAGGCCTCGTACACGTCGGCAAGCATGCCAAGTCGCTCCGGCCTGCGCGTCTCGAGGATCACATCCGGCTTGACCGCCAGGAGCGTCTCCGCCGATACCTCCGCCCATGCACGATCGACCTTGCCCGCCAATGCGTTTTCGTGCCCGGCCAGCTTGACCAGACTGTCGAGGTAAGACCCCGGGCCGGCCACGTAGACCGGTCCCGGCATGGCAGGCATCTCGCCCACCACCACCAGCACCCGCAACGGCACGGGGGGTCGATGCGTGGCGAGTCGATCCAGATCATGGTGCAGGCGGCTGGCCAACTGCGCCGCCGTCTTCGGGCGGCCCGTATACTCGCCCAGCAGTCGGATGGCTTCAAAAACGTCTTCCAGACTGCTGTCGGGAAGCTCTTTGACCGGCAGATCGAGCGCCGCCAGCTTCTCTCTCAGTCGCGTGCTGCTGGTGGTAATCAGCACCAGATCGGACTTCAGCACGACGATCCGCTCGAGATTGGGGTCGACGTACCCGCCCACCGCCGCCGCGTGCTGCACCGACGGCGGATGCAGGCAGAACCGCGTCCGGCCTACGATCCGGTCGGCCAGACCCAACGCGGCGCAGAGTTCGGTGATGTTCGGCGCCAGCGAGATGATCCGCCCAGGCCCTTTCGTCAGCTCGTCCGCGTCGGGCAACACCGTCTGCCACACGTAATCGCGAGGCCCATTCGTATCGGCCGACTTCGTGGTCGCCGGCGGTTGCGGCTCGGCCCGGCGCAGCTCTGCCATGCGACTGAAGCGGACGTAAAAGCCCACCGCCGCAATGCCCCCAACGACTATCAGCAGCACCAGACGCCTCATGGCCAGGTCAATTCTGCGGCACCATGGGGCGGGTGTCAAAGACGGCCTCTGTGTTGATTGCACGCCGGAGGGCAGGTAGTTTAGCGCCGGGTCAGGCCGTTTTCGCCGGACGTGGGAATCGGGGCAGGTGCCGATCTTGAGCAGCAGGGCAACAGAAACGGATGGTTTGTTCCGCGGCCTGGACCGTCCGGGCCGGCGGGTGGTCATCACCGGCCAGGTCGGGGTGGACAAGACCCCCTTCCTGCTGAGTGTGGCCGATCTGGCCATTCAGCGCGGGTACGACGTCACGCTCTGCAACGTGGGGGAGATGATGTACGCCGACGCCCCCGACGTCGTGTCCGGACGCATCCTCGACCTGCCGCTGGGGCGTCTCAACAGTCTGCGGCGCGCCGTCTTCAAGGAAATCCTCGAGCAGGCGCGCGCCGCGCGCCGCCTGCTGGTCAACACCCACGCAACGTTCCGTTGGCGTCACGGCGTGTTTGCGGCGTTCGACCACGACCAGATGAGCCAGCTCGACGCCGATCTGTACGTCACAGTGGTCGACAACGTCGACGCCGTTCACGAACGACTTGAACGCGAGCACGACATCGATCACACGCTGAAAGACTTGCTGGTCTGGCGCGAGGAGGAGATTCTGGCCACCGAAGTGCTGGCCAAAGCCGTTCGCGGGCACGGGTGTTTCTACATCGTCGCCCGAAGCCGGTCGCCCCAGGCCGAGGAGGTGCTCTACCGTCTCATCTTCGAGCCGTGGCGCAGGAAAGCGTATCTTTCGTTCCCCATGACGCACGTGGCCCACGAGTTGGAGATCATGGCGGAGATCGACCTGTTTCGCGATATGATGGCAGAGCACTTCATCGCGTTTGATCCGGGCATGGTGGAGGAGAAGCAACTCGTTACCGCCGCCGCCGCGGCCCGCCGACAAGGCGAGTTGCACGTGCGACGTCAGGTGAATGGCCGAACGATCACCCTCGACGCGGACGAACTGCTCGCCGTGGCCAAGGACATCGACGGCCAGATCTACGCGCGCGATTTCATGCTCATCGAGCAGTCCGACATGATCATCAGCTACATTCCCGCCATGCCCGACGGCCAGCCGGGCCTGTCCAGCGGCGTCGAACGGGAGCTTCAGCACGCCTTCGAAACGACCAAGGAGGTCTACGTCATCTGGCGGCCGGAGGCAGACCCGTCGCCCTTCATCACCGAAACGGCTACGCGAATTTTCACCGACCTGGACGAAGCACTCACCTACTTCCAGCAAGTGGGTTACGTCGGTGACTACCAACTACCCCTGATGGACCCGCCCCAACCGGGCCGCAAGCCTCGCCGGTCTCCGGATCGCAAATCATGAAGCCCGGCAGCTCTGCGATGAACGATGTGCGGACAATCAAGACAGGAAAAACGAGGCAACGAAACCATGAGTGAGGCGAAGCGGGTCCTGGCGTTTATGGCCCACCCCGACGACAGCGAGTTTCTCTGCGCCGGCACCCTGGCCAGGCTGCGACGGGAGACCGGCTGCCACATCACGCTGGCCACCGCCACCACCGGCGACTGCGGCAGCATCCAGTTGGGCCCGGCGGAGATCTCGCGCGTGCGGTACCGTGAGTGCCTTGCCGGCGCTGCGGTTCTCCAGGCCGATTACCTCTGCGCCGAGTGCATGGACCTGCTGGTCATGTATGACCGGCCAACCGTGCTGCGGTTCCTCGAAATCGTACGGCGGGCCCGGCCCGACATCGTAATCACCCACAGCCCGGTGGACTACATGGCCGATCATGAGGTGGTCCCGAGACTCGTGCGGGCCGCGACCTTTGGCGGCCCCGTGCCCAACCTGGTCACCGAGGCGGCCGATCCGGCGGCGCCTATCGCTCGGGTGCCTCATCTGTACTACGCCGATCCGCTCGACGGACGCGACCACTTTGCCCTCCCCGTCGAGCCGCAGTTCGTCGTGGACATCAGCTCGGTCATCGACGTCAAGGAGCAAATGCTCACCTGTCACGCCTCCCAGCGAGAGTGGTTGCGGGCCCACCACGGGATCGATCAGTATGTCATCGCCATGAAGGAAGCGTCGGCCGCCCGGGGACGTCTGATCAACGTCCAATACGGTGAGGGTTTTCGCCAGCACCTGGGACACGCCTACCCGCAGGATAACCTGCTGCTGGCGCTGCTGGGCGAAGGCGCCCAGGCCCGATAGCTTTCCGCCATGGCTCGGCGGGTACCCCTGCACGAGCCGCGCACCCGGCCAGCCGGCGATTTGTCACAAGCACACCGGGCGGAGAGTCGATAACTAAGCCGAAGTCCGGCTTCCAGTATGTAGCCGGTACGTTTATTGAGACGCTCGGATGAATCAACTCCATTGTGACACGCCTCACCCGCGCCAGGTCGTGCAGGCGTGGGTCCAGGACGCAGCCGGCCAGAATGGAGCGGCCGCCTTCCTCGGCAAACGAAGCGCAGAGAGGTACGTCTGGCCTGCCGCCATCGAAGTCCTGATCGACCGCGGCCGGCGCACCGAACGCCGGGTGTACTTTACCGGCCACGACGTTAGCGAAAGCGGCATGGGGCTGTTCGGTCGGCACAAACTGACGGTAGGAGCCAACATCCTCCTACGGTACGCCGACGAAGGCGACGCCTGTCCCTGGGTGCCCGCAAGAGTGGAGCATTCGACACGGTCGGTGGGCGGGTACCGTGTGGGCATTCGATTCCTGTTGGACGACGGCCACCAGTCGGACTGACCCGTGCAGACGCCAAGTTGCCATCAATCTGGCCCCCCGCTACCATAGAAAGTCAGTCAGGCGCCACGAACTCGGATCAGCCCAGAGGATGCGGTATGTCCCGAAATACTCGGCGGAAGGCCGTTCGCTTTTTTCCCACGACGGCCGCGCCGCCCAAACCCGAAATTGACGATATCACGTATGAGGAGCACGCAACCGCATACAACGCACCTTTAGGTGAGGTGCGCGTTCCCGAAGGGATCAAGCCGCTCAAAGGCGCCGAGGTGTTCGTCCAGTCGCTGCGCGCCAACGGGTGCGACGTGCTGTTCGGGTACCCCGGCGGCGCCAACCTCGAGATTTTCGACGTACTCCCCACGGCGAGCATCCGATGCGTTCGCACCGAGCATGAGCAGGGCGCCGCCCACGCTGCCGAGGGCTTTGCCCGGGCCACCGGTCGGGTCGGTGTGTGCCTGGCCACCTCGGGGCCCGGCGCGACCAACCTGGTGACCGGCATTGCCGACGCCAACTCCGACAGCGTTCCCATCGTCGCCATCACCGGGCAGGTTCCCAGCTTCCTCATGGGCAAGAACGCCTTCCAGGAAGTGAACATCGTCGACATCTGTCGACCCATCACCAAGGCCGTCTTCCTCGTCCGGCGGGTCATCGACATTCCTGCAATCGTACAGGAAGCCTTTGCCACAGCTCACAGCGGACGGCCGGGGCCGGTGCTGATCGACTTCCCCAAAGACGTTCAACAGCAGTACGCCGTCGACCGCGACGGAAACTACATCGAGCCCGAGTTCGACGTGCCCCCGACTTCGCCGCCGACGGCGGCCCTGCACGGATCGACCATCGATCAGGTCTGTAACATGATCCAGCAGTCGCGACGCCCGGTCATCTACGCGGGCGGCGGCGTGATTTCAGCCGATGCCAGCGACCTGCTGGTGTCCCTGGCCGAAAAGACCCGCATGCCCGTTACCACGACCGTGATGGGCCTGGGGGCCATTCCTCCCGGACACCCGCTCTGCATCGATGTGCTTGGCATGCACGGCACCAAATATGCCAACGACGCCGTCAACGAGGCCGATCTGGTGGTCGCCGTCGGCGTCCGCTTCGACGACCGCGTGACCGGCAAGGTCAGCGAGTTCATCAAGCACGGCAAGATCGTCCACATTGATGTCGATCCGTCTGAGATCAACAAGAACAAGCCTGTCGAGGTCGGCATCGTCGGCGATGTGCGTGTGGTCCTGCGGGCACTGATCGAGCGCGTCGGCCAGGCCGACAGCGATGAATGGCTGGCCATGCTGACCGAGGCGAAGAAGCAATGGCCGCTGCTGGCTCCCCGCCTTGAAGAGGTGATCAGCCCCCCGTGGGCCATCAAGCTGCTTTCGGACATGGCCGACGAGCGGACCATCGTGACGGTCGGCGTCGGCCAGCACCAGATGTGGGCCATGCAGCACTACAAGGTCCGTCGCCCCCGAAGCTTCATTTCGTCCAGCGGGTTCGGCACGATGGGCTTCGGGTTGCCTGCGGCCATAGGCGCAGCCGTCGGCTGTCCCGACCGGCTGGTCATCGATATCGACGGCGACGGCAGTCTCAACATGACCGTGCAGGAGCTGTCGACCGTCCACCGCTACCAGCTTGCCCTGAAAACCGTCGTCATCAACAACCAGTTCCTCGGCATGGTTCGACAGTGGCAGGACATGATCTATCGCCGGCACCGGGCCGAAACCAGCCTGGCCGACCCCGCCAAGGTGCCCGATCCGAACCGGCCCGTGGATCCCCGTCAGTCGGCCCGGCAAGACGCGGAGCCCCCCGAGATCTATCCCGACTTCCTCCAAATTGCCGCCGGTTATCGCATTCCCGCCCAGCGCGTGTGGCGACCGCAGGAACTGCCCGACGCGTACACGCGAATGCTTGAGACCGACGGCCCTTATTTGCTCGACGTCGTGGTGGAAGCCGAGGAGAACGTCTACCCCATGATTCCGGCCGGCGGCACCTACAAGGACGTGATTCTAACCGATCGCTAGGACTGAGCGCCGCGGTCGGCGAGTCACCTCCGTGCGACGCACGCAGGCGAAGCCATGGGCAGTGCGGAGGCGGAAAACGGGGACACACGAGAATCGGTGCAGAGCGACATCCGCGTTCTGGAAGAGGACGCGGGCAGGTACATGGGCTTTGTCACGTCGGAACCCTCGGGCAAGGCTTATGTCATGAAGACTACTTGCCGCTTTGTGAGGATTGGATAGTGGTGAATGGGGTGGGGTTTATAAAGCTTCGCATTCGTGAGGGCTGCGCCGAAACCAGCGGGAACCCTCGTTTCAGAGGCGGATGGAACAGGATTGGCACAATGGACCGGGCACACGGCCGCGACTCACGCTGAAACACGCCATTCTCGCCTGGTGCTTGGCAGCTTTTTCGGTAGGATAGTGGTCAAGGGTTCGATAAATGGGAGATCTCTGTTGAACATCCTGGTTTTCAACTGTGGAAGTTCCTCGCTGTCCTCCAAAGTGTTTGAGGTAGGCGCGGACGGCTCGCCACGTGTGTCCTTGTCCAGCAAGGCACACCGAGTGGGCGTGACCGGTACCGAGGGCTCGTTTGTCGAGTACGACCTTCGCGGCGACCGCCAAAAGGTTTCCCTTCCCATCGAGACGCATCGAGAGGCTGCACGGCTGGTTCTGGAGTATATCGGCGATCACAAGTTGACCATTGACTGTATTGGGCATCGCTTCGTTCACGGCGGGCATTACTTCAAAGAGTCGGCTGTGCTTGAGGTCGACACACTGCGGAAGTTGAGGGCGTGCCTGCCCCTGGCACCCATTCATAACCCTGTTTCGCTCTCAGTGATCGATGAATGCAGAGATCGCATGCCCCGTGTCGGACAGTACGTCACGTTTGATTCGGCGTTTCATTCGACCATCCCGCCGCGGGCGTACAGATACGCTCTGCCCAAGGCTATCACCAAGAAGTTCAACTTTCGCAAGTACGGCTTTCATGGCCTGTCCTATACCTATGTCGTTGCCGAAGCCTCGCGATTTCTCGAACGTGAACCGAGACAGCTCAAGATGGTCGCATGCCACCTGGGGACTGGGGGGTCGAGTGTGGCGGCGATCCGATACGGACGCTCGGTTGATACGTCCATGGGGTTCTCGCCGCTTCCGGGATTGGTGATGAGCACGCGGTGCGGCGACATCGACCCCATGTTGACGGTTTATCTCATGGCGGCGCATGGCTACCGACCGGATGAACTCATCGAGCTGTTCAACAAGCGGAGCGGCCTGCTGGGCGTTTCGGGATTCTCAAGCGACATTCGTGACATCATCAGTTCGACGAGGCAGGGCGAAAAGGAGCGGGCCGAGCTTGCCTTGAAGATGTACACACACCGTTTGCGGAAGTACGTTGGCAGCTACGTGGCGGCTCTGGGTGGCCTGGATGCACTCGTGTTCACGGACGATATTGGGGTGGGCACCTGGCAGGTGCGCCAGAAAGCATGTGAGCACATGGAATGGTGCGGCGTGGCGCTCGACTCGAAGCTCAACCAGCAAGCCACAGGCGAGCGGGTGTGCCGTTTGAATGTTGAGGGCTCGCGCGTAGCGATCCTGACCGTGCCGACCAAGGAGGAGTTGGTGATCGCCCTCGACGGCATCAAACTGTTTGGGGAGGTCGCGGCATGATGTTGCTGTTTGAGCCGGATCCCCCCTTTGTGCGGTGGTGCGCAGTGGTCGATGGGGCGCTTTGCGGGGGGTCGGTCGAGCCCGGCCCCGATGGGTTTGCCGAGCTCGGCGACCGGCTGGATGGCCTGGAAAACGTTGAGACCGTCGGCTACCTTCTGCACCAGGGTGGAGCAGAGGTGGATAGGGCGGTCAGCCTGCTGACGGCGGACGGCATCGCCCAGCTTGAGCACACGGTTCGCTTGCTGCCGGAGCACAACGATGTGACGACCAAGGCGGCCAAGTACGGGTTGGAGCGACTCCCCGGCGCTCGACATGTCTTGCTTTGCGATACTGCGTTTTTCGCTAGCATGCCGCCAGAGGCGGGCATGTACGCAGTCCCCTACGAGTTGAGCAAGGCGGGGCTGCGGCGATCCGGCGGGTTCGGTCTGTGTCACGAGTGGGCTTGGCGGCAGGCGAGACTGGCGGGCGGTGACGCAATTGGCAAGCTTGTGAGTGTCTATCTGTCAGACCGGACGAACTTGGCGGCGGTACAGGACGGCGGGGCCATTGAGACCACGATCGGCTTCACGCCCGTAGAAGGCATCCCGTCGTCGACCGGCTGCGGGGACATCGATCCAACGATCATCTTCCAGCTCCACTCGACGGGGATGTTGCTTGACCAGATCAATCGCCTGCTAACGCAGCGCAGCGGGTTCACTGGACTGCTGGATCGAAAATGCTCCCTGTGGGACCTGTTGCGTGCGGAAGACGACTACGAGAAGTCAGAGGTCCTGGAAGTCTACCGCTACAGCGTCTTGAAGCACATCGGAGCCTTCATCGCCGTTCTCGGGGGTGTTGACGCGGTCGTGTTCGTCAGCGAACATCTCGAAGAGACCGCCGATCTGATGTTGCAGATCTGCCGGGCTCTGGCGTTTGCCGGAGTCGAATGTGAGGATTCCCCGGACCGAGACGGCCACTGCTGGCGGCTGACCAGGCCCAACTCATGCGTCTGTGTGTTTGGCCTGCGCTACGACAAATGGCGCGTCATGGCCCAAGAAGTGATCCGCCTTGTCGATGAATGAGGAGGCTTGTGATGGCCGACGAGAAACGGTTCTTAGTGGACGTGGGCATGGGCGATCTGCCGTTTCCCATGAGGGTGGCATCCAGGGCGGATCCTGAAGGGCAGTCTACTGTCGCCACTATCTCGATCGCCGCGCGGATTATGCGCGAATTCGAAGCCGGTTGGATCGACAAGTTTATCCAGATCGTACACGAGCATCGCGGTCGCATCGGAACAAGCACTTTGCGCGTCAACATCCTGGACTATCTGAAGGAACTGCGAGCAACCACTGTGACCGTTGATTTCCACTATCCTTTTTTTGTTGAAAAGCGCACCCCGGTGTCGAACGAGAAATGCCTCGTGAGATACCTGTGCACGTATTCGGTAAAGGTCACCGAGATCGAGGACAAGCCACGGGTCCTGTTCAAGATTGAGGTGCCCATTATCACCACCTATCCGGGGTCGGCTTCCGACAAGGCCGGCGGGCTGTTCGGGCAGTTGACGAGGGTTTTCGTGGAAATCGAATCGCAGAAAGACGTTTATCCGGAGGACGTAGTAGAACTGGTGGATCGACACGCCCTGGCGCCCGTATACTCATTCCTGACACACGAGGACCAGCTTGTCATGATTCAAAAGGTACATTCACAAGCCAAGTCCAGCGTCGTGGTGACTGATGCGATCAAGGACGAGCTAGCCCGTAACCGGGACGTTGGCTGGTATTCGGTTCGCTGCTCGAACTACGGGATGCTTCATTCGTACAGCACGGTTGTCCATACCGAGAAGAGCGCGTGGGTGCCGTTCAGTAGCTACGAAGAACAGGAGATCTAGTTGCAGGATCGCCAACTGTTGGCGGAGAGCCAAGTTCTCGGCGGCCAGGGCCCACCGGCTGACGCATCACGTTGGCCCAGCACGGCTCGGACGCACTTCACGCCGCTGCGCCGCCTGTCAGGTCCAGACCCTCCCGACAAACCATTTCCAGCGGCCTGTTCTCCGTTACGCGCCGACACGCTTTGTGCCACATCAGCCGCCGAGTTCAAGGCCACCACGTCCATCGTCTGCAACCGATCAAGCGTCACGAGAGGCCGATGAGTATGGGGGTTGTACTGCGCGCGGCACCGGTGCGGTGATAAAGTGCGGGGATATACCATTTCCGATTGCAGGGATATACCATTTCACGGTAAGATGGCAGTACTGGCACATGGAGCCCGGAAGGACCTGGACTCGCCGCGAAAGTCGTTGATAGCCCCTCGATATGAAGTGACACTGACGTTTGATGCTCCAGCACGGTCCTGGGAGTACCCAATCTGGGGAATGTCGGATTAGTCGTTGCGGGCGCAACGCGCCC
>Ga0315553_10000697_pt1 | contig 29220 bp, 23 predicted proteins | sample SalMarSW160140MG_FD_203099 | JGI IMG/M metagenome (GOLD analysis project Ga0315553, IMG submission 203099) | Salt marsh sediment microbial communities from the Plum Island Ecosystem LTER, Massachusetts, United States - Salt Marsh Sediment SW1601-40 ... | reverse complement strand
AGACGTTAGCGCCCTGGTAGCTGAGGAGAAGGTGAACATGGCGGGCGTGCACACTCAGGAGAATGAGGATGGCACCATGTCCGTGTTCGTCACGCTGGAGACCACAGGCATCGAGCAGCTCGCCCGCCTGCTGAGCAGGCTGACGTCGGTGCGAGGCGTCATCTCGGTCAGCCGCCGCCTGGAGAGCAGCGGCAGCGAATAAGACGTTCGGGTGCTGCAAACATCCAGGAGTGGTAAACTAACGCTTGTCACTTTCCGTAGCGCCGTGGGGGAGGGCAAGAATGGACTTCATAGACCGAGTTCGTGAAATGGCTGCACGCATTGAAAAGCGGGTTGCCCATGTCCAAACCGAAGAAGCCACAAAGAATTCGCTAGTGATGCCTTTCATTAACAATGTGTTGGAGTATAACGTGTTCGACCCGGCTGAGGTTGTGCCTGAATTTACGGCAGACGTCGGCACCAAAAAGGGAGAAAAAGTTGACTACGCCATCCTGAAAGATGGAAAGCCGATAATGCTGTTCGAGTGTAAGCGGTACGGCTGGGATCTCGACAAAGAGGAAGCATCCCAGCTTTACCGGTATTTTTCTGTGACCGAGGCGAGATTCGCTGTCCTTACGGATGGCGTGATTTATCGTTTTTACTCTGACCTAGATCAGCCGAATAAGATGGACGTCAAACCGTTTCTCGAGTTCAACATCCTTGCCCTTGAGGAGGCTCTTGTCGAGGAGCTCAAGAAGTTTTCGAAATCGTCTTTTGATCTCGAAGAGATCCTGACCACTGCGAGCGAGCTAAAGTACACAAGGGAAATAAAGAAAATACTAGCGGAGGAGTGGAGCAATCCCTCTGACCACTTTGTGAGCTTCTTTGCATCACAGGTATATTCGGGTCGCAAGACCCAGACTGTGATGCAACAATTTCATCCAATAACGAAATCGGCGTTTCACCAGTTTGTTAGTGATCGTATTAGCGACAGACTGAAGTCCGCTCTCGCCGAGGAAACAGCAGCGGCCTCGGACAGGATACGGCAAGAACCTGCTGTACCAACGGAGGAGGGTGCCGAAGAGCAGGAAGAGGAAGGTGGTATTGTTACGACGGAGGAAGAGCTCCAGGCGTACTATGTTGTGAAAGCTGTCCTCCGGGAAGTGATTGATCCAAAACGTGTCTGTATGCGCGACCGAAAAAGTTACTGTGCAATCTTGCTGGACAACAATAATCGCAAGCCCATCTGTCGACTACATTTCAATATGCCGCGGAAGCAGCTCGGGCTATTCGATGAACAGAAGCATGAGGAGCGCGTTCCTATCGAAGATGTTGATGACATCTTCAAGTACGCCGAACGGCTGAAGGCCACCCCCAGCTTTTACGAAAAGGGCTAGGCGCGCAGGAGACCTTCCGCCTACGCTCGTAGGCACACGGATGCTGGCTAAGGTAAGCAGTTGCGCCGTCATCGGGTTGGACGGGGAGCTGGTGGAGGTGGAGGTCGATATCTCCAGCGGGCTCCCCGCCTTCACTATCGTTGGCCTGCCTGACACCGCCGTTCAGGAGGCCAAGGAGCGGGTACGCTCGGCTATCCGGAACTGCGGGCTGACTTTCCCCCAGAAGCGCATCACGGTCAACCTCGCGCCGGCGGATATCCGCAAAGAGGGCCCGGCGTACGATCTGCCCATCGCTATCGGCATCCTCATGGCGTCCGAGCAGGTGACGGCGGACGCTTCCAGCAGTCTCTTCCTGGGGGAGCTATCGCTGGATGGGCAGGTGCGCCATACGCACGGCATACTGCCTATGGCGGCTCTGGCCAGAGCCCGAGGCATCGGCAGCATCTTCGTCCCCGAGGTCGATGGCTGCGAGGCGGCTCTCATCGATGGGGTGGAGATCACGCCGGTGGCCAGCCTGGGGCAACTGGCGGCTCATCTTCAGGGGCTGGTTCTCATCGCTGCCTTCGACCGCGAGACGGCGGCCGCTCCCACGGCGGAGGCCTTGTGGGAGGGGGTGGACTTCTGCCACATCAAGGGGCAGGAGCACGTGAAGCGGGCGCTGGAGGTGGCGGCGGCCGGTGGCCACAACGTGCTGATGAGCGGGCCGCCCGGCGCGGGAAAGACGCTCCTCGCTCGGGCCTTGCCCTCCATCCTGCCATCCATGGCGAGCGAGGAGTCGCTGGAGGTGACCAAGGTCTACAGTGTGAGCGGCCTTCTGCCATCCGACCGGCCGTTGATCACGCAGCGACCGTTTCGGGCACCTCACCACACTATCTCGCACGCCGGTCTGGTAGGGGGAGGGCGTCAGCCGCGACCGGGGGAGATAAGCCTAGGTCATCGGGGTGTGCTCTTCCTGGACGAGCTGCCGGAGTTCGGGCACTCGGTGCTGGAGGCCATACGCCAGCCGCTGGAGGATCGTGTGGTCACCATCAGTCGTGCTCAGGGCAACGTTACCTTCCCGGCGAACTTCATGCTGGTGGGTGCCATGAATCCCTGTCCGTGCGGGTTCTGGGGCGACCCCACGAAGGAGTGCACCTGCTCGCCGTCGGCCATCATCCGCTACCAGAAGCGGATGTCGGGCCCGTTGCTGGACCGCATCGACATCTTTGCCGACGTGCCGCGGGTGGAGTACGAGAAGCTGGCCGACGAGGCCGTCGGCGAAGCGTCGGAGCAGGTGCGCCAGCGGGTGGAGAAAGCGCGGGCACGCCAGCAGGAGCGCTTTGCCGGCACCAGGCTGGTGTGCAACGCGGAGATGACGCCGGTGGAGGTCAGAGAGTACTGTCAGGTAGCTCTGGAGGATGGCGCCAAGTCGCTGCTGCGGCTAGCCATGAACCAACTGGCGCTATCGGCTCGCTCATTCCATCGCGTGCTGAAGCTGGCGCGGACCGTCGCTGACCTGGCTGGCTCGGAGGCCATCACGACGCCCCACGTGGCGGAGGCGCTCCAGTATCGACAGCGGGGGAGCGGCTAGCGAGCGGCTGGGCAGTGTGCAGACTGGCTGTCACCTTCTTCCCTTGCCTGAGAGTGGGACGAGACCTCGTCTAAGCATTTTTGCCGATAGCAGATAAGCGATGATACGGTTTACAAACCCATCGGTGTTGCCCTAGTCTACCTTCGGGACTTGGAGTTCCGCGCTCCGAGCACTGAGAGAGCTTCTGTGGCTGTCCTTCCAGAGGCTCTCTCTCCTTTTGCCAGTTCCAAGGATGGTGGCTAACGCCATCGTGTGGTTTGTGGCGGTTGTGGGGGTAGGTCGCCGGTTCGGTTCTGAGGGGTCGTGCGCTGCTAGAGGGGCAGGTCGTCCTCCGCCTCCGGGTCCTGCTTCATCTGGCGGGCTGCCATGCGGGCCTTGAGCACGCGCCACACCAGCTCTCGAGAGGCGACAGCGTTGGCGGCGCGCTTCCGGCTGGCCTTATGGCGGAGCCGCGCTATGCGCAGGAGCTCGATGAGGTCATCATCGTCCAGATCCTGCTCCGGCTGGCCGCCCTGGAGCATGACGTCTATGGCGTCACTGAGTCTTTTGGCGCGCTCCTCTTCGTTCATCCTGCGTCCTCCGTCCTACTTCGCTATTCAGGATAGCACGGCTAGGACACGATCTTCAGTAAACGCTAGGTGACATAACGTTTACATTGGGTTGGAGGTACTGCAGTGCTCAAGAGACAGAGCGAGGCATGCCTCCTTGGGCGCACTCGCGGCTTGGGCCTGTGCGTCAGCGGCCGAAGCGCTTGTTCGTTCGGTCGAGGACTTCGCACCACCAGGCGATTGTCTTGCGGTCCCATTGCCCCCAGTCACGCTGTACGGTCTTCAGGACCGATTGCACTGTCATGTAGCCGGAGCCCCTGCCTGGTTGAAGTTCGGGGACATAGATGGAGGCGCCGGGGTCGATGTCGCCGCGCTCGACGCGCAGCTTGATTGCGACCCAGTTCGATGCCAGTGACTCCTGCAGTTCGAGCTGGGGTCTGCCCAACGGGGATGTAACGAGGTCTCGTATTCTTTTGAGCAAGCGCATCACAACTATGCAACTCTCATCATGTCCTATGGCGATGCCGATTAGCCATCGCCAAGAGAGTGAGCAAGGGCCGCACCCCCTAGCGTGAGGCTAGCACCCGAGCTTGGTATGTTACATGACAGCAGGGTGAAAATCGGTAGAAAGCTGGTTAAAGGGGGCTGCTCAGATCGGATCGAGGCCATCGAGACGGGGGTAATAATTGGTCAACTGTTCTCGATGTATACACCACTAACCTTATTGCCCTCGGCGCGTTTCTATGGTTAGAATGGAATAGAGATGCAGTCGCCAAGTCCCTCTTCGGGGGAGCGGGCGGACCAAACCAGTCGGTGAATCTCGGCTAAACGAGTAGGGCAAGCCTTTCAGCCCGAACCGATAGCTAAGCCCGCAGGCGTAGAAAGGCCTCACATTCCAGGGGGAGTGGGGTTTTTTTGATGCCTCTCCCCTCAGGATGCGGAGGTGGCGCATGCTGCAGGTTGCTTCAGACACCGACTGCCTGGAAGGCTCAAGACCGAAGTCTACGCCGATGGCGCATTCACCTGCGGTGCGCGCCGATGATGTGTTGGTCGGCGGCTCCAACTCTGCCTTCGCCCTTCCGACGAAAGTCTGCCTGGAACGAGGCTCCGGAAGCCGAGTTTGGGACGAAAGCGGGCGCGAGTACGTCGACTTCCTGCTCGCGTCTGGGCCTCTGATCCTGGGGCATGCGCACCCACGAGTGTGCGAGGCTGTTGCGCGTCAGCTCTCCAAAGGTTCCACCTTCTACACGCTAAACCGTCCGGCCCTGGAGCTTGCAAGTCGGCTCGTAGAGATCCCCGGCTGCGTGGAGATGGTTCGGTTTGCCTCTACAGGGACAGAGGCGACTCTGCACGCAGTGCGACTGGCGCGGGCCTACACCGGCCGCGACAAGGTGCTCATCTTCGCTGGCTCATACCACGGCAGTCATGACTTGTCGATCATCGGCCACCGCGGCGCAGTAAGAGCGGAAAGCGGTGGGGTGCCACGCAGCGCCATAGAGGATGCAGTCGTTGCCAGGTTCAATGACATCAGCAGCATCGAGGCGAGCTTCGCCGTTCACGGCAGCTCCCTGGCGGCGGTCGTCGTTGAGCCCCAGCAACGTTCCCTCGATCCGTCGCCCGAGTTCCTGCCGCGCCTGGCTCAGTTGTGCCGATCCGCAGGCGCCGTATTGATATTCGATGAGGTGCTGACAGGATTCCGCCTGGCATTCGGCGGGGCTCAGGAATACTACGGCGTCGAGCCGGACCTAGTGTGCTACGGCAAGATCCTGGGCGGCGGCTTTGCTCTGTCGGCGGTTGGGGGCCGTCGCGAGATCATGCGTCTGGCCGATCCCGCGCTGGCGTCCGCCGCCAACTTCGTTCACGTGAGCGGGACGCTGAGCGGGAACCCAGTGTCTGCGGTGGCGGGCCTCGCGACGCTTGCCGAGCTGGAGGAACCAGGCGTTTACGAGCGCCTCCACAAGCTGGGTGAGCGGCTTCGCAGCGGTCTGACGGGACAGTTGAGTGACCATGGCGTTGGAGGGTCTGTAATAGGGAGCGGCCCGATCGCGGCCGTCGAATTCTCAGACCCAGCGGGGCCAGGATCCGGTCTCGCTCTCAGAGAGGCCGTGAACCGAGAGCTGATCCTTCACGGTGTGCTTGTCCAGTTGCAGACCAGATTCTACATCTCGCTCGCCCACACGGAGGCGGAGATCGACTTTGCCGCTGACGCCTTCGGTGCCGCACTGGAAGGAGCAATTCAGCGCCCTTGTGCTGCCGAGGAGGCTCTGGCGGTATAATCAGGGAGCGGCGCGCGAACACGTGCGCACTTATGGCGGCGCACCTTTCGACTGGAAGATAGGAAGGAAGAAGGAAAGGGATGACGAGATGGGCTACTGCCGCTCGTCTCTACTCTATCCGGTTGTTGAACTCCTCCCGATTTCTCTGGATCCTCGCGGGGCCTGACGCTGTAGATTAGAGGGCGCAGGGAGAGGAACCCGCGCTTGCGTCAGGGTAACGGAGAATCAGCCCACCCCGAACTGCATCACGGCCGGCGACCGGGAGACGTTTTCCTACGACGGCCTCGGCCGCGCCGCGTGGCGCTCCGCCGTGTCCTGGGTGCTCCTGCACTCTTCAGTACCGCCTACGGCGATGTCGGCTCTTCTATCTACTACGCACTGGGCGTCACGGCGATGTTTGCGCTGGGCCTCACGCCGCTGGCCTTCGTCATCGCTGGGCTGCTATTCGGGGCGCTGGCTCTCACCTATGCCGAGGGAACAGCGGCAATGCCGGAAGCGGGCGGCGCAAGCTCCTTCGCACGGCGAAGCTTCAACGATCTAGTAAGCTTCATCGCTGGCTGGGCCCTGGCTTTGAACTATGTGGTCACGATGGCGATATCGGCCTTCGCCATTCCGCACTACCTGGCCGTGTTTTTCCCGGGACTCGGCGAGTGGCCAGCCAGCAGCATTGCGGCGGTTAGCATTCTGGCTGTATTGGCAACGATTAACATTTTGGGCGTCCGCGAATCGGCACGGGTGAACATCGCCCTGGCCGCGCTGGACGTGATCACACAGGCGATGCTGGTTCTGGTGGGCATCATCTTTCTGCTCAGCTTCAGGACGATAGCTAACAACATCCATTTCGGCCAGGCGCCGGAGTGGGACCGGTTGGCGGTCGGCGTAGCGATCGCGATGATCGCCTTCACCGGCATTGAGACCGTGTCGAACCTATCGGAGGAGACACGCAATCCGTCAAAGAACGTACCCAGAGCGGTCCTTTCGGTTTTTGTCACTATACTCGCCATGTACACGCTGATTCCCCTGGTGGCGCTAAGTGCGATGCCAGTGTTCTTCGATGCCGGAAAGGGTGAGTTCACTACGGATTTGGTGGGCAAGTTCATCGAGGATCCGGTGCTAGGGATTGTCGGGCACCTGCCGGGCGCCTTCGAGCCCATTTTTGCGGTCTGGGTGGGCATATTGGCGGCGACCATCCTGCTCATCGCCACCAACGCTGGGATGCTGGGAATGTCTCGGCTCGCCTACTCGATGGGGCGACACCGTCAGTTGCCGGCCTTGTTCAGCCGGGTGAACCCGTTGCGGGGGACACCTGCTGTCGCGATCATTGCGTTCACTGGGTTCGCCAGCCTGCTGGTGATTCCCGGAAGGCTGGATCTGCTGGCCGGTGTATACAGCTTCGGGGCTATGCTAACGTTTTCTTTCGCCCACATCTCCATAATCACCTTGAGGATCAAAGAGCCCAACATGGCGAGGCCGTTCAAGATTCCGCTGAACCTGCGCCTGTGGGGACGGGACATTCCGGTAATCCCAATCATTGGCCTCATGGGCACAGCGTCCGCCTGGACGGTGGTCGCGGTCAACCAGCCGCTTAGCCGATATCTTGGCTTGGCGTGGATGGTCGGTGGTTTGCTTCTGTACATGCTGTACAGGCGATCCATCCACGAATCTCCCTTGAAGGTGCTCGTGCGGCCAGTCGGCGATCAATCCGCATAGCATGGCATGCCGTCGTCAGGGCTGCTGCGGCCAGTTCACGGGAAGTGCAGGCCTCTCATCCTCTTGATGAAAACCCTCGGATGATGTATAATACATGAAAAAGAATACGGCCTAACTCCGGTGCGAGGCGCCGGGGACGGGGGAACCAGACCAGTGGGGTGAATCTCCGAGTAATTCGGAGTAGGCAATCTCCCTTCGCCGAACCCGTCAGCTAACCCCGTAGGCACTAGGGAGAGGGTAGTCTTGTGGATGAAAGGTCCGGGCTATGCCTCGGGCCTTTTCATATGCCTGAGAACAGTGGGGCTGTCACTCCTGGTGCCAAAGGAGAGGTGAAGATGGCAAGGCAGTGGCAGCAAGAGCAACGAGACACCGCAAGAGGCATCGGCCGCTTCGGAGACCAGATGGATCTGGGGCGGACCGAGATGAGCAATCCAGCGCTGGCGTGGTCAGGCCGCGAGGCGGTTGGAGGTGGCCGAAAGTACCACGCCTACAGACGCTACAATTTCCGCGATCTCCCACAGATTCAGCTGCTCTCTTCTGAGGAGCAATTTGCCATCGAGGTAGTTGCCCAGGTTCTACCTTTCAAGACGAACAGCTATGTTGTGGAAGAGCTCATCAACTGGGATGACGTCCCGCAGGATCCGATATTCTTGCTGAACTTCCCGCAGCGCGAGATGCTCCTGCCACGCCATTTCGACGAGATGGCGGACCTGCTGCGCAGAGGGGCAGACAAGGAGGAGATCGGGCAGGTGGCCAACCGGATCCGCCTGGAGCTTAATCCGCATCCCGCCGGGCAGTTGGGCCACAACGTTCCCACGCTCGGCGACACCAGGCTCACGGGGATGCAACACAAGTATGAGGAGACAGTACTCTTCTTCCCGAGCGAGGGCCAGACGTGTCACGCCTACTGCACATTCTGCTTCCGCTGGCCGCAGTTCGTTCACATGGAGGAACTGAAGTTCGCGATGCGGGAGACGGAGCTGCTGCTGGAGTACGTACATGCGCATCCCGAGGTGACCGACATACTGTTCACGGGCGGCGACCCGATGACCATGTGCGCGCGGAAACTGGTGGGCTATCTCGAGCCCATCCTGGAGGCGCGACCTCCGAACCTGCGCACGATTCGGATTGGCACCAAATCCCTCAGCTACTGGCCGTATCGTTTCCTGACTGACGATGACGCCGACGACGTGCTCGACCTGTTCAGGCGAATCGTTGGTTCTGGCATCCACCTCGCTTTCATGGCGCACTTCAACCATCCTCGGGAGCTGAGCACCGATGCCGTTGAAGAAGCCATCGCGCGCATCAGGGAGACCGGCGCGGAGATCAGGACGCAGTCGCCGCTTCTGCACAACATCAATGACCGGCCTGAGGTCTGGAGCGAGATGTGGCAGCGTCAGGTGGAGCTGGGGTGCATTCCGTACTACATGTTCGTTGCACGCGACACCGGAGCGCAGCATTACTTCAGCGTGCCGCTGGTGCGCTCCTGGGAGATCTTCCGGGACGCCTACCAGCGCGTGAGTGGCCTCGCCCGTACTGTGCGGGGACCGAGCATGTCCGCGGACCCCGGCAAGGTGGAGATACTGGGAGTCACAAAGGTGGCCGGGAAGAAGGTCATTGCCCTGCGAATGCTCCAGGGCCGTAACCCTGACTGGGTGATGCGCCCATTCTTCGCAGAGTACGATGAGAAGGCCACCTGGCTGAGCGACCTGCGGCCGGCTTTTGGCGACAAGCGGTTCTTCTTCGAGGAGGAACTGGAGGAGCGGTACCGTGCTCGCAACGGCGGGTGGCACGGTCGATACGTCAATGGCGGCCGCGCGGCGGTGACACTGGCCGCTCTTACCGCGGGTGCCTGGTACGCCAGGAAGCGCTGGCTCAGCTAGACCTTCCCCGCTGCGTCCGGCTGCATCCCCGTCGGTTCTCTGCTTGCCCTTTGCTGCACGCCAACGCTCTCCTGTGGTTCGTCGTGGGGGCGGCGTTGGGAACGCGCAGCCCGCAGTGTACACCTTTTGACACCGGAATTTAATTGACAACATTACATAACCATGCTAGCTTATGCTTGCCGGCCACTGGAGTATATTGCAAAATGGCCGGCAAGTCTTATGTTCCGTGGTATGTGAAGGGGCTGGTAAAGGCGCTTGGCTTTGCCTTGGGGTGCCTAGCGGCGATGATGGCCTTTAGATTTGGTGGCGTGATTGGGTGGGCAGGATTTGGCCTTGGGGTATTCGCAATGGTGGAGCTTGCCCTCTGGGTCGATTGGCGGTGGCCAGAGATGGGGGACTGAGAGCAGCCGAGGCCGGCCAGTAGCTAGTTTGCCGCGCTTAGCGAGCAGGCACCTGGAGCGAAGCGCAGGTGTTGAAGCCCTTCATCCGCTGCAATGGGACAGGGCAGGACTCGCCGAAAAACCCCGCTTATCGCACATCACCTCCGCGTCTGATGACAGCCAATGCTAGGGTGAATATAATGAGTTGCTGGGGAAAGCGTAGTATGCTCGGCAATCGTTGCTCTGGCTGAATGATGACAAGAAACACGACCAGCGCCGTTCTACTTTTGTCCTGCCAGGACCAGAAGGGCCTGGTGGCAGCGACTTCGGACTTCATCTATCGCAACGACGGCAACATAGTCCACGCGGACCAGCATGTCGATGCTGAGGCTGGCCTGTTTCTGCAACGGATAGAGTGGGAGCTGGAAGGCTTTCGTATCGACCGCGATGAGCTTGCCGACGCGTTCAGGCCTATCGCCGAGAAGTTCCGTATGCAGTGGGAGCTGCACTTCTCGGACAACGTTCCCCGAGTAGCCATCCTCGTGTCCAAGCTGGAGCACTGCCTTTCCGACCTTCTGCTGAGACAGCGGATGGGGGAATACGAGGCTGAGGTTCCTCTTGTGATCAGCAACCATCCGGACCTGCAGCAGTTCGTCGAACCCTTCGGGCCTGAGTACCACTTCTTTCCCATCACGAAGGAGATGAAGGCTGAGCAGGAGAGGAAGCAGATCGAATTGCTCGAAGCGCGAGGGATAGACCTGGTGGTCCTCGCCAGGTATATGCAGATACTGAGCGGGCAGTTCGTGAGGCACTTCCCGAACCGGATCATCAACATCCACCACTCTTTCCTCCCGGCCTTCCCCGGCGGTCGCCCTTATCATCAGGCGCACGAACGGGGCGTGAAGATAATCGGTGCCACCAGCCACTACGCGACCGAGGAGCTGGACCAGGGCCCAATAATCGAACAGGACGTGGTGCGGGTCAGCCATCGGGACTCTGTGCAGGACCTCATCAGGAAGGGCAAGGACCTGGAGAAGGTTGTGCTGGCGCGGGCGGTGTCGCTGCACTTGAGCCACAGGATTCTGGTCTACGGCAACAAGACTGTGGTGTTCGACTGATGCCCAGCGGGGTCACCCTCTCGCCAAGCCGCTTGTCATAATTACGGGCGTTTGCGGGGACAGGGCGCTGCCTCGAATGGCTGGAGGCCGAGATCTCAGGATAAGGAGCATCCTCTGAGGAGGCTAGCGGCGTCCTCGGGTTCTTCAACTACTACGCGCGCATGGCGGACGCGCTGGGGGTGGAGCCGGAGCCGCACTGGGCGGAGGGGTGACGTAACCGCCGTTCCCCTGTGAGGTAGCGATCTTGCTGACCCTCGCGCTTGCGAGTAGAATGGGGGCGCTGTGAAAAGGTTGCTCACATTGCTGCTGTTCCTCGTGATCCTGCTGCCTGGCGTCGCTCTTGTTGCTTGCACGGAGGAAGAAGAGGCGACGCCGACCACGGTTCCTGCTGTGACTGCTACCCCGAAAGCAACTCCTACACCAGCCTTCACTCCAACGATCACGGCCACGCCCACGCCTATCGCCAGCCCGCCACCGGCACCGCAGGCCATGCTCTCCGGCAAGGTGAAGGTAGCCGAGCCAGGGGTCGTAGTCACCGAGGACGGGGAGGAGCTCCGCGTCTCTCTGAGCGATGAGGGTTACCTGTGGCGCTTTGAGCCAGGTGACCCCTGGACGGTCAGCCGAGCGGACGGCACCATTCTCTTCTCCGGCACCGTCGTTGAGGAAGCCCATGAGTACGAGGGGGTGACGGGCTTCGTTCGGCTGGATGACGGGAACCCAGTGGCCTACAAGCTGGATATCAACCATGACTGGGGCGTCTATCCAGCGGACGAGACGTGTCGGCTGGCGGGATACTGGGCCAGACGCCTGGAGGGCAGCGGTTCCGTTGTGTTCCAGGGTCTCGTGGACGAAGTGGCCATCTGCAGAGAGAAGCTGGGCATCACAGAGGGTACACCGGAAACGCCCTGAAGCGGTGCTTCGGTCCCCCACCGGAAGGCTGGTATGCCCTCGCGCACGAAGCGGTGCACGGTCTCGATGCTAGGGCGGCGGTAGATGTCGCCCGCACCCAGAACGCTTCTCCCGTAGGCGGCTCGTGGCTTATACTGGGCGGGAGAAGGAGGCCAGCATGACCGCCGAAGCAGAGTCCGCCAGCGATCTTGTCGTCATTGGTGGGGGCGCCGCAGGGATGACCGCCGCCTCTCGCGCTCGCCGCCGCCAGCCGGACTGGCGGATAACGGTCTTCGAGCGCGGCGACTACGTATCGTTCATCCTCTGTGGCCTTCCCTACTACGTGGACGATGTCATCGCCTCGCACGAGTCGCTCATCGTCTACACGCCGGAGTTCTTCGAGAAGGAGCGCCGCATCGAGGTGCGCACCGGGCACGAGGTGCGGCGCATCGACCATGAGCGGCGGTTGCTGGAGGTGACGGACGTCGGCTCAGGCCGGACGTTCACCTGGGGCTACGGCAAGCTCGTCGTGTCCACGGGGGCGGAGGCGATTCGTCCGAGGCTGGAAGGAATCGACCTGGGCAATGTCTTCGTCGTGCGCACTATCGACGACGGCAGGAAGATAAAGGCCGCCCTGCAGCAAGGCGATCTCCGCCACGGCGTCGTCATCGGCGCCGGCTACATAGGCGTGGAGATGGCGGAAGCGCTGACCGAGGCCGGGCTCGAGACCGTCCTCATCGAGGCTACGGCGAACGTTCTCCCCGGCATCGGGCCCGAGATCGGCGAGGTGGTGGAGCGGGAGCTGGCTGACCACGGTGTGAGCGTGCACAAGGAGGAGATGGCGGAGCAACTGGAGGGCAGCGAGCGCGTGGAGGGGGTCGTTGCTTCCGGAGGGCGATACCCTGCGGAGATCGTCATCGTCTCGGTGGGGGCGCGGCCGGCCGTCGGGCTGCTGCAGCAGGCCGGCGTGGCGCTTGGCCCCACGGGCGCGGTCGCTACCAACGAGCGGATGGAGACGAACTTATCGGGCGTGTATGCCGTCGGCGACGTGGCTGAGGCGCATCACTTGGTGAACGACAAAGCGGCCTGGGTTCCCCTGGGCACGACCGCCAACAAGCAAGGACGAGTGGCGGGGGAAAACGCAGCCGGCGGTGATGCTGTATTCCAGGGAATTGTGGGGACGGCGGCGGTGAAGGTGTTCGGGCTGGAGGTGGCTCGCACTGGGCTGACCGAAGCTCAGGCTCGAGAGGCCGGGTTCGATCCGATCGGGGTGAGCGTAGAGCATCGCAGCCGCGCTAGCTACTATCCCGGAGCGGCCACCTTGCGCCTGAAGCTGGTGGCCGAGCGGCAGGATGGCCGGCTGCTGGGGGGCCAGATCGTGGGCAGGGAGGCGGCAGCCAAGCGCATAGACGTGCTGGCCGCCGCGCTGCACGCTCGGATGGACGTGGAAGCCATCACCGCGCTCGACCTGAGCTACGCGCCGCCTTTTGCCCCCGCCTGGGAAGCCATACAGATCGCCGCCCAGCAGGTCATGGGCAAGCTCCAGCGCCCCGGGCGCTCGTAGGGCGGCAAGCCAGGAGTCAGCATGGACAAGTTGAACGAACTGCGCCCCATCTTCTATCCACGGGCGCTGGCGGTGGTGGGCGTATCGAGGGATCAGAGGAAGTTTGGCGGCCTCTTCTTGCAGGCCCTGCTGGACTTCGGCTTCAAGGGGAAGGTCTACCCGGTCAATCCAGCGGGCGGGGAGATCCTCGGGCTGAAGACGTATCCGAGCGTTCGGGACATCCCTGGGCCTGTCGACCTTGCCGCCATCATGGTTCCGGCGCCCCTTGTCCCCGCGGCGCTCGAGGATTGCCTTGCCAAGGGCGTGAAGGGTGCTGAGGTGTTCACCTCAGGGTTCGCGGAGACCGGAGACGAGCGGGCGAGGGCTCTCGAGCGGGAGATCACGCTCATCGCCCGGCGAGGCATCCGGATCATCGGGCCTAACTGCTTCGGCATCTACTGTCCGGGCAGCGGCCTCACCCTTCTCCCGGGCGGCAACTTCCCCAGTGAGAGCGGCCCCGTGGCCTTCATCACTCAGAGCGGCGGTCACGCCGTCGAGCTCGCCTGGGATGTCAGGGGGCGAGGGTTCTCCTTCAGCAAGGTCATAAGCTACGGCAATGGCTGCGACCTGAATGAGGCGGACCTCCTTGAGTACATGGCGGAGGATGACGAGACGAAGATAGTGGCCATGTACGTCGAAGGCCCGCGCGAGGGGAGGCGGTTCGCGCAGCTCGTCAAGGAGCTGGCCCCGAGGAAGCCGATCATCATCTGGAAGGCGGGGCTCACGCGGGCAGGGGAAAGGGCGGTGCACTCTCATACCGCATCTCTAGGAGGCGAGGAGGCCGTCTGGGACGCCCTCTTCAAGCAGACCGCTGCCATCCCCGTCCGCAGCCTGGAAGAACTGGCCGATACCGTCCTCGGCCTACTCCATCTGCCGGTTGCCACTGGCCGGCGGGTGGGGGTGGTTGGTGGAGGGGGTGGTGTCAGCGTCGCTGCTGCCGACGCCTGCGATCGCGTGGGCCTGGAGGTGCCGCCGTTTGACGGCGATGTTCAGCAGAAGCTGCGGGAAATCCTGCCCGCCGCCGGCACCGGCCTCAGGAACCCTGTGGATATTGGCGTGCCGCTGGTGGGGGCGCGGGCCTTCGAGAGCGTCCTGGAGAGTGTCGCCTCCGCCGATTGCATCGACACGATCATAGCCACGCAGGCGATGTTCCACGTCCTCGGGGGGAAATTCGGGCCGCCGCCGGACAAGCGGGAGCGGTTCCTCCAGGGTCTCGTCGGGACTCCGGCGAGGGTGAGAGACAGATTCGGCAAGCCTATTGTGATTGTCCTGCCGGTGGGTGGCGACGACCTGGGGATGATGGAGGCGGAGAAGGGGCGGCGGGAGATAAGGGACCAGTATCTGAGCATGGGGATCCCCTCGTACCCCACGCTGGAGCGGGCGGCGAGGGCGGTGGCCAACGTAGCCACCTACTACGCGAAGGCGGCCCAGGCGTAGGCGGCAGCGGGCGGCTGGAGGGCGAGGATTACCTATGATACGAGCTGATCTGCGTAGCCTGGACAGTGCGGACGTACCGGATATGGACCTCGAGCACTACGTCCCGGAGGATCCGGAGTGCTTCGGCATTTACGTTGAGGCATCCATCGGGCCGCAGGGTGCGCGGGGCGAGGATCTGTTTGGCTTCATTGTCTGCACTCCGCGCTGGCTTGCGTCCGACGTTTCCGAGCGCGGGTACTTGTTCGCCCGGCATTACCTCATCCTGCCCAGCTATGACTACGGCGCGCTCGTGCGAGCGATCAAAGAGTTGTTGGATGAGACTGTCAACGACCTGTGGGATCAAACAGGGGCCGTGGACTGGCAAACTTTCGCCAAGCGCCTAGCACGCTATGGGCAGTGGGAGTTTGAAGACTACATGAGCTTCGAGCAGGCCAAGGAGGCGTTTGGGCGCTTCTTGGAGCGGCACGGGGTGGATGCGGTTCGCTTCAAACAGCGGGAGGAAGAGGAAATGGCGAAGGTGATGGAAAGGCTGGGCGGCCCTGACAAGTTCACAGGAAAGGAAGCATCTGAAATCCGCGACAAACTGTTCAAGGAATTCGGGCTTCCCACCTAGATGTTGAGGCGCGAGGCACCAGCGCTGTCGGGCCTCTACTGCGGCCAGTCGCGCCACTCCGGCGAGGTATCTCGCGGCAAGCCTAGGAAGAGGGCGTGCTGGAGCAACGCCGTGATCTGCCACTTGCCGTCCGCTGGCTGACAGTTGAGGCTGATGGCGTGCCGTGTGGGTCCCTGGCCGTCGTCGCTGAGATAGGTTACGACGATATTGCGGGGCGTCCCCGCGGCGGGCGGTGCCGAGTAGGCCAGCCCCCAGATGCGCAGCTCGCCGCTGCCCTCGCTGTCGTCCGCCTCGGGCAGATCCGAGGCGAAGATCTGAACCCAGAGTTCGCGATAGTCCTCTAGTGGCATCAGCATGCCCTCAGACGCCTCCCACCCGAAGGGGACGCCCGTGATGGTCTCTCCGATCTCCTCGGGTCCGCAGATGTAGCCCACGTCGGCCTCCTCGGCGGTGCAGAGGATGCTCTGAGTCACAGAATTGGCGACGAAGAATTCCGCGTCCTCGTCGGCGATGGCCTGGTCCACCTGGGCGGCGAAGGTGCAGAAGGCAGGGTCGTCGTCGGGGCAGGCGGCCGCCTCCGGCGTGGGCGAGGGGACAGGCGTAGCTGCGGCGGTCGGCGTCTCGGAGACCGCTGTGGGTGTCACTGCCGAGGGCGAAGGGCTGGCCGCGGGTGGTGGAGAGGGGCTGGGGATGGCGGTCGCTGTGGCTGTAAGGGTTGGCGTTGGCGTGGTGCCATCATCGTCCTCGCAGGCGGTCGTCAGGACCGCCAGGCATACGCCAACCAGCAGAATCATGCCGACGCTTGCCATCTTCATTGGGCCGCCTCCATGCCAGGTATCGTCTTCGTCCGCATCGTACTCGCGGGCGCGGAGGTTGGCAAGGATAGAGACATAGCCATCGCCAACCACACGATGGCGTCGGCCAGCAGCAGAGCGGCTGGGGGCTATCTCAGGCTAGGACGCACAGCGCAGCACGCTACCTGCAGCTCTCCCCGATCCTGCCCGCGTACGTGAACACGTCGCCGGTCACGCTGATGTCGCCACTCGCGTCCAGGTCCAGGCGCTGCAACCAGTTGGGGCCGCCCAGTGTGGCCCCGATGCGACCGACGTAGTTGAACACGTCGCCGGTGACCGAGATGTCGCAGCTCTGGTCGATGTCCAGCGGCCAGGCGTCGTCCGACGGGCCGTCGGGGCAGGCGTTCAGCGGGTCAGTGCCCACGTACAGCTCGACCGTGTCCCGGAAGCCATCGGCGTCGGCGTCGCTATCATCGCAGGCGTCGCCCACGCCGTCCCCGTCGAAGTCGGCCTGGTCAGTGTTGGGCACCGCCGGGCAGTTGTCGGGGCCTGCCACGATGGGGCTGTCACCGTCAGGGTCGATGGGGCCATCCGATACGCCGTCGCCATCGCAGTCCGGGTTGATCGGGCAGGGGTCAAAGGCGTCGGACAGGCCGTCGCTGTCGGCATCCAGTTCAGCGCTTGCGTCATCCATCACCGACAGTAGCTTGTGGCTGCTGTTGTTGGCGAGGTCGGGGTCGGACACATACGGCGTCGCCACGTCGATGGCGTTGTCGAAAACGAAGGTCTTCAGGCCCGTCTCCGAGCAGTTGACGGTCCACACCTCGTTCACCACCTGGTCGACGCTGACGGGCACGTCACTGACCGAATCGGGTACATCCTTCTCGACAACTGTGCAGCCGGTGGGTGCAGCAGCAATAGCATCGATGGCGATGTCCACAGGTTCCCAGGGGCCGTTGTTGTGGAGCACCTTCTGCAGGGTGACATCCACGTCTACACCTAGGTCCACCTTGGTGGGTGGGTCGACGAAACTTGTGCTGACGATCTTGACGTCGGCCTGGCCCACGGAATTCACGACCAGCTCCGTCGTAGCCGAGTCGTTATCGGGCTCTGGATCAGTCACGTAGGGTTCTTTCAGCTCAACCGTGTCGTCGAAGACGAACGTGAACTGGCCTGGCTCGGAGCAGTGGATGGTAAAGGGCTCGTGGTGCAGTATGTCCACGCTCACCGGCACGTTGTGGAACTGCTGGACGTGAACCTCAGGCTCCACGGTGCAGCCCGTGGGCGCGGTGACGATGGTCTCTGTGGAGACTTCCACCGGCTCCCAGGGGCCGTTGTTGTGGATGATCTTGTCCAGGACGACCAGCACGTCCTCGCTGGGCGCGATCTCGATCGGCGCGTTCTCCACGTATTGGTCGACCACCTTCATGTCGGAGATTCCGCCAAAGGTGACGCTGGGCTCGCTGGAGGCGAAGTTGTTGCCTAGGTCAGGATCGACCACATGTGGTGTTGTCACAGCGATGGAGTTGTCGAAGCGGAAGGTCTTGACACCTCCCTCAGCGCAGTGGATGGTCCAGACCTCGTCCACGACCACGTTGCTGCTCACGGGCAGGCTGGCCGACGTGAGGTTGCCGGGATCGGGAGTGGCTGTGCAGCCTGGCGCTAGGGATGTGTCGACGCTGGCAGAGATGCTCACGTCGACGGGGCCGTAGCCGCCGTTGTTGTGCAAAGTCTTGTGCAGAGTAACGTCAACGTCCTCGCTGACGGGCGCCTGGCTGGGCAGACCGACGACGCTCTGGCCGCTGATCTTGACGTCGGCCTCGGCGATGGCGGTGACGGTGAGTCCAGTGGAGGCGGCGTTGTTAGCGGGCGAGGGGTCCTCTACGTGGAGGGTGGTGATGGCGATAGAGTTGTCGAAGGAGAAGGAGTGCTCGCTGGGCTCATCGCAGTGCAGCGTCCAGGCCTCGTCCACGACCACGTCGGTGCTGACGGGTAGGCTGGCGGATGTGGGGTTGCCCGGGGCGGGAGTGGCGGAACAGTCGGCAGGAGCGGAAGCGCTAGCAGCGATGCTGACGTCGACGGGGCCGTAGCCGCCGTTGTTGTGCAGGGTCTTGCGCAGGGTAACGTCAACGTCCTGGCTGACGGCTATCTCGGTGGGCGGGTCGATGAGCTGCTGGCCGCTGATCTTGACGTCGGCTTGGGTCCAAACCGTCACCGGCAGCTCGGTGTGGGCCTGGTTGTTCGATGGCTCCGGGTCGCGGACGTGAATGGTATCCATCTGCAGCTCGTTATCGAAGGTGAAGGTGTGCGAGGACTGAGTTGAGCAGTGGATGATGTAGTCTTCGCTCCTGACCACGTCCACACTGTGGGGCAGGACAACGTCCTCACTGATCGGGTCGCTGGGGGTTACCGTACAGTCGGGGGGCGCGCTGGCCGTTCTGAGGATTTCCACCGTTACGTCCCCTGCGTACGGCCCATTGTTGTGGAGAACCTTTTGCACCGTTATCGGCACATCCTGCGACACGTCGATGTCCGTGGGCGCGTTGATTATCTGTTGGCTCACGATCTTTGCATCCGCCGTGCCCCAAACGTGGATGGAGGGCAACAAGCGGGACTGCTCATTGTTGGCTGGCTGGGGGTCGAGGACGTGCGGGTCCTTGACGGTGATGCGGTTGTGGAACCACCACGTGTGCAAGCAGTGCGTCGCGCAGTGAATCGTGAACTCCTGCTCTATGGTCTGCGTCTCGTCAGCCGCCAGCACGACCTGCTGGCTGGTGGGGCTGGGCAAGACGATGCAGTCGGTCGGTGCCTCGATCCACCCCTCGAACTCCGCCTCCACCGGCCCGTAGGGGCCATTATTGTGCACGTCGGTCTCGAGGGTGACCACAACGTCCTCGCTGACGTCGATGTTGCTGGGCCAGTCCACAGTCCTCTGGGCCAGGATCTTGAGGTCGGCCTGGGCGATAGCCGGTATTGTCCAGTCGGTGTGAGCTGTGTTGTTGGCGCTGTTGGGGTCAGTGACGTGCGGGTCCTTGATGCTGATCACATTGTCGAAGGTGAAGGTGTGCTCGCTGGGCTCGGAGCAGTGAATGGTGAAGGGCTCGGTGTGAGTGACGTCTAGGCTGACCGGCACGTCGTGAATCTGCTCGATGTGGACGCCAGGCGTGACCTCGCAGTCAGGCGAAGCTGTGGCGGTCTTGACTGTCTGGAGCTCTACCGGCCCATACGACCCATCGTTGTGGATGGTCTTCTTGACCATGATGGGGACGTCTTCGCTGACCGGTATCTCCAGCGGGGCGGGGAGTGAGGGTTCGCTCAGCTCGCAGATTGTGTTGCCGTTGAGGTCTTCGCAGCCCTCGATCCATTGTGTAACGATCTTGGCGTCGGCCACCGTCCAGGCGTTGACGGTCAGTTCGCTGGTGGCCGAGTTGTTGGTGAGAACGGGGTCCACGATGTCCGGGTCCTTGGGGGCAATGGTGTTCTCGATCACGAAGGGCCCGTGGGTGCTGGGCTCGGAGCAGTGGATGGTGAACAGTTCCGTGTGCTCGACGTCGACCGATACGTCCAGGATGACCTGGTCGCTGTCGTCAGTTGGCACAATGGTGCAGCCCGCCGGTGCGCTGGCCGTCTTGGTGATGTCGACGTCTATTGGGCCTACCGGGCCGTTGTTGTGGAGGACCTTCTTGACGCAGATCTGGACGTCGCTGCTGACATCGATGTCGGTTGGTGCTGGGTCGACGCAGTTGTCCGCGAGAAGCTCCTGGCTGACGATCTTCAGGTCAGCACCACCAAGAGTGGGAGGATCTGTTGAGTACAGTGTGGCATTGGTGACCCCGAGTTGCCCGTACGTGCCGAAGTTGCTCCACTTGGGTCCGATACACTTGATCTCGATCACCAAGGTGGTGGGGTAAGGCGAGATGCCCGTCCCGGGGTAGATGTCACTTCCGCTGATCACTGGGGTACGGCTACTGGCGGCAGGATTGACGAGGTCAATCGTGTGGGTCACCCAGATCTCGGACGTGGGCTCGCCCGTGTCATACGTGTAGAGCAGAGTTCCGTTGACGTAGACCTCAAAGGAGTCGTCCGGAAGTGCTTGGCCATCGAGCACATCCAGGACGAGAGTGCCCAACTGGTAGCCCATGGGGTTGGTCAGAGTCAGAAAGGCCGATCTCTCTGAATCATCGCCACCTAGCGGCTCCGTCGGAGACCAGGTCACCCTAAGGGTGCCGTCGGAGCTGCCGCCGCCCCAGTTGCCGCCGGAGGTCGCTGGCTCGATGGGGCCCCAGCCAGAAAGTGCGTGGCCGGTCTCGCTCGCCGGAAGGCCAACGTCAACGGAATCAACGAGCACGGGGGCCGAGTCCGCGCTGACGCCGTGCTGGCCGGATAGGAGGCTCAACCCCACTACCACGCAGGCTAGCAAAGCTAGGAATGACAGAACTGCAATGCGTCTCATTTTCCCCTCCCTCTCTCAGTGTGATGCGGGCCGGCGGTCTATATCGCCGCCCACAATCGTACGGGCGTCGTCGACACTCGCGCCAGCTCGAAGAGCTGTTGCTGGAGGATGCTGCAGTCGGTCAACGACGGGCAAAGGCTTCGGGAAATCTGCCAGCGGATGCGAAGGGCTAGGCCGCCGTGATCGGGGCGTGCCCTGCTGACTAGCCATTCGCACCATTAGCTAGACCCCTGTCCAGGCCGACAAGGAATCGACTCTATGCGGATAGAGCACAGCAATTGTAAACGCTGGTGTCGTTTTGTCAAGTGTTTTCGGGGGCTATTTGACGACGCATTGCTGAGCGTGACGCTATGACAGGATGCGGGGCGGCTGCGGCTTGGCTTCCTACGGACGCGGCCAGCCGCGCCCGCCTTATTCTATCCCCTCCGGAGGAACCCATACCGGTCCGAAGTACTCCCACTTGCCCTTGCCATCCTCCACGGTGGCTTGCAGCATTACGCCGTCCTCGAAGGCCCTGTGGTCGGTGTCGGAGAGGGAGATGTCCACTTCGTCCAGGAACAGGTCGCTGTGAAAGCGGCCGAGGGACTCCACTGCGTCCATGAGTCCCTCTCGCGTCAGGTTATCGCAGGTTCTGCTGAGCGCCTCCACCGCTACTTCTCCCACCGTTTGGCCATAGACGGTGAAGATGGTAGGCGTGGGCCCGCCATACTCGTCCATGAGGCGGTGATGTTCAGCTATGGCTGGGTCGTCGGTCCAGTCGGGCTGCTTGAGAGCCCCGAAGCTAATTGTGCCCTCTAGGAGGGCGGGCGAGACGAACTGAAACATCATCTGGTCGGCGCTAACGTAGCTCAGGAACCACTGGGGATGCCAGCCCAGACGCTCGGCCTGTTTGATGGCTTGAGACGTGAAGCCGGGAGTGCCATTGCTGACGACCACCTCAGCGCCGGAGTTCTTCATGCTGGTCACCTGGGAGGCGATGGAGATGTCCGTGATCTCGTAGCTCTGCTCGGAGACGATCTCGTTCTTGGCGGGATCCAGGCCCAGTTTGACTCCTTCCAGGCAGTCTTTGCCCATGGCGAGATTCGGATAGAGGACAGCTATTTTCTTGCCGGGCAGGTTCTCCGAGATGTACTGACCGAAGGCCAATCCCTCCAACTTGTTGCTGGCGATCATCTGGATGGTCCAGGGGTGCCCCTCGGGATCGGCGCCGAACATGTGGGCCCCGACGGAGACCAGGATGTCGGGCACTTCCTTCTCGTTCAGGTAGTCCCAGGTGGCGGGATGGGGAGAATCGCCTAGGGATCCGACCATGGCGAACACCTCGTCCTGTTCCACCAGCTTGCGCACCACCTCCATGGCCTTAGCCGGGTCGTCGTTGTTATCTTCCACCTTGTAGACGATCTTGCGCCCGCAGACGCCCCCCTGGGTGTCGTTGATGTAATCGAAGTAGGCTTGTGTGGCCTGAGGGATCGTCGCGTAGACCGCAGCCAGGGCGCCACTAAGGGGCACATCGGCTCCCAGGAGTATCTCCGTCTCGGTGATGCCCGGCACCTCCGTCGTAGCGGCGGGAGTAGCGGTCACCGCGGCGGTGGGCGTGTCGTTGGGGGTGGGGGTCGCTTCCTCTTCGCCTTCGCAGGCTGCTGCTAGCGTTGCCAGCAGTGCTGTCAGGGCGAGGAAGATCGGCCAGAACCTGTCTAGGCTTCGCACGGCTGTATTAGCTCGCTTTCTCCATCTTCGTTAGAACTAGCCGCGCGGCGGGACGCCGGCAGCGGTTAGGGCAAGGTTGCGGTATTCCTTGAAAGGCGACTCGACGGAGATCATCATGCGCTGCGCCTCCATCGAGCCTTCACCGTGAACCGTCACCACCTCCATGTGAGCGCTCTCGGCGGAGGCTACCATGCGGTGTGTCAGGGCGATCATTCTGAGGCGCTCTTCGGTAGTGTACTTGGACGAGCCACCCAGGTAGTGCTCCAGCGGCTTGTGTAGCTCCTCGTTCTGCCAGTCCTTGTAGGTGGGCATGGTGCTGATGATGCCGCCGGCGATATCCTGAACCAGCTTGATGATCTCGTGGTAGTGGCTGGCGAAGTGCAGTTTCCCCATGTTGGTGATGAGAAGGTTGGGTACCGCCAGGTCGCCGTGCATCACGGGCGACTTGATGGCGGCGGTGGCCAGGGCCTTCAGCGTCTCTACGTAGGCGGCGATTTCCACCAGCTTGGCGCGAATGTGCCCGACGCGCTCGACGCCGTTCATCTCGGCCATGGCGACAGCGCAGCCGGCGAGAAGCTCCACGATGGGGATCTTGTAGCTCACGGCTGTGAAACGATGATAGGTGGCGAAGGTGTAGGCCAGGAGCATAGAGAACTGCCATTCGCCGCACATGAAGACTCGTTCCCAGGGCACGAGGACATCGTCGAAGATGATCATTGCCTCAACCAGGCCGCGCACCGGCAGGCCCGCCGGGAACTCCGAGGGGCTGCGCTCGCCGCGGCTGGGTCGGCAGACCATCGTGATGCCCTTGGCGTTGGCCGGGATGGCGAAGGCGACCGAGTACTCGCTCTCGTTCTCCCGCATCTGGCGGGTCGGCAGCACCAGGATGTCATTGGCCGCTGGGGCGGCGGTGATGTGAATCTTTGCGCCCCTGACGACGATACCGTCCTTGTTCTGGTCGACGATGTGTAGGTAGTAGTCCGGGTGTGTCTGCTGGGCGGGCGGCTTGCCTCGGTCGCCCTTGACGTCGGTGATAGCGCCACACAGGTTGAGGTCGTTCTTGCGCAGGTGCTCGAGGTAGCTCTGCGCCCTCTCCAGGTATTCCGGCTTCCCCATTCGCTGCGCCGTCGTCATTATGGCGTACATGGCGTCGGTGCCAACGTCCTTGCCGAAGGGGAGACCGCCGGTGAGGCGGATGGACTGGCCGATCATCTCCAGACGCTTCTCCAGGTCCTCCGAAGTGTGTGGAGGCAGGAAGTAGCGGCTGATGGGCTCGCCGGTCTCCGGGTGGGATGCCACGAAGAGGTCACGCACGGCCGGATCCTCGGAGTGGGTGAGGAGGAAGTCGCCAGCCGCCGTCTCGGTGTTGACCTTGAGAATCGGATGAGTGGTCACGTCCTCGACCAACTCGCCGTTCATGAAGACGCGACGGTTGTCCCTCAGGCTTTCTCTGAACTCGTCAGGCGATCGGATTGCCATGTTACACCTCTCTTCCTCCAGGCCGAGCGGTCGCGGTTCAGCGACGCCTGCCACGGCTGCAGGCACGAGTATAGTGGGTGGGGTGTCTTCTGTAAACGTCGGCGGGAGGCTGGACAGACGCGGGTGCTTCCAGGGCTACTTTGATGAATTGGCTCCCCGGGCAGGATTCGAACCTACAACCTAGCGGTTAACAGCCGCCCGCTCTACCGTTGAGCTACCGGGGAGCGCTTCCTGATATAGACCCTTGGCTGCCGAGCCAGGATTCGAACCTGGACTATGGGATCCAAAGTCCCGTGTGCTACCTTTACACTACTCGGCACAGAAAACGAGGCGAGAAGCCAGCCTCCCCGCCCCAAGCCCCTGTGCTGCCTGCTGGTGCCGAAGGCCGGACTCGAACCGGCACGGGAGTTGCCTCCCAACAGTTTTTGAGACTGTCGCGTCTGCCAATTCCGCCACTTCGGCCCGGGACGAAAGCCGGTCGCTTTCCCGAACCCTCGCCACTGCAGACTCATTATAGCCGACTTGTGCCTGTTTGCAACACGCCCTGCCTGCTCTCCTAATGGTGATGGACGGGGCAGGGTCGACCCTTGGAGGCCCTCAGCATCACGAGTAGCTAGCGGCGGGGATGGAAATGCGGTCGTCCGGCGCAGTGGGCGGGCACAAGGGCTTGCCAGGGGTGGCGAGGAGGTGGTATCATACTGACGATAAATAAAGGTTTGCTGTTGAGCCTTTAAGGCGGTCCCGCGAGGCCGGCAAGGAGAGACAGTGACAACATACAGCATCCATACCGATAGCCCTAGCTGGATGTCCAAGCCCTCTTGGCGGCAAGAGGGCTTTTGCTATGGTCTGCGATCATGGCCGAGCACGTGATCCTGTCGCCAGAGGGCATCCGGCGGTCGTTAAGCCGCATTGCCCACGAAATCGTCGAGAACAACCCCACGCTCAAGGACCTGGTGCTGGTGGGCATGCGTACCCGTGGTGTGCCCCTGGCCAGCCGCCTGGCCCAGCGCATCGCTGAGTTCGAGGGACGGGAGGTGCCAGTAGGGGCGCTGGATATCGGCCTCTACCGCGACGATATCTCGTACCTGGATCTCAAGCCTCAACTGAAGCCCACGGAGATACCCACGGACATAGCGGGCAAGTGGGTGGTGCTGGTGGACGACGTGCTGTTCACCGGTCGCAGCATCCGCGCTGCCCTCGATGCCCTCATCGACTTCGGACGCCCCCAGTATATCCAGCTAGCGGTGCTGGTGGACCGCGGCCATCGGGAGCTGCCCATCCGTGCCGATTACGTAGGCAAGAATATTCCCACCGCGCGACGGGAGGATGTCCAGGTGTTCCTGGAGGAAACCGACGACCGCGATGCGGTAGTAGTTCTAGTGACGGAGAGTTAGCCATGGTGGAACGAGCAACACGAGCAAAGATAGCAGAACCAGAGGCCCGCCTGCCGGAAGGTGTGGAGCTGCCCACTTGGGAGCGTCGTCACGTTCTCGACCTGGACGACTTCAGCCGGCGGGAGATCGAGCAGGTCATCGAGACGGCCGACGCTATGAAGGAGGTACTGGGCCGCGAGATCAGACGGGTTCCCACTCTGCGGGGAACCATCGTCGCTACGCTGTTCTACGAGACGAGCACTCGCACTCGCTCCTCCTTCGAGCTCGCAGCGAAGGCGCTGGGAGCCGACGTGGTAAGCGTCGCGGCGGCTGCCAGCAGCGTACAGAAGGGAGAGTCCCTGGTCGACAGCGCGCGCACGCTCCAGGCGATCGGGGCGAATATCCTGGTGATACGCCATCGTCAGTCGGGAGCGCCGTATCTGGTGGCCGGGCACGTCGATATGAGCGTGATCAACGCCGGCGACGGCTGGCATGCCCACCCTACCCAGGGCCTGCTGGATGCCTACACTATTCAGCACCATCTGGGCGATCTGAGGGGCAAGAAGGTGGTAATCGTCGGCGACATCCTGCACGGCCGCGTCGCGCGCTCCAACATCTGGGGCCTGACCACGATGGGCGCTCAGGTGGTGCTCTGCGGGCCGTCTACCCTCCTGCCCTGGGGGCTCCGCCCCGGCTATCGGGGCAACGAGGACAAGGCGCTGCCGCCGGTGGAGGTGGATACGAACCTCGACCGCGCGATCGAGGGGGCGGACGTGGTGATGGTCTTGCGCCTGCAACTGGAGCGCCAGCAGGCGGGGCTCCTGCCGAGCATGCGGGAGTACATTCGGCTGTATCAGGTGAACGAGGAGCGTCTGGCTCGGGCGAGGCCGAACGCGCCGGTGATGCACCCGGGCCCGATCAATGAAGGCATCGAAGTATCACCAGCGGTGGCCCACGGCGCCCGCTCGGTCATCGAGGAGCAGGTGGCCAACGGCGTGGCTGTGAGGATGGCCCTGCTGTATCTGTTGGCGAAAGGGCGATGATGGCGAACAAAGAGAGTATCGGCATTCGCGGCGGGCGTATTCTCGACCCCGGGCGTGGGGTCGACCTTGTGGGCGACGTGCTGATCCGCGAGGGGCGCATCGCCGCTGTCGGGCCGGACGTGGCGGCGGAGGCGGAGCGTGTCATCGACGCGCGCGGGCTCATCGTCTGCCCGGGCTTGGTCGACATCCACTGCCACCTGCGAGAGCCCGGCTTCGAGCACAAGGAGACGATCGAGACGGGCACGCAGGCGGCCGCTCGCGGCGGCTTCACGACGGTCTGTTGCATGGCGAACACGGAGCCGCCGATAGATAGCCGCGCCAGCGTCGAGCACATTCTGCGGACGGCTGGCGCTCAGGGAGCGGTGCGCGTTCTGCCGATCGGCTGCATCACTCGCGGGCGCCAGGGCAAGGAGCTGGCGGAGATGGGTGAGTTGGCGGAGGCGGGCGTGGTGGGCCTCAGCGACGACGGCTCGCCTGTGGCCGACGCCTCGCTGATGCGCCATGCTCTGGAGTACGCGTCCGCCTTCGATCTGGCGATCATCGAGCACTGCGAGGAGCAGTCGATCTCGCACGAGGGCGTGATGCACGAGGGTTGGGTGTCGAATCGCCTGGGCCTGCGGGGCATCCCATCCGCCGCCGAGGACGCGGCGGTCGCGCGGAACATCGACCTGGCCGAATTCGCCACCGCCCATCTGCACGTCGCCCACGTGAGTACGAGGGAGAGCGTGGAGCTTATCCGGCGGGCCAAGGAGCGAGGCGTGCACGTGACCGCCGAGGTCACGCCGCATCACCTGACCCTAACCGACGAGGCGGTGATGCTGGCTGCGACCGAGAGCCCGGGTGGCCTGGCCTACGACACGAACGCTAAGGTCAGCCCGCCCTTGCGCCCGCGGGCCGACGTGGACGCCTGCATCGCGGGGCTGGCCGACGGCACGATCGACGCCATCGCCACCGACCATGCTCCTCACGCCATCGAGGACAAGCTGTGCGAGTTCGACTTCGCCGCCTTCGGCATCAGCGGCTTCGAGACGGCGCTCGCTTCGTGCCTGACATTGGCCGGGGATGTAGGGGCGCATGGTGCGCCCCTACAGTTGCCCGTGCTCATCGAGAGGCTGACGAGCGGCCCGGTGCGAGCGCTGGGCCTGGAGCGATTCGTCCCCGGCCTGGGGAGCCTGGCCGAGGGCGCGCCGGGCGATGTGCTGGTGTTCGACCCGGAGGCCGAGTGGGTGGTTGACCCCGAGCGCTTCGTCTCCAAGGGCAAGAACACGCCGCTGGCCGGGCGGACGCTGAAGGGCCGCGTGGTGGCGACGGTGTATGGGGGGCGACCAGTTTTCGTCGAGGAGGGAGTGGCGCAGCAAGCATGAGCGACGTGGCGGCGGTTGCGCTTATCACAGGCGGGTTCACTCTTGCTGGCGTCGTGGCGACGCAGGTGTTCCACGTGCTAAGGCAGAGGCATGAACTGGAAGAGCGGTACAGGCTCGGTCTGTACGAGAAGAGGCTCGCCGTGCACCAGCGGGGGTTCGGGTGGCTCATGGAGCTATGGAAAGCACTAAAAGAAGCCATCGAGGCTGGCTCCCTAGCTGAGGGGAAGCAAAAAGTGGCAGAGTTGTGCAACCAGGCCGACGAATGGTGGGGAGCGAACTCCCTCTACTTAGATCCCCAGTCAAGCAAGAAGATGCACGTTTTGTTCTTGAAGGGGCGCTTCGAGACGGATGCTTTGATCCGGGACGCGCGCCGATGGAGCAAGGACACCCAGACACTACCCGAGGACTCTGTCTTTAAGTTGTACGCTGACGCCTGGTCCGCGGTGCAAAAGGGAATCGGGATGAAGCACATCGATTTCACAGTGGTTCCAGAGGATTAGGCGATGGGTGCCACGGCCCTCCTGGTACTAGAGGACGGCTCCGTTTTCGCGGGGCAGGCGTTCGGGGCGACGGGCCGTACCTACGGCGAGGTGATCTTCGACACGGCGATGGCCGGCTATCAGGAGATGCTCACCGATCCGTCCTGCGCCGGTCAGATCGTGGTGCTCACCTATCCCCTAATCGGCAACTATGGCATCAACGACATCGATATCGAGTCGAAGCGAATCCAGGTGCGCGGCCTGGTGGTGCGGGAGGACTGCGACCTGCCGAGCCACTGGCAGAGCAAGGGCACGCTGCACGAGTACCTGGCCTCTCAGAACATCACCGGCATCGCGGGGGTGGACACGCGTGCGCTCACCCGCCGCTTGCGATCGGCGGGGGTAATGATGGGCACGATCACCGCCGACGAGACGCCGGAGGAGGCGCTGGCCCGCCTGCGCGGACTACCCAGCTACGGCAGCGTCGACTTCGTGCGGGAGGTGACCACCGACAAGCCCTACGACTGGCAGCAGCCCGACGTCGCGCGACGCCACATCGTGGTGGTGGACATCGGCCTCAAGTACAACATCCTGCGGTTGTTGCGCGATCGTGACTGTAGGGTGACGGCCGTGCCCTGCACTGTCTCCGCCGAGGACATCCTGGGCCTGCGGCCGGACGGCATCGTCTTGTCGTCGGGCCCGGGCAACCCCGATCTGCTGGACTACCTGGTGCGAACGGTGGCAGACCTTATCGGCAAGGTGCCCATCTTCGGCATCTGCCTGGGCCACCACCTCGTCGGCCAGGCCTTCGGGGCGGGCACCTTCAAGCTCAAGTTCGGCCATCGCGGGGCGAACCATCCGGTGAAGGACCTCCTGACCGGCCGGGTGCACATCACGGCCCAGAATCACGGCTACGCCCTCGACCCCGACGGCCTGCGGGATGGAGCCGAGGTGAGCCAGATCCACCTGAACGACGGCACCGTCGAGGGGCTGTGGCATCGCTCGCTGCCCATCATCACGATCCAGTACCACTCGGAGGCATCGCCGGGGCCGCAGGACAACGCTTACATCTTCGACCGCTTCCTGGAGATGGTGGAAGCGGCTAAAGGAACGTAGAGAATGGCGA
>Ga0315553_10000696_pt1 | contig 29242 bp, 24 predicted proteins | sample SalMarSW160140MG_FD_203099 | JGI IMG/M metagenome (GOLD analysis project Ga0315553, IMG submission 203099) | Salt marsh sediment microbial communities from the Plum Island Ecosystem LTER, Massachusetts, United States - Salt Marsh Sediment SW1601-40 ... | reverse complement strand
ATTGGTGTTATGTTGGTTCCTGTAAATGTAACTAAAATAAAATCTATAAATGGACCAAGCCATAGAAAGCCAACAAAAAGCATAGTCAATGCAGCGAATGTTAAGAGTTTTGCTTTTAATTTTATTGATTTATATAACGATAGCAATGCAAAAAATGTAGCTGATAAAATAATACCTGTGGCCGTTAAGCCATCTAATAATCCTAATGCGTCAACCATATCAATATACCTTTTTTTTTAGTGTAGATTTATTTCAAATTTATATATTATATTGTGGATTTTGTATTTATAATTACTTCTTGATTAAAATTTATCTTCTTATCTTAATAGAGAATTGGGTAGCCTAATTTTGTTTTGAAATCCTTTTATTTTAGAAAAAAAAGATATTTTATAAAGGAAATTGACATAGAATTATATTAGAATTTATTACTAAAAATTCGATGGATATTATTATAATTTTAAAGGTTATATTATGAGAAATCTTGCAAAGAAAGGTGTAATAAAATTATCTATTTTTGTACCGCTCGCAATTATCGTTATGACTCTCTTTTCACTGCCCTTAATGGGTATACCCCCGTTAGGTAACCTCTTATTTCCAGGAAACGGAGTATGGAAAGTTCCGGGAGAGCTTCCAGCAGCAGAAAGGTTAAATATACAAGGGTTAAGAGGGGAAGTTACTGTTATTCGTGATGATTGGGGTATACCTCATATTTTTGCCGAATACGAAGAGGATCTCTTTTTTGCCCAAGGTTATTGCCATGCTCAAGACAGGCTTTTCCAAATGGATATGTGGCGCCGTCAAGTGCGAGGAGGATTGTCAGAAATTTTAGGAGAAAGTATGTTAACCAATGACAAAATCGCGCTTGCGAGGGGAATGGAGGATTCAGCTATTAAAACTGATGAATTATTGAGAGAGATGTATGCTAATGGAACACTTGATTATTTTAGTTCATTTGAAAGGTATGTTGATGGAATTAATCTCTATATTGAAACTCATAACGATTTCAAACCATTAGAATACCAACTAACAGATTTTAAACCTACCAAATGGACGACCGTCGATACGTTATGTCTAGTACAGGAAATGGCAAGACAGATGTCTTGGAATAGTAATGATTTAGAAAGATATGTTACTTTACAATCGTTGAATCATACATATTATAACGAACTTTTTGGAGAACCTTTACCTTATCAAATCCCTATAATTCCCGAGTACGGGGATTATCCAGAAAGTCCTATGATAGCGGGAGTTGATTTGAAACCTAATGACGCTTTAAAATCGGAAATTACAAACTTTCTGGAAAAGATTCAAGAAATTGATTCCGAGAAAATCTTAATGGAGAACCAAAAAGAGCAAATAATAGGGTCAAATAATTGGGTTGTTAACGGCACTTTGAGCAATACAGGTTCGCCAATCCTCTGTAACGATATGCATCTTGCTTGGTTGATGCCAGGAGTATGGTATGAACAACATTTAAAAGCTGAAGATACAGGATTTCACGTATATGGCTTCATAATACCGGGGATGCCTGGTGTTGCCGTAGGTCATAATGAAAGGGTAGGTTGGGGGTTCACAAACACTGGATATGATGTAATAGATTGGTATTATTATAATAAGGATGGACCAAATAACTACATTTACAACGGAATATCAACAGCTTATACACAAAAAACATATAACATAAAAGTTAAAGATCAAGAGACAATTAAGTTCGTAGTTAACTATACTGTTCATGGGCCTGTATTCAGTGATTTAATTGATTTTGGATTATCTTCATCTCTAGGAGACATTGTTTTAGCGCCAAAATGGACTGCTAACGATTACTTTTTCAATATCCTTGCTGGTAATGGGTTTGATCGAGCAAATAATAGGGCAGAATTTGACGAAGGTTCAAAATACTGGACTCTTCTTGCTCAAAATATTGTATACGCGGATATAGATGGAAACATCGCTATTAGACCAACAGGCAAAGTACCGATTAGAGACGATTCTAAAAACCCTCCAGGACATTTAGGAAACGGAACACTCCCATATAACGGTTCAAACGGTGAAGGAGAATGGACTGGATATATTCCCTTTGAAGAATTACCTAATTCTCTTAATCCATCGCAAAAATATTTAGCTTCCGCAAACCAAATTGTCGCAGGACCGGAATACAAAAAATATTTCTTACAAAACGAATACGCTGATGGATACAGAGCAAGAAGAATAAATGAACTTCTTATGAATGCTGCTGATGGATCTGTAAGTGTAGAGACTATGAAAAATATACAAAACGATGTGAACTCAACTGCAGCGAGGGCGTTCATTCCAAAGTTAATTGACGTTATTCACGATTATTATGGTCCTACAATTCCCACAAAAATCAACAAAATTCTCACTGAATTAGAAAGCTGGGGTTATATTATGGATAAAGACAAAAGCGCACCAACAATTTATCGTAAATGGAGAGATTTTTTCCAAGATTTTACATTTGACGACGAATCTACATTATATGGAATTAATATACGCTCTAGAATTGTGGTATTAGAGTATTTAATGAAAGAAAATGTATCTTCTCATTGGTTCAATAATATCTCCACGCCTGAAAATGAAACAAGAGATGATATAATGATTCAAGCATTAAATGCTACTATAGATTGGTTAGAAGATTTTTATAATTCAGATGATCCAACAACTTGGAGGTGGGGCGATCTTCATCAACTTTACTTCACCTCTCTTACTCAGTTAGATTTCTTAAGTAAAGGTCCTTATGAAGCCGATGGGGAGGGGTATACCATCAATCCCTCTGGGGTAAATATAAAAAATGGAGTAGGGTACGCAAGAGGCGGAGCGTCTGAGAGACTAATTATCGACTTTAGCGATTTAAATAATTCATTAAGCGTAATTCCATCAGGACAACGAGGTCTTTCAAATTCAAAACACTATTCAGATCAACTAGAACAACTTTTCTTACAAGGTAAATACCATTATCAATATTTCTCAAACACATTATACAACTTTCCTACTAGTTCAATTGAATCTAAATTATATTTCTTTCCAACTGGAGGTTAATGGCATGGAAATTGAAAATAGAACGTTCTACATAAGTATAGTTATAGTTTTATGTCTAACAATGTTACTAACTCTAATTCCAGTTTGGCAGTTAGTGATAATACCAGGGATTATTGCTGGAATGCTTAATAAATCGTTAAAACGCGGGATCTTAAGTGGTGTTAGTGGTGTCACCCTCTCATGGGGAATTTATATCATAGTTGGAATGTATACACGAAATGTTTATTTAACGCTCGATCAATTCGGAGAGTTAATCTTTGGAGGTGGTTCTGGATGGATATTTTTAATACTCATAATACTATTAGCAGCTATATTTGGGGCAGTTGGTGGAGGTATTGGTAATGGTTTAATTGCTGTAATTAATGTATATCTCGAAAAACATCCTTCTAGGGATTTGAAGACAAAATGAAATTAAGACATAACCTAATTTAATTACTTTTTTTTCTCTACATTTTAATTTTAAAATACAGAAAATAAAAATTATTGCGTTTTCTAATCTAAAAGTGAAGCAATCCTATTGGAAACACTCTGGATATTTAGAAAAACCATACCTAAACTAGAATTAGCGCCACAAAGCGTGCATAAAATAGCGTTTTCACCAGCTTTAGAAAGAACAATAATTCCATTTAGACCTTCAATAAGAATTCTTTTTAACTCGCCTCTATCAAGTTCCTCAACCGCTCGCTCTGAAACGCTCTGTATAGCTGCTGACATCGCAGAAACTATGCCATCATTCACATTACGACTTAAAACGGAACAAATAGGAAGTCCTTGAACACTAACAATAGCAGAACCCTCTATATCACTATTTACTGCTGATAATTTTCTTAGTAGATCGGTGAGCTCGCTAATATTCTCAGACAACCATAATTACCTCCTAACATTTTAACGAGAGTTTTAAAGCCTTACAAAATTTTTCACTCAAATGTAAATCATCGTAATGAGTGATAAATCAATAACTTATATGATCTATTAAAATTAACTTAATTTAATTATTAATGTTTACCTTATTTTTTCTATTTTATAATGTATGTGGTACTTAAATTAAAAAATATTTTTATCGATTTTAACATTAACATATATTAATGAATGAGATAAACAAATTGAAAAATCAATCTGATCAAGGAAGTAGTAAGGAAGAAGCAGAAACTGAAGCCGAAGAGAAAAAAATTAAGTTAGAATCTCTTAATAAAGCGGGTAAAATTGCTCAAGAAGTAAAAAAATTCATTAGGCCGCAAGTAGAGGTTGGAACAAATGTATTTAATCTTATTAAAAGTGCTGAAGCAAAAATCATCGAGTTAGGTGGAGAATGGGCTTTCCCCATCAATGTAAGTATAAATAATACAGCAGCTCATTATACATCTCCAATTAAAGACGATGAACTTACTATTAATGAAGGAGATATTGTGAAAATTGATTTAGGAGTTCATATCGAAGGTTACATTGTTGATACTGCCTTTACAGTAAGTTTTAATGATGAAAAATCCCTTGAAAATTTAATTCAAGCAACAGAAATAGCCCTTGAAGCAGCAAAAATGTTAGCTAAACCCAAAGTCAACACTAGGGAATTAGGAAAAAAAATAGAAGACATCGTAAAAGGATTTAAATTTAACCCAATAAAAGAATTAGGCGGTCATCAAATTGAAAGATGGATTGTACACGGTAAAAAACAGTTGCCTGAATTGGGTAACCAAGGTGGGGATGTTATGGAAGAAGGGGAAGTTTTTGCTATAGAAATTTTTGCTTCAACAGGAGAAGGAAGCATTCACAATACAAATGCTTCCTATATCTATGAATTAAACCCCTACGCAGGAAGAGTTCCGCTGAGGAGAAAAACATCTAAGCAAATTCTAGGACATATCAATAAAAATTACAAAACTCTTCCTTTTGCAGAAAGATGGTTAGCTAAAGACTTTAGAATGGGTGTTGTTTTTGGACTCCAAGAACTAATTCAGCAAGGAAAAATTCGAGTTCATTATGTTCTAGCAGAACAGAAGGGAGAGTTTGTCGCTCAGAGTGAAGAAACGATATTGATAACTGAAGATGGATTTAAACAGCTAACCTGAAATTGGAGATATAAAACCACTTAATCTCAGAGAACTTATGAGAAAACTAAAAATATGCCTTATTTCTTTAACTGTTTCTCCAGATAGTGTGGATGGCGAGGCAAAAGTCATCAGAGCTCTTTTTGAATATTTAAAAAAACAGGGACATAGCGTTAAATTAGTCACAGGTAAATGGAATAAAGACTTAGACACTCCCGACATTATTCAATTCGATTTAATCAGAAAAAGGTTTCTATGGGTGCTTCATTTTTATTTTAAAGTCATTAGATACTTAAGAAGTAATAGATTCGATATTGTGCATGCAAATAGCGCAAAGGCTGCCTTACCAGTGATTTTATCCCTTCAGAAAAAATTTATTTGTACAATTCACGATTTTACTCCTTTTGAAACACAACTCACAAAAATTCCATTAGAAAAGCTTTTAATTAAATTTGTTTCAAAAAGAGCATCTTCGATAATAACAGTATCTAATTTTATTAAGCAGGAATTCCAGCATTTTATTCCTAATATCGACAAGTATAAAATTAACACGATTTACAACGGTATTGATGAAAAATACAAACCATATCCTAATGAAGCTCAAAAATTAAAGGAAAAACTAAATATTCAGGGTCCAGTTTTATTATTTGTTGGAAGAATAACACAATATAAGGGTGTGAAAAGTATAATTGAAGCTTATAAGCTAGTTAAAAGCGAAAATCCTAATATCAAGTTAGTTATTGGTGGAAAGCCTGATTTTTTAATGAAAAATGAATACAATAATTGGATTGCTGATTATAAAGATGTTCGTTTTTTAGGTTTTATCCCCGAATCTGATATTCCATTCTATTTTTCGATGGGAGACATTTTTATTACATATTCATCTTCATCTGAAGGATTTGGATTAACCCCTTTGGAAGCCATTTCTTGTGGAACTCCTGTTATTTGTTCAGCAATTTCGGTATTTAAAGAAATATTAGAGGACCACGCGCTCTTTGTTTCGCCTAGAAATCCCATTAAATTAGCAGAGAAAATTAATTTCCTACTACACAATGATGATCTAAGAAATCAATTAGTTATTAATGCTCAAAAATATATCCAAAAGTATAGTTGGAATGCAGTAGGCAAAAGATTAGAAAAGGAATACGAAAAATTTATGAACCTCTAAGAGCCCTCCAAGAGGTTTTTCTTAACAGTTTTATAACAGACTTCATTTGGATTCTCAAAATTCAATATTTTTTCTCGAAAGTTATTGTTAAACCTATCAGATTTCGGTCTGGTTGAGAGAATCCCCAAAGATTTTTTTACGATTTCGTCAATTCCTTTTATATGTTGTAAAGGGAAGCCATTATTTATTAAAAAACTCTCTTGGGGTGCTGTTTCTCCTGGAAAAAATTCTATACTTGGTACATTTAATAGACTTGATTCACGTACTATTGTTCCACCGCCACTGATTACTAAACTGCTGTAAAAACACAGATCAATCATATTCGGCATGTATCTTGTTATTTTTATATTGGAATATCTTTTGTAATTCTCCAATTTCTCGTTAAGAAATAATTCTTGCTTTTTAGTTCTTACAATTATCAGATATTTATGGTTTGGAAATTCTTTAAAGATAGGAGGAAAGAACTTGCTAATTAATGATTCTTCTGGCTTAAGAATATCAATAAAATAGCTTGCAAATGAGGGTTCACTTCGTATAACTACATACTCTCCCTTCTTTAAATTATATTCATCAAGTATGGAAGGATTTGGTTGATACTCCGATAACCAAGCTATCTCGTCTATACCATTAAATCTTAACAATTTATTTGGATTTGCGTGGAGGTCTATGTACAGTTGCTCGGGAACACAATTAGGAGTAATAATATTATCTAAATAGGGAAATATTAATTTACATACTGGAATATTACGAGGTTCGTCGTTATAACCTATCGAAGGGATATTCAAACCATACGAGATTCTTGTACCCTCAACAGATGAAAATGTAATAAAATAATCTGGCTTAAAATTTACAACTTTAGGGAATAATTCCGTCAAACGGTTGATATATGACGTTAATTTATTTTCTAAAGTAGCGCCCCCATGCTTCCCTACTTTCTCATAAATTATTTCTAAATCGTCTAGAATTTGAAAGGTTGAGTCGTAATCTCTTGCTGTAACAAGGATATCAGCTCCATCATTTCTAAATTTTTCTATAAGAGATTTAAACATTATACCTGTTTTTGGTTCTTCAATATCAATCCAAATTTTCTTTCTTGCTATACTCATAATTAAAATAATTCTTTCAGTTGTTTTTTAAAAATTTGAAAAAGAAGCATAAATTGTGATTTAAATCCAATCTGCAGGTTTTTTTTTTAATAACTTAGCAGGGTTTCCAACAATTATATCTCTTTCATTAGTATTTTTGGTAACAACAGCACCTGCTCCAACAATTGTTCCCCTTTTTAAAGTTATTCCCGGAAAAATAACTGAATTTGCACCTAGTGATACTTCGTCTTCAATTGTTGGACCAATCAAATCAAATTCCTTCCGCTCCATATATTTATCATTCGTTAATTTACTGAAAGGACCCATAAATACATTATTTCCAATTCTACAATATAACGGAATATATACTCCCGTTTGAATACTAACTTTATTACCTATTACTACATTACCGTCAATAACCGTGTTAGTACCAATAACTGTATTATGCCCTATTACTGTTTTTTCTCTTATCATAACATTATTTCCTGTTTGACAGTTATTCCCAATTAAGACTTCAGAGTAAATTATACTACCTGCCCTTATGGTACAATCTGTTCCAATAGAAACTAATGGACTCTCGTAATCCGTTCCATTCTTCTGACTCTTTACCACTTCTAATAATTCCGCTCGTTGGCGGTGCCCAATAATACAATTTTCCCCTATATAAGTCCCCGATTGAATTAAAGCGTTTCCGTAAATATTGACACCCTTAGAAATATAAACTCCGCTTTCAATTGTAACTCCTTTTCCTATTGTTGAAAATGTATCAATAAATGCATTTTTATCGACGATAGCATTCTCATGAATAAAAGAATTATTTGTATCTTCCCGTTTCACTTCTATGGATTCACTTTCTTTTGATTTTTAATTAATATATATTATAAAAAATATTAATTTAATCATTTTACACAATTACAAGGAGAGGAATTACACTTTTTACACTTATTGGGGTATTTACTAACTATAGCTTTTTCTATATCAATATCTAAGATATTTGCGATAGAAATTGTCCAAGCTATTATATCTGCTAACTCTTCAGAAATCTTTGTTTTATCTAATTCTTGGGCGTTTAATAAAGTAGCAAGCTCACCGATTTCTTCAATAAGCCAGATGTACGTGCTTTTAATCCCTCGATTTAGGTCCTTGTGAAGGTAGAGCTTTTTGAGTAACGCCTGAAATTCCGACATACGCATGTTTAAATGTAATCATATTTATAAGAAATATTACAAATAAAGTTACGAGGGGGTAAACAACCAATCAAAAATACCTAACCAAGCAAAAATGACGATCAATATTAAAGCAGTAGCTATAATTACAGTTGTTGTCGGGCTAATTTTAATTCCAATTGAACTATCCTCAAAAAACCTCATTAAACCAGCGCCTCCTAAAGGCATTGGTGCATTTCCGCTTCTCCTTTTTTTACGTTTTGATTGGCTGCGTTGAGACGACAATTATAATTTTCTCAATTATTTTTATTAATTAAATAAATTTAAAACAACACAAATAATAAGTTTTATCTCGAATCATATAAATAAATATAATAAATTTTTATTAATGGTATTAATTATTGTTAGTTAATTCGAGTTTACAAAGGAATTGAATTATGAGAAGAAAAAGTTTTTTTATTATATTTATTGGATTTTTATCTTTTATGATCGTATTTTCAGCTATTCATGATGATTTTTCATACAATTATCAATATCATTTCTCAGATGAAGACCCTCAGCTATCAAGGACTTTAGAAGGAGCAAATAACCTTTTAGTGGTAGATATGGTAAGAACCACTAATTTAAGTTCCTTTGGTTTAGTAAATATAAAGGATAGGCTAACAATCTTAAATAATAATAACAATCCGATTAATTCAATTTTATTTGGAATAAAGGTTGAACATTCAAATAATTTAATTTATTTTAACGCTTTTGGTGAAGCACAGAACACACTATTAATCGAAAGATCCCACGAAATAATGGACATTTACGAAATGATAACTATTTATTTTGATATGCCTTTATTACCTTCACAAAGAATTACTTTTACTGTTCTGCATTCATATACGAATTTAATGTCTTATCAGTTTGCATATATTGACGATGAAGTTACTCAACTTTTAGTATTTAAAGGACAATTTTTCCCTCTTTTACCTTACAAGAGCGAAGGAAATATTAAATCAACTTATCTGTTACCCGAAGGATCAACATTATATTATCATACACAAATTGGGCCAATGGGAACTCCAATAGGGGATACTAATGTGTTATACGATTTAGAATATAGCGAAGAATTTAACTATCTAGAGCCCTTTTTACTAAACTTAGGAGAGAATAACGAAACAACAATTTCTGTAAAAGATAGGTCAACATCAAAATTAGAAATAGAAAAGATAGACAAATATATTTACATATCTCCTTGGGGTATTATTAAAAATGTTGAAGAAATTACGATTGAAAATGTTGGGATTGTTGAAGTCGCTCAATTATCAATGAAAATTCCAATCGATGCAACGAATGTAAAAGTTTATGACGATCTGGGAGAAGTCTTAGGGGTATCCCTTATAGAATCTATTGATGATGTTTCAACAAAAACCGTTTCTATTGAATTATACCAGAATAGAGTTTCGCTGACACCAGCATCAAAATTTAAGTTTTTTCTTGAATATTATCTACCCCCTGAAAAATATTTATCTTACAATTGGCTCCAACAATCCATTTCAATAAACTTACTTACGACAAAATATGAATATTTAATATACGAACAAACTACCAATGTAATTATCGAAGGTTGTGGTAGTATTGACTATATGTCTTCATTACCAGAAGCTTTGCATAACTCGGGAAATTCCAAAGTTATAGTATACAACACACAAAATATAAGTCCACTAGTAAAAAAAGATATACTACTTACTTTTACTATTGATTTATTTGAAACATTTCTTAGACCTGTTGTGTTCGTTATGATCATTGCCTTATTATCGTCGATTTTCGTTTTTGCAATTAAAACTCTAAAAAGAGAGGAACAAGTATCGATCTTCAAAAAAGAATTCATCCCTTCAAGTGAAATTAGAGAATTTTGTTCATTGTACGAAGAAAGAAATGCATTAGTGTTGGAAATTAGAAATGCAGAAAGTGAGACAAAACGCAAGAAGTTAGCAAAAAAGACTTATAAGAATTTATTAAGCAAAAATACAGCAAAAATTGAACAGATCAAAGAAGAAATCCACCCTTTTAAGAAAATATTGATGGAGACGAACGATACATTCAATAATATTGTAAAAAGACTTGATGTGTTAGATGCCGAAAGAATTAGTATTTCGGATAGCTTAAATCTCTTGGAGACGCGATATAAAAGAGGAAAATTACCTTCTAAAGCAGCTTACCAAAAATTATCAGATGATTTCTTCAATAGACGAAAAAAATTAGATAGATCGATCGACAAGTATATTCAACAACTAAGAAGTTATTTATTATAAATGACAAAAATTTCGGTGAATTAATGAGACCGTGGTTATGCGACATTTTAGCTTGTCCGATTGACAAATTTTTTCCTCTAGAGTTGATAATCTTCTCTTTTCAAACAAACGAAAATATCTTTAAAGAAATATTAGAAGCGTATGATAAGAAAGACTTATTTAGTATTAAAAAGGAAAAAGTTATTGAAATTGAGCAAAAAAATGAAGAATTACTTCTGAAAGACGAAATCGTGATTGAAAAAAGTAAACTTGGTATTTATATAAATAAAATAATTTCTAGCATTAAAGAAGTAGATAATATGCTCGATAAATCTTCATCTGAGCTAAGTAAGCGATGCATTCACATTATACAAAATGATATAAAACAAAAAATAAAAGCCTTCTCAAACAATTTGATGAATGAACATATTGATACTATTTTGCCAGAATTATATTTATTAAACAAATTCAAAACTGAAATTGAAATTGAAACGGGTATATTGTTCTGTTCTCAGTGTAAGAGATGGTTCCCAATCACCGAAACTATTCCGCAGATGTTACCGGATGAATATAGAGATAAAGAAGCAGATATTCTATTTCTGAAAACCAATAAAGATTTATTAGATAACACATTTTTTAAACAAAATTTAAAACCATTTAATCTATAAAAAATAATTTTTAAAGCCCGGTGGTGTAGTGGCCAAGCATCTGGGGCCTTGAACCCCGTGACCACGGTTCGAAATTTATCGAGTCATCTCGATAATCGAAACTCCGTGCCGGGCTAATTACACCTTTCTTTAAAAAGATTTATTTGAATATAAGAATAAAAAATTAATCCAAAACTAAATGATTTAATATGATTCGGCTATCCTCTATGAATTGGGGTATTTTAGAAACAATTTACCTAGTTATATCTTTCATTGTAGGATTTGTTATAACATTAGTAATTATCCCTTATATTATAAAAATCATGAAACGGAAAGGATACACGGGGATAGATATACATAAGACATTAAAAAATGAAGTTCCGGAATCTGGTGGGATTTCTATTATCATTGGTATATCAATTACTGCTATTTTATTGACTATATTTTTCCCAGATTTCTTTAATGAAATCTTGATTTTTGTTTTAACAGTAGTAATTTCTGGTTTAATTGGTTATATAGATGACAGAATCAAATTAAGATCAAGATACAAGCTGTTGTTAACAATTTTTACAGGAATAGTGATATTTTTGGCAAACTCTGTTGGTTTTATACAAATCGAATCTCCTACAATCCCCTTTTTGGGAAAATTAAGATTAAATGTTATATATCCAATTCTCGTTCCTTTGATCGTTGCTGTTTTCGCTAATACAGTCAATATGTTAGAAGGATACAATGGTGAAGGCTCAGGAACATCGATTATAGCTTTATTTTCCTTGATGATTTGCTCTATTATATGGGATTCCGCAGAAGGTTTATTATTTACAGTTATATCCTTAGCGATATTAATTCCATTTTTCTTATATAACAAGTTTCCAGCTAAAATTTTTCCAGGGGATGTTGGAACACTAAGTATTGGAGCAATTTTTGCTTCTATCGCACTGATTGGTTCTCTTGAAGCAGCAGTTTTTTGTGCATTGCTTATTCATATATTTAATAGCTTTTATGTCATTTATTCTGTAAAGGGGTTTTTCGAAAGTAGTAAAATTTCAGACAATAGAAGCGACATTTTATTAGTAGAAAACGATCTTATAAAGGCTTCAGATCTAAAAAGCGCTGTTTTAACATTACCTAGGTTAATATTAGCTAAAGGACCAATGAAAGAACCAGATTTGGTCAAAAATTTTTACATACTTTCGATAATATGTGGTTTTTTTGCTATTTTAACAACGCTATTGATGGATTCAACATTAACTCTTATTACAATAACAATAATTTCGGGTTTTTTTGGATTAATTACCGTATTTTTATTGTATCGGTATCCTAGAATAAGGGGGATCGTAGTTCTCATGGTAATTTCAATCCTAGTAGGGTATTTATATCTTGTCGCTATTGATTTATTTATCATCCCCATAGATTTTATAGATATTAATATTTTTGGTTTAATAATACCTACTAATATTCTAATTTCCTTAATTATAGTAATACCAGGACTTTTACTATGGTATTATATCACTATTAAATACTTTTGGTCTGAAATTAATAAAATGAAGAAATAACTTTGACTAAAATAAAGAGGTTTAACCTAGATTTTTTCCCTAAAATGATAATTGAATTTTTATCATTAAATAAATTGATCATATTTTAAAAGTCATTAAAATAAAGGATTGAAGAATGAAAAAAATCGCTCGTTTTAGTTTATTTATTATCTTTCTATTAATTACCATTTCTCTTTTGCTAGTTTCAATTTCTCTTCTAGACGAATGGATTATATTATTAGGTGATTGGATTTTTTATGCCCTTTTCATTTTTTACTTGTTATCTATTGAAGAATTATATAGATGGGCTAAAAGTAGTAAAAGAAGCGAAATGAGCGATTTTGTTGCTCTTCTTTTCTTTTTTTTTCTTATTTTTTTTATTTCAAAAGATGTCTTCACTTCAATTATGGGAGCATTTTCAATATACCTATGGTTTGGTATAGCAGAATTAAAGGATTACCCGGTTTTGAATAAAATTTTAATAATTTCTCTGGTAACTTATAATGTAATTTTTGTCTCGGGTATTATATCGAGTATTATCGGTAACCCAATTGTAATAAACACAGCTTTTTCCTTTTCATTTTGGATAATTTTAGGATTAGGATTTATTTTATTTGGTCGAAAATATATTGTTATTTGGAGATTTATGTCTCCTGAATATTTAACACTATTTCTTTATATTATTGCTTGGCTAGCTATTGTTTTTATTAACCAATATACTCCTCTTAATTTTATCTCACAGAAAGCTTTGCTTTTTAACAATTTCTCCGTCTGGGAACTTTTCATGAATGTGTATACAATATTAATGGCGATAAATTGGATTATTTATTTCATTTCTGGACCAATTTTAGATTTTATGCTTGGAATTAAACCACTTAAGGATAAAAGACTATTAGATTTAATTGAAGGTGTAAAATCAGATCTTGGAATAAAAGGAAAAGTAAAAGTTGGGATAGGTAATTATCCAATAATAAATGCTATGGCATACGGTTCGTTTTTTGATAAACGAATTGCCCTTATCGCAGAAAATTATAAATTAGTACCCGAAGATGAAATAAAAGGTATAATTGCTCATGAATTAGCACATACGAAGGGAAAGCACACTTTAATTTTGACTTTTTTAACCACTGGTGACCTAATCTTTAGAATGCTGTTTGGTATTCCTGCTACATATTACGATTATACATTTGGTAATCCTCAGCTTCCCTTTATATTTTTTATTCTGTTAAACTTACTAATATATATAATCTTGTTTATGTTTGTTAGAATATTAGAAGGGAAAGCCGATCAAAAAACGAAGAAAATTGGATATGCTAATGAACTCGTAAAAGCACTTTATAATTTAGAAAGCTTCTATGCCACTGGACGTGAATTTGGATTGAATACGATGCTTTTAAGCGAGGAAAAAATTACACAAAATAATGAAATTTTAAATTACTTAGATACTGCAGATTACATTAACAAATCAATAATTAAACCAAAAAGAAGCTCTCTGATTAGTAATATCATAAACTCTCATCCACTCACATATCATAGAATTGCTGCTATCCTAGATGATACATTAAAACCAACAAAAGAAATGCTTCTCCCTTTTCTGTGCTTAAAAAAATCAAATCAAAAACATTATGCAATACTGTTTGAAAAAGCACGGCTTAAATTTAAAGTTATAGCTAGCGAAAAATTTAAAGAATATTTCAATATCAGTGATATTTCTGCTTATATGCAAAATTTAAACAGAATCGAACTCTATAAACTGGAACTCGAAAAGGATTTTATATTTAAACATAAGATTACAGACGAAATTATTGTAGGTAAATTAGAAAGTGTAAGATTTAATGATGATGTATGTGAAATTGACGAATACTTTGTGAAAGAATTCAAAAACAATAATAAAATCCATCTAAATTCTTCAGAATATACTAAGTCTCAAATTTCACTAAGGGAGGATTATTTTTTGGAAAAAGAAGGCATCTTAAATCTTATAGATATAGATATAAGCTCGGATCAAATTAAAGCAGATTATGTTTTTTTGGATAAAGATGGTCATAAGATTTTTAAACGGTTAAAGAAAACGAAATTACCTAATTCTATATCGACAATTAAAATGTTTACTGGTAGAGATATTTTTTTCAATACAAAAGGAGAAATAATAATGCTTAGATGTTTGAAAGTAGAAATTTCACAGAATTTTAAAAATTCTGAACTATATTTTGAAATGCTCCCTCAAAATGATGGAGATAAAACATTTCATTATAAATTAAAGGATTTGATAATTAAGCCAAAAAATACCTATATTACGATAAACAGAAATAAAACAGTTCGAAAATCAGAACTAAAAATTTTTGATTGGTTGATAGAAAAACAGCTTAGAACTTATATTTATTTGAAAAAACCAGTTAATAACTTAGAAATTGGCTATATTCAAGATATAAAATTAGATATTGAAAATTTAAAAAAAAAACCGGATCAGGGAAAAAGTGAGGTATCTAATTACATAACCATCAAAAATATATTCGGTAAAGACATAAAAATACCTTATAAATCGTTAGAAGCCTTATCCTTCGAACACATTACAGGTAACATTCAAAAGAAGTCAGAGACAAGTATTTTTAGTAAATTAGGCTATTTTATATTGAAAAAATTCAAACCCGAAAAGATTTTTTATCTCAACAAAGTTTAATTGGCATGCTTCTCTTTAAAATCTAATTATGACCAGTAAAATTAGAAGCATTTCCCACCTTCTGCGAGTAAGACAATATTATAAAAACGTTTTAATCTTCGTTGGTGTGTTTTTTAGTAAGAAAATTTTTGATCCTACGCTTTTTTTTCCCCTAATTTTAGGATTTATTTTGCTATGCTGCGCTTCTTCTTTCAACTATATTGTTAACGACATCAAAGATGTAGAACACGATAAAAAGCATCAAGAAAAAATGAAAAAAAAACCCTTAGCGTCTGGAGAACTACCAATGTATTTCGCAGCGTTACTTTTAATAGCGATTGTAGGTATTATGGTTTTTTGTGTTATATTTTTGATTCCAAATATTAGTTTTATAATTATGTTAATTCTTATCATCTTAACGGGGCAACTTTATAATTATTTCTTTAAAAATTATGCATTTATCGATATATTGGTCTTATCCACGGGGTATCTATGGAGAGCATTATCTGGAGTCCTTATAATAAACGAATACATCTCCGCTTGGCTATTTTTAGCAATATTCGAAATCGCTATGTTTTTAAGCATTGCTAAAAGAAAGGGTGATCTACTATATCTTGGGAAGGATAAAGCTGTTGAGCATAAAAGAGTTTACGATCAATACTCTCTAAAACTTCTAGAGCAATTTTATGTTCTAATTGCGGGCTCTTTGTTTATGACTTATTCTCTTTATCTCATATTAAAATTTAACCTTTTCGAACCTACTATAAATCTACAAGAATATATTGTGATTTTTACGATTCCTATTTCTCTCTATATTATCATGCGGTTTATGTATTTAACTTCCTCCAAACCTGAATTAGCAAGGAGACCCGAAAAAGCCTTTTTCGATAAAGGCATAATTATCTCGGGGATTTTGCTTTTTTTATTACTATTCTCCTCATTTTATTACGACATTATAATAGGAATAATAAGCGTTTGAAGTAAATGTTCTACTAAATAAATTTCCTAATTATTATGCCATATAATAACTTTTAGAAGCGATAAAACTAAATTTAAGCAAGATCTAATACCTTTTAACTTTCAACTGCGTTAACCGTTTTAATCATAACTAATCAGTCCTCTCTACAAAAATCTCGTATTAACAAGTGATAAAAAAAAGAATAAACCTTATAAGTTTAGGAGATTAGCTAGATACTTAACAATAAATCTATAAAAATAAAAAAATATATAACTTAAGTGATAAAAATATGGAAAAAAAAACAATTTACGCTATTGGAATTATAGCTATCATCGCTATTGGCGGTGGTATTGGTATTGCTATTTTCTTACTTCAAGGAGGCGGTGGAGGTGGCGGTGGTTACGACAAGACTACTCTCGTCTTCGGAACTATGTATCTGCCTGTAGACCTCGACCCACAAGTTTCCTGGGATAGTGCTTCTGGTGATGTTATTGATCAGGTATGCGAAGGATTATACGCTTATGATTTATCTGATCCCCAACTTGCAATTATTCCACGACTTGCGACAGCAGCTGGTACATGGGGAGCAGGTGACACAGAATATACTGTTACACTCAGAAACGATGTTACATTCCACGATGGTGCCCCATTTAACGCATCAGCAGTTCAGTGGAATTGGGAAAGAATGGCTTGGTGTTTAAACACAACTGGCACTAACTTGGAGGGAGTAACTCAAATCGAGGAGTTATATGTATGGCCCGATGGAACGCCCATTGTTGACCATACTGTAGTTGTGAGCGAATATGTTATAAAATTCGTCCTTAATAAACCATATGCTCCATTTCAAGCTTTGTTATGCTTTAGCGGTTCATACATTCAATCACCAAAAAGTACTCCTCAAGATGAGTACCTTGTTACAGCTACAAGCGATCTAGTTGGAACTGGTCCTTGGGTTTACGATTCGTACGAAGCTGGTGTTGAGGTAGTAATGTCCCGATATCCAGCTTATTATGGGGGATGGACCCACTCAGGAATTACGAAATTAATATTTTCAGGAATTACTGATTCGAACGCCAGAAATTTAGCCTTACTATCAGAGGATATTCAATTCTTAGACGATCCACATCCATCATTCCACGCTCAATTTGCAGCTGACGCAGGCACTACCTTAATTGGTGATGATCCAGCAGAAGAACAGCAATCCTTAGTCACACAATATATGGGTATGAATTGCCATCTAATCAATCAAACCTTTAGACAAGTAATTTCTTACGGAGTCGACTACGCTTATATTACCGATGAAATCATGGAGGGAACTGCCGATAGGTTGGAATCTCCAATTCCAGAAGGTATTTTAATGGGCGATTGGTCATCTCAAGAAGCTATCTATAACGTTACAAAAGCAAGGTTGATGATGCAAGCCATAGGCTACGGATATAGTGGAAACGGTACATCCTTAGGATGGGCAGCTTGGAATGCAACGATTGGACCGGATCCAATCCATTACACTGCTGTTCCTTGGAATATAACTGATATATCTGATGGTAATCAATGGACATACTCAGCAACCCACGGAGCAGCCGCAAGAAGCTACTCCTATTCCTATAACGTTGGTAATCAGATGCGAGAAGACATGCTAGCCTTATTACAGCGAGACTTACCAAGAGTCGGTATTACAGTAATAGGGTTTGGTATGACATGGAGTGAAGTGATTTATCGATTATACGAAGTAGGAAACCTTAATAGAGACGATTTGGACCTTTGGTGGATTGGATGGGGTCCGGATTATAACGATCCGAGCAATTTCATCAACCCATTGTTTACTAACAGATCTGTTGCATCTAATGGTGCTCAATATAATGGTTGGTTTGCAGCAATAGAAGCAGGTAGAAATCCAAGACTCCAAAATGATAACGTGCAATTATTAATGGAAGCAGGTTTAGAAGAGACCAATGTAACTATTAGAACAGCGATTTATAAAAGGATTCAAGAACTTTTGGTTGAAGAAGACATGCCATGGCTATTCGGTTATTCCTCTAAAGTGTTCGACGCTTATGTGGTTGGCTTACAGGATTTTGCAACTAATACCATGGGTAAGATTTGGTTCTATCCATGCCATTATGCCTAAACAAAGAGCATAAACACGAAATAAATTATAAATAACTTTTTTTTTTTAATCTTAATGGTTTTTCAAATGAGTCAAAAAGATTCTTTTTTTTATTCCCCCAGTAAATTAAAATCATTTAAAAGAGATCTTGCTCCTGTAGGTTTCTATTTTGATATATTCACAACAGAAATATTTAAAATTCCCGTAATGCCAGTCCCAATGAGAATTGATAAATTAACAAATGGAGATTTGACATTATTTATATTGCCTGATATTGTAAATTTGAATAAATTGTTAAAAAAGCTGGATTTAACTATTAATTTTAAAAAATTTTTTTTGCTTGGAATCTCTAATTTTATAAATTTCGCAAAAGGAAAATATAAGGAGATTATACACCGAAATTTACAGCGTGAAATGATAATAAGGTGGTTTGAAAATTCACGACTAATAAAAACAGAAATTCCTAGCCTTACAGAAGCCTATACTTACTTGCTCCTTGAATTCTTGAATACATTTTCTATCATTGAAGAAAAAGGATTAGATCCAAGCCTCGAAGAATATACCACAGAACTTTTACGATATTGTGATAAAATTATTTCTTATACGAGAGAAAAAATAGAAAATAATGTAATCCTAATAAAAGAAGAAGGTTCCACAAAAACAGTACAGTTATACTTAGAAAAAAAAGAAAAATATTATCCCCAAATAATTGCCATTAAAATAGATAAGAAAACAAAAATGAACTTTATTCCTTATTTAATCTATGATGATATTCTTGATATTTTTTCCTATAATAAAAAACTTCTACATGAGGGGAAACAAATCCCAGTTGATATGAAAATTTGGAAATGCAATGGAATAATTAATAAGTATTCGACTCTAGATAATATTAACGGTGTTATTAGAGACTTTGACTTGGAGAAGATTGATATAGGGAAAATTTTATGAAACTCAAAATTGATTTAAGTAGACAAGGTAATTTTATTCTGGCAATATTATTGATTCATTTCGTATTTTTCGGATATCTTAGCCTTACTTTTGAAAAAGGAATTGGAGAAAAAATATTATATTTATATCAAATTTTATTTGATCCAAGTACTTTTCTTTCATTAATAATTCTTTTTGCAATTGTGTTTATAATGGTATTTAGAGAGAAGTTCTTTGAATATGGAATCAGAAATAGCATATGGATTACACCCATTATAATAGGAGAATCTTTTATATGGACTTGGATAATGTATGGTTTTGATCCTACCATAATTGGTGACTTTTTTACTCGTTATGAAGGATATGTTACAATTTTATCAATATTGGGTTTAAACTTGTCTGCTGCGATTTTAGCAGCAATTTTTAGACAGTATAGAGATAGAATAAAAAAAATTAGAACACTTATATAACGAAAAGGAGAGGAAATGATCTATGAGCATGATTAAATTTATTATCAGAAGGTTATTATCATTGTTGCCTGTATTATTTGGGGTTATAACATTAACCTTTATCCTGTCTAGATTAATGCCAGGGGACCCAATTATAGCCCATCTCCCTAAGAATTTTACGGAAGAGATGTATCTGGAAATGTTAGCGCAACTTGGACTTGATAGACCCATATTGGAGCAATATGTGATATACTTAGGGGATTTATTTACTGGTAATTGGGGTGTTTCTGTAACTCTTGCTCCGGGAACTCCTGTATGGGATCTTGTATTAGAGAGATTTTTTAGGACTTTTGATATCGCTATCGCTTCAATTTTTATTGCAACATTTCTCGGACTTAAAACTGGTGTAATTTCAGCGACACATAGAAATAAACCTAAAGATACCATATTAAGGGGTTTTGCACTCGTAGGAGTTGCCATTCCCGTTTTCTGGATGGGAATGGTGCTTCAATACCTATTTGCATTTCAACTGGACCTTTTTCCTGGAATTGGGTATAAAACTGCGGGTATTGGAGATCCTCCTGTTGTTACTCATCTCAGAGTAATCGATTGTATTTTATCTTTAGACATGGTTATACTTGTCGATTATATTGAGCATTTAATTTTACCTGTTCTTTGTTTATCATTTATAACTCTTGCCTCAATTACAAGACAAACTCGCTCAAGTATGCTGGAAGTTCTGGGACAAGACTACGTAAGAACTGCAAGAGCGAAAGGATGTAAAGAAAAAGATGTAATAAAGACTCATGCACGAAAAAATGCATTAATTCCTACTATAACAATTATAGGATTAAACTTTGGAGGATTATTATCGGGAGCAGTTCTTACCGAAACGACTTTTAATTTACACGGATTAGGTGAGTTATTAATTGTATCGATACAGAATACTGATTATTGGGTATTAAACGGAATTGTATTCCTTACTACAATAACCTTTATTGTTATAAATTTAGGTATTGATCTCATTTACGGCTTTATAGATCCAAGAATAAGATATTAATTGAGAAAATAAAAAAAAAAAAAAATAAGTGAAAGATTTATGGAAGAACCTTATGAGCAAGAACTTAAATTTGAAGAAGTAAAAGAAGAAAAAAATATTGTAAAAAATACAATCTTTTGGATTTTCAAAAATATTAAATTCCTTCTTATACCGGGTTCCAGATTAGAAGACTTATCACGTAGGGAATTTGAATATGAAAAAACAATAAGTAAAAGAAAGTTTATTAGAAGATTAAAATCAGTATTAACAATATTGGGAATGATAATCATTTTTATCATTATTACTTTTGCTATTCATGGAGCATGGATTGCTCCATATACAAGAGAGGTAGCAAATGGTGTTTTAACTGGTTCTTGGGATCCCCCAACTCCCAGTAATCTTCTAGGACAAACCAAATTTGGACGTGATGTTTTATCAAGGGCAATATACGGTGCGTATTCTTCATTAACGATTGCGTTACCCGCTATAACATTTAGTGTTATCGTGGGTGTTATAGTTGGAATGATCTCTGGATATTATGGTGGATGGGTAGATTCGGTAATAATGAGAATTACTGATGTTTTTCTTGCATTTCCAGGTCTGATTCTTGCTTTAGTTTTTATAGCAATATGGGGTCAACATATGGAATATATAATGTTAGCTTTTGGAATTCTTGGCGTTCCTTATTATGCGCGGTTAATTAGGGGATCAGTATTACAAGCTCGAGAATTACCTTATGTAGAAGCGGCAAGAGTATCTGGGTCAGGTAATTGGAGACTTATGTTTAGACATGTTTTGCCGAATTGCATCCAACCAATCATAATTTCGTTTACGTTCGACATCGGTGGAATTATCTTAAGTTTGGCTGGTCTTAGTTTTTTAGGTTACAGTGATATGACATTAATCGAATGGGGAAATGACATTAGTGTTGCAAGACTTCATTTAACTGATGCACCATGGTCCATGTTCTGGCCTGGTATTATGATCTTAGTAACTGTAATGGGTTTTATGTTGGTCGGTGATGGGTTAAGAGATGCTTTGGATCCGAGAATGAAAAACCTGTAATTTGTTCTTGAACTTTACTGAAAATATAAAATTGTGGGGGATAAAGAAGAAAATGGATAGCACCGTAAAAAAGAAAACTAATGCTGGAGCTGACGAAAAAAATCAAACAGATTCAGTTATAACAGGGATTTCGGAAAATCTGCTTGAGGTCAAAAATCTTAAGACAAATTTCTATACAGAAGAAGGGATAGTTAAAGCAGTAGATGGGGTCTCATTTAATATGGGCAGAGATGAAGTCCTTGGTCTTGTCGGTGAAACAGGTTGCGGGAAATCCGTTACAGCTCTTTCTATTTTACGCCTTGTGAGACCACCAGGAAAAATATTAGAAGGGTCCATAATGTTTGATGGTGTCGAATTACTGGATTTAACCGATGAACAAATGAGGGAATATCGTGGCAAAGATATTACGATGATATTTCAAGATCCGTTAAATTCACTTAATCCCATTCTTCAAATCGGTAGACAAATAGCGGAGGTATTTTTGTTACATCAGGAAGAAGAGCTAAAGGAAATTCTTGAAAAACGACATTTAGATAGGGATAAGGAGAAACAAGTAATAAAAGATTTAGAAGAAGAATTAAAAATAAAGAAAATTCGATTAACAAAAGAAGAAGAGAGAGAACTAAAGGCAGAAATAAAAAATCTAAAAAAAAAAAAAACTAAAAAACTAAGTTTGAAAGAAATCGCATGGGAAAAATCGGAGGAAATTGTTAAAGAAGTAGGAATTGCGGATGCTAAAGGTATCTTAAAACGATACCCACATGAACTAAGTGGGGGTATGAGGCAACGTGTAATGATTTCCATGGGACTATCGTGTAATCCCAAGCTATTAATCGCCGATGAACCAACAACTGCCTTAGATGTAACTATTCAAGCTCAGATTCTTGATTTAATGAAAAAATTAAAGAAAAAATTTATGACATCGATTCTCCTGATTACACATGATTTAGGAATTATCGCAGAATTGTGTGAGAGAGTGGCTGTTATGTACAGCGGGACTATTGTGGAATACGCACCAGCTGAAGATTTGTTTAAAAAACCCCGCCATCCTTATACTAAAGGACTTATTAGTTCGATTCCAAGCATAGAAAAGAGAGACCAAGAATTACTCACAATTCGAGGAATGGTACCTAACTTAATTTATCCCCCATCTGGCTGCAGATTCCACCCTAGGTGTGATTATCGATTAGAAATTTGTGACAAAGTAAGACCAAACAATATTGAAGTCGACGATAAACACTTTGTTGCTTGCCATCTTTTCGATCCCAAATATAAAAATTCCCCAAAATATCAATAGGTGAAGACGGAGATAAAGAACCCTTTAAAATATAACATTAAAAATTGATAGTATATAAGTTGAAAGGAAAATAAGAAAATGACTGTTTATAACGATAAGATAAAAAACTCATCAGCCGAACATATACAAAACTCAGGTAAGAAAAGACGGGTTATTCTTTCTACAAAAAATCTCAAGACTTATTACCCAATATACGGCGGGCTTTTCAAACGAACTATTGGATATGTTCAAGCTGTAGATGGTGTCACTTTTAACCTTTATGAAGGAGAAACTCTTGGTTTAGTTGGAGAGAGTGGTTGCGGTAAGACCACCATCGCAAAAGTTATATTAAATCTTGTACCTGCTACGGCAGGAGAAATTTTCTATAAAGATCAAAAAATCATTATAGGAAGCACTGAAAAGAAAACAAAAAGAAAAAAATTACACAAACAAAATAAATTAATTGACATCATGTTAATTCCACCAATTAGCGTTGCTAATACACTTTTCGGTTTCGCAAAATTAAGCCTAAAGAAAATCTTTCGAACAATAAAAAATTACTTAATCAAATTATTACCTCCATTACGAAAAATTATTAAAGCAACAGTATCGATATTGAAACAAAACTACCTTAATTTGGTGGAAATAAAACATCCATATGACAATGCATTACGAAAAAAGATTCAGATGGTGTTTCAAGATCCTGATTCTTCTTTGAATCCACGCTGGAAAATAGTTAATGTTATAGGTGAACCTCTCAAAATTCTGTTAGGAATGAGAAAAAGAAGAAAGATTCGTAGACGTGTTCTTGAGCTTCTAGAAACCGTCTCAATGAAGAGAGAACATTTGGATCGATATCCACATGAATTTTCTGGAGGTCAAAAACAAAGAGTTGTAATAGCCAGAGCTCTTGCATGTAATCCTGAAATTATGATTTTGGATGAACCAACTTCTGCTCTGGATGTCTCCGTTCAAGCTCAAATCTTAAATTTATTAAAAAAAATTCAGAAAAAATTTGGGTTATCTTATCTTTTCATAACTCATGATTTAAGTGTGGTACAACACATAGCTGATAGAATCGCAGTAATGTACTTAGGTAAATTCGTGGAGACCGGCACACTTGAAGAGGTTTTTTATAATCCAACACACCCATATTCTAGAGCATTGTTATCTGCACGACATACATTTGATCCTGGTTCAAAAAAAAACAGAATTATTTTAGAAGGTGATGTACCCAGTCCAATTAATCCCCCTTCAGGATGTGCATTTCATCCTAGGTGCCCTGAAAAAGAAGGACATATTGGATGTGATATAGATGAGCCCAGAAAGATTCATCTCGGTGGTGATCATTATATATATTGCCTACCTTCTAAAAAAGAAAAAAGATCCTATGAAGGAGTAGATTATGTTTCAGATACATGGACCAAATAATTTTTTTATCTAAAGTCTTTTTTCGAAATATGAAAAATAATTTACATCCTTTTTAAAATATATCATATAATAGTAATCTTGATAAGTTTTCATAAATATTGAAAACTAACTATATTTTTTCTTATTTAAGTGCAATGTGATCGATATCGCAGAGTTAGAATTTTCTCTTGAAAGAGAGATTATAAATCATATACATTCTTTAATGTTTGAGCGTGAAGCAGGAACTGAAGGTGAAAATAAATCAATAAATTATATACAAAAAGTTTTAACTCAGGAAAACATAAAAAATAAAATTGATATTTTTAAATGGTCTAAAACTATTACAATTTTATTAAGGTTAATATCGATTTTTTTAATAGGCTCATCGGGCCTCTTCGAGGCATTAGTTTTTTTTAATTTTAGTTGGATTGTGATATTTATCGACTTAATTTTAATTGTTATAATTATAGTAGTTCTAAAAGATATATTTGATATGACAAATGTATTGTTAATAGGAAGAAGGAAAAAATCTAAAAATCTTATTGCTAAAATACCAGCAAAGGAAAAAAATCCAAAACGCCCTCTAATTATCTTTTCTGCTCATTATGATTCCAAATCAGAAAATTATTCATATAATTTAAAAAAATATTTTTTTTTAGTAGAGGGAACAATAATTTTTCCCTTTATAGGTTCCACATTAATTCTTTCGGTTTGGGGTGTACTTACAAATTTTTCAGATTTATCTTTTAATGATTTTTATTACTCTATAATTGCTAAAATAATTGACTTTTCATATGTGTCATTTGGATTATTAATCATTTCAATCATTGTTTTAATTTTAAACAAGGATTCGAGTAAATCCCTTGGTTCGATTGATAACGCTAGCGGAGTTTCAATTTTAATTGAGTTGGCAATGCTTTTAAATAAAAATCCCCTCGAACAAATAGATGTTTTGTTTTTATGGTGTGGTGCTGAAGAATGGGGATTATGGGGTTCAAAACAATTTTGCATGAAGCATTTTAATGATTTAAATCAAGAATATAACCTTGATAAATCTTATAATATTAATATTGATATGGTAGGGACTGATATAGGGCTTATAAATAAAACTAGTATTTTGAAAAAAAACAACTATAACAAAAATATTGTTAATGTTTTAGAAGCAACAGCAAATAGTCTAAAAATTCCCTTAAAAAAATTTGATGTGACTATTGAACCTAGAAGTGATCATATATCTTTTCGATCTTTTGCTAAAAAAGCTCAAAAAACAATGGAAGTTTGTTGTTTTCTTTCAAATAAAGATACACAGTTTATTCATTCTTCAAGAGACACTCCTAATAAGCTTATACCCCATAAACTCAAAGGTTGCGTAGATATTTGCTATAATGCAATTAAAAGCATAGATTTGAGAATGAAATAGATTAAATAAAATCAGATAATTTTTATGGTTTATTCTTAGTATAATTAGTCAAACTCGCGATATTTCTTTCAAATCTTTTATAATTTATAGTTTAAATTATGGTATTCTACATTTAGGGCATTTTTCCATATTTGATCGAGATAGGTTTCTATATTTTTTACTAAATTTCACAAATCTACACCCTTTTATAACAGCATGGATTTAGACTAATAATGCTACACATCCTTATACTCGGACATAATTATCGGTGCGACCTACAATTGATTACATTTCAAAGACAACAATAATGGTAATAGAAGATAACATCCCTAGTCCAATCAATCCAACATAGGGTTGAGTTTTTCGTCTTAAGTCTCCTGAAAAAACTATTTTTCTTTTTGTCCGGGGATAAGGATTTCTTATATTTGGGTTTTAATATCTTAAAATTCATAGGAAAGAATATTGAATGCAAGAAAGGGGAATATCTAAGAATGTTAATAGCGTTTTAATTGAAATTTAAATCCATGAAGATCTATGTTACTATAACCCCCCTCAAACTATAAGTGAGCAGTCATACTCTGATGCCTGAGATTAAGCTTGGCTACTCCTGCGAAGGTAAGTCGTATTTTAATTTATGTTAAGACTCTTAACACTAAAAATTTTAAATTTTAAATTGAATGAAAAATTAATTAATATTTATACACTTAAAATTAGTATATCAAATAGAGTTAATTTTATGCCTTTACCAGATAAGGAAGACTTAAAATGCTACGCTTTTATTATTATAGTAATTATATTAATCCTTTTGGCAACATATTATTACCAATATATAGTTCGTTTTGTATTGTTAGTAGTTTTTTATTGGTTTATATCAATACCTGTTCTAATCATTAGTATTTCAAGTATAGATTTTGCCCTTAGAAAAGTAGGAATCAGAAAAGCTTATAATTCGATGAATTCAGTAGAATTTCAAGAATCTTTTAAGAAATTATCAGGTGAAAATCCATTAAAAAATGGAAAACTAACAAAAACTTATAAAAAATGGCTAATTCAAAAACGAACAATCCCTAAGTTCAAAATTAAAAGTAAGTTTCGGTTTTCACCAGAAGATATTAAAGGTTTTATACTTCTGATTATATTTTTAATAGTGTTAACAATAGTTTTTCTAGCAATTTACGCAGCAATCTTCCCTAAATACCTTCTTCCTATAAAGTGGTAGCCATATTTGGGATTATTTACATCATTTAGTATTATTGGTGCTGTTTAGGATATCTCTGTACAAGTACAAACTTTAAATTTATTTAAAAATCTTAAACTAAGATTTCATTTTTCTTTTATATTTATTATTAACGATTTGAGGTTAATGCAACACATGGCAGATAAGTTGCGCTTATGTATTTAGGAAAATTTGTGGAGGAGGTAACTATCGATGAGTTTTTTAATGATTTCACGCATCCTTATCCTAAAACTTTGCTTTCTGCAAGGCCAACTTTCGATCCTGGCTTAAAAAAAATCGGATTTTATTAGTAGGTGATGTTCCTAGTCCAATAAATCCTCCGAATGGGTGCACATTCCATCCAAGATGTTTTGATAAAGCTGAATATGAGAGATTTTATCTGAATATTTCTATGAGAGTAGGACTTGGTGGTGAGTATTACATGTTTTGTAGACTTTTAAGCGATAAACTTAAATCCTACAAAGGAACGGATTATGTCTCAGATTAGTAATTTTTCTACTTGAAGCTTTAATTCTCTATCATTTTTTCATTAACCAATCTATTTTTATTATATCGCAGATTCTTCAAGAAACTATTAAATGTTAACGACAATTTCATAAAAAAAATATATTATATCACATTTTAGTAATTAATCATGTCCAAAAAATCACAAATATATGTTGTGAAAACATCCTCTAAAACGGTTTTAGAGGATTATAAGAAATTAATGCATTTAGCAGAATATAATAAACATTACGATAAAAAATCTAAAAACATACTAAAATTGAATCTTAGTTGGTCTAAATTTTTTCCAGCATGTTCAAGTCCTCCATGGCAGGTTGAAGGTGTGCTAAAAACGATGATTGAGGATGGATTTAATCCTAGAAAGATATTTACTGCTGAAAATGAAACGGTAGTAACTAATATAGAACGAGGAATTCAAGGAAATCGTTGGGAGAATATCATCAAAAAATATGGTGTATGGTTTGTACCCTTGACTAGAATCCCTTTTATCCCATATAAATCTCTTAAATCAAAATTTCTCGAATATAAGAATAAAGAACTTCATGTTCTAGATAAAAAAATTTTTCCTAAAGGCTTTTCTATTCCAGGATTTTATGTTGGAAAATCGATTATTCACTTGCCCACTATGAAAACTCATGGACATACGACTTTCACTTGCGCCATGAAAAATGCATTTGGTGGCTTACTTACAAAGCGCCGTCATTATAGTCACCAATTTATGTCAGAAGTGTTAGTAGACCTTCTAATTATTCAAAAACAAATTCATCCAAACATAATGGCAATCGTAGATGGCACTGTGTGCGGTGATGGGGCTGGACCAAGAACAATGATACCCAAGATAAAAAATTATCTTCTTGCAGGATACGATCAAGTAGCTGTAGACACGGTAGTGTCGAGAATGCTGGGTTTTGATCCATTAAAAAATCCTACCATAAAGCTTGCACATGATGAAGGTTTAGGTTGTGGAGATTTCGATCAAATAGAGATTATTGGAGAAGACGTATCATCTCTAAATTGGAATTTCAGTGTAAAACGAAGCCTTGTTATTTGGGGGGATCAAATGGTGAGAAAAGGAAAATTAAATTTTCTGAATCCCCTAATGAGAAATAAATTATTCATGGCTTTTCCAATTATGGCCTCTTTGATCTATCACGATATGTTTTGGTATCCAACAATAGGTAAGAAAAGAATTAATGGGTTTCTGGAGACAAGTTGGGGACAAGTTTTTAAAAA
>Ga0315553_10000695_pt1 | contig 29265 bp, 27 predicted proteins | sample SalMarSW160140MG_FD_203099 | JGI IMG/M metagenome (GOLD analysis project Ga0315553, IMG submission 203099) | Salt marsh sediment microbial communities from the Plum Island Ecosystem LTER, Massachusetts, United States - Salt Marsh Sediment SW1601-40 ... | reverse complement strand
AAAGATAAAAAACGTACCCCGTTCAGGTACAGGCAGATAGAAATAATATATTATTAATTAAAAACGGATAAAGATGAAAAAAGTAGTTGCCGGTGTCGATATCGGCGGAACAAACACAAGGTTCGGCCTTGTTGACGAAAAGGGGAAAGTATTATCAGAAAAGGATTTTAAAACGACAGATTATCCAAAGATCGAAGGGTTTGTTACTGCCCTGGTCGCCGGAATAAAAAAACTGGTTGCAGCGAAAAAAGAGTATCAGCTGGCGGGAATAGGTATTGGTGCTCCCGATGCAAATTACCACAGAGGAACAATTGAACATGCACCCAACCTTGCATGGAAAGGAATTGTACCACTGGCTGATCTTATAAAGAAAAAAATAAATGTACCGGTAGTTGTTACCAATGATGCCAATGCTGCAGCAATGGGAGAGATGATCTTTGGAGGCGCAAAGAAAATGAAAGATTTCATAGTACTGACACTTGGCACCGGACTTGGCAGCGGGATTGTTATCGACGGGAAAATGGTATACGGCCATACCGGCTTTGCAGGTGAAGTGGGTCATATGACAGTTGTTCCCGGAGGAAGGGAATGCGGCTGTGGAAGAAAAGGGTGCTTTGAAGCATATGCTTCTGCGACCGGACTGGTAAAGACAGTGATTGAGTTAATGAGCCTGATGAGGGACGAAAGCCCGCTGAGAAATATACCGGTATCAAAACTCACCTCAAAGAAAATTGCAGAGGCAGCTGCAAAAAAAGATCCTATAGCTGTTAAGGCAATGAACAATACTGCCGAGATACTCGGATTCGGGATAATAAATGCAGTTGTATTTTCAAGCCCCGAAGCAATATTCCTTTTCGGCGGACTTGCAAACGCCGGTGAAATGCTCTTCACCCCTGTAAGGAAATACGTCAAGGAAAACAACTACGTTCTTATGAAAGATACTGTCAAAATACTTCCGTCGGGTATTTCTGAAAGCAAAGGTGCCGTTATGGGATCTGCAGCACTTATCTGGAACGAATTGAAGGGATAAGTTTTTGTTGGGGGAATGGAATTTAGCCCATGAAAGTATTGAATGTCAGGAAATTAGAGTTTGATTCGCCATATCCGGATCTGGGTGAAATATCTAATAAGCTTGATGAGTTTGAAAAGAAAATTCACCTGACAGAGGTAAACTGGAAAGGATTTACATACAAACCGGATGTGGCTTTTTCGTTGGGTTACACCGATAACGAACTACTGCTTAAATATTATATAACTGAAAACTGGTTTAAAGCGGAAAAGACAGAAACAAACGATATGGTATGTGAAGATTCCTGTGTGGAGTTTTTTGTTTCACCTGATGATGGAGGGATTTATTATAACCTGGAGTTTAACGGTATCGGCACATGCCATATGGGTGCAGGAACGGACAGACATTCCGGCAGCAGGGCAGACCCCGGGGTTGTTACAAAAATAAGGAGACAAACATCTGTCGGAAAAGATCCTGTACCGGAAAAAACCGGAGAATTTTCATGGACAATAACAATTGCAATTCCGTTCGAGGTCTTGTTTCATCATAAAATAAATGACCTGAAGGGGAAAACCTTAAGGGCAAATTTTTATAAATGTGGCGATAAATTATCAACGCCCCATTATCTTACATGGAACCCTGTTGGAACAGAAAAACCTGATTTTCATCAACCGGAATATTTCGGACTGCTGAGATTTGAATAACTTCATAAAAAACAATAAACGGACATTTTTTAATCAGTAAGTGGTATATTTACATAAAGGTTTTCCTGTAATATGGCAAAAAAGAAACTTGCAGTCGGCATCGACATCGGCGGTACAAATACTGTTTTTGGATTTATTGACAGGGAAGGTAATATCCTTGTTGAGGACAGACTAAAAACCATGGTCTATTCGAAGGTTGAAGATTTTGTCGCTGCATTGTTCCAGGCCATGGCAGCTGCCGGTAAAAGGATTGGAAAGGAGCATGAAATAATGGGCTTTGGTATAGGAGCCCCGATGGGCAACATACATAAAGGCACTATTGAATATTCCGCTGCCCTGCCGTGGAAGGGTATTGTTCCTCTTGCAGAGGTATTTCACAGGCATACCGAACTGCCGGTTATTGTAACAAATGATGCCAATGCTGCAGCCGTGGGAGAGATGATTTACGGCGGAGCAAGAGGCATGAAGGATTTTGTGGTAATAACTCTTGGCACAGGCCTTGGCAGCGGCTTCGTTGTTGATGGAAAGCTGATGTACGGTCATGATGGATTTGCAGGGGAGCTGGGCCATACACCAATTCGGCCGGAACCATCTGAGCGTGAATGCGGATGCGGCAAAAAAGGATGTCTTGAAACGTATGTGTCGGCAACCGGATTAACAAAGACATTCATTAAAATACTGGCAGACAGCCGCCAGCCAAGTGAATTTAAAAAACTGAGCATTGATGAAATAAATGCCGAAATGATATTCAAGGCTGCAAAAAAAGGAGATAAACTTGCAATTAAGGCTTTTAATATCACGGGTAAGATACTGGGTTATAAGCTTGCCGATGTTGTCTCTCATACAAGTCCTGAGGCAATATTCCTTTTCGGCGGACTTGCCCTGGCGGAAGATCTTATCTTCAAACCGGCACAAGAATCGATGGAGGAATATCTTCTCAGTATCTATCAGGGGAAAGTGAAGCTTCTTCCCTCGAAACTGAATACAAAAAATGCTGCAGTGCTTGGTGCCAGTTCACTTGTATGGTCAAATCTTGAATTATAATGCAATTACTAATTACGGGAGCGATGGCAAATTTCAGTGAAATACTCAATCATATTCTTGGGATTGTCTTTATTGTGATAATCTTTTCACTTGCGTATGCATACCTGAAACCTCACCAACTTCACAAAAGAAGGCTTGTATCAACGCTCCTCCTTAAAATAAGCTATCTTACATATTTACTAATACTGCTCATAGTAGTCTATTTATCAGCGTTGGTTAAAGGAGGCCTTGAAGAGGTATTCTTCGGGATAGAATTCTTTGCATTCCTGGTTGTGCTGTTTGTTCCAACTATCGGCATCTTTGCCAGGAAACTGGGTCATTTCAGCAAGAATAGAGAAGGATATAACTACTTCTTTACCGTAGTGAATGTTTTATCAATAATCGTAATTTTATTGATGTTCTTTATATAATAACAACTCCGGAACTTTAAAAAAGGGTTGTTTAAACCAGTCGTAATTATTTTCCAATACGTAACTTTGCTATTACTAACTTAAAAACAAAACCTATGATCAAGGAACGTTTAATCGGATATATCGAACAAAGCATCAGACAAAACTGGTCAATAGAGGCTTTGTCGAATTTTAAGGAACCCGGGCTTACATATAAGCAAATTGCCGAACAGATACTCAGGTTACATATATTCTTCAGTGGTACAGGAATAAAAGAGGGGGATAAAATAGCTCTTGTAGGCAGAAACTCGGCAAACTGGTGCATTGTATATCTTGCAACGGTGACCTATGGAGCAGTAACGGTTCCAATACTTCCGGATTTCAAGCCCGAAGACCTTACAAACCTGATAAATCATTCCGATGCACAGCTTCTTTTTGTGGATGACAAGATCTTTGAATTGCTTGACAATACTAAGATGCCGGAAATAACGGGGGTTCTTTCTGTGGACACCTTTAAGATGATTACCTCCATAAATGAAAAGGTCAAAAAAGCTTTTGAGACCATCGAAGGAAAATATGCAGAAACCTATCCGGACCTTAAGCCTGATGACATAAAGTTTTCTGATATTACCAACGATAAACTGGCTGTTATAAGTTATACAGGAGGGACCACCGGCTTTTCAAAAGGGGTCATGATAACACATAACAGCCTTGCGGCTAATGTAAGGTTCGCACAGAATAACATGCCCCTTGAGCCGGGAGATCCGCTTGTTTCCTTCCTGCCGTTGGCACATACATACGGCTGTGCCTTTGAATTCCTGTTCCCATTCACTTACGGATGTCATATCACTATTCTCTCCAAAACACCGTCACCACAGGTAATAATCCAGGCTTTTGGTGAGATAAAACCAAGACTTATTCTTTCAGTTCCACTGGTTATTGAGAAGATCTATAAAAAACAACTTCTTCCGGTGATAAATAAACCCGCTATGAGATTTATGCTGGCCATACCCGGAATAAATAAGATCCTGCACAAGAAAATAAGGGAAAAACTGACAAACACTTTCGGAGGAAGATTTCATGAGATTGTTATCGGCGGTGCTGCCTTTAATCCTGAAGCAGAAAGATTCTTCAAAAAGATTGGGTTTAGATTTACGGTTGGTTACGGAATGACAGAATGTGGTCCGCTGATCAGCTATGCATCATGGGATACAACAAAGCTTGGAGCATCAGGCCGTCCTGTTGATACACTGGAAGTTACAATAGATTCTTCTGATCCTCAAAAAGAGATTGGAGAGATAATCCTGCGGGGAGAAAATGTAATGACGGGGTATTACAAGAATGAAAAAGCTACCCGGGAGATCATTGATGAAAGTGGATGGATGCATACCGGAGACCTGGGAATAATGGATGAAGAAGGTAATATCTTTATTAAGGGAAGAAGTAAAACAATGCTTCTGGGACCTTCAGGGAAAAATATCTTCCCCGAAGAAATTGAAGCTGTAATAAACAATATGGACTATATTGCCGAATCACTGGTGATCTCGGAAGAAAATAAACTTGTGGCACTGATATATCCCGACTATGATGCGGTGAAAAAGGACGGTATATCTGATGAACATCTTGTAACAATCCTCGAGGATACAAGAAAACTGGTAAACGAACGAGTTCCTGAATATATGGTTGTGAATAAATTCAGGATCCATCCGGAAGAGTTTGCCAAAACACCGAAAAGAAGCATAAAGAGATTTTTATATACATGACCCCCGGGGGTAACATATCAGAGGAGATTGTATGAAGTTATATGCGGTAATAGTTGCAGGAGGTTCAGGCAAACGAATGAATGCCGGAATCCCCAAACAATACCTTGAACTTGCAGGGAAACCTGTGTTGATGCATACTCTTGAAAGATTCAAGGCTTTTGACAATGCAATTGAAATAATAACCGTACTTCCTGAAAACCAGCTCAGGTTCTGGGGTGAGTTGCAGAAGAAATATTCGTTCGATGTGCCCCATACGCTGGTTAAAGGAGGAAAAGCCCGGTTTTTTTCCGTAAGAAACGGATTGAAATTTGTCGATAGTCCCGGACTTGTGGCAATACATGACGGGGTAAGACCATTTGTATCGGTAGATACTATAAAAAGATGTTTCGAAACAGCTGAAAAACTTGGAAATGCTATACCGGTGATATCACCTTCGGATACTTTAAGAATGATCTCCGGAGAAGAAAACGAACCTATTAACAGACTACAGGTGAAGCAAGTACAGACGCCTCAGGTGTTTAACACGGACCTTATTAAAAATGCATACCTTCAGGAGTACATGCCTGAATTCACCGATGATGCGACGGTGCTCGAAAATACAGGAGTAAAAATCAATCTTGTTGACGGTAACCGGGAGAACATAAAAATAACAAATCCCGAGGACCTGGTTATTTCAACAGCCCTGCTGCCTGTTGTTTCGTAGAATTATTTTGCTTTGAGGACCGATCTTAAAATGATTTAAATAACTCAATTATGATGAAGGTAAAAACAATAATTATGATCACGTTGATAGTCATTATGTCTGGTTGCGCAGAACTTATGACCGTGCTCGAATCAGTCAGCGGTCCCCTTCCCCTTACCGAAGCTGAGGTTGTCAGCGGATTAAAAGAAGCTCTTTCAACAGGAGCCGGTAATGCTGCAGGCATGCTCTCACTGGAAAACGGATATTATGGTGATGCGGCACTTAAAATACTTCTTCCTGATGAGGCAAAAGTTATTGTGGATAATATTTCAAGAATTCCGGGAGGGGATAAACTTGTTGAAGATGTAGTATTAAGGATAAACAGGGCAGCAGAAGATGCAGCTAAAGAGGTTGCTCCTATTTTTGTGAACAGTATTACTCAAATGACCATACAGGATGCATTTGGAATTCTTAACGGGGCCGACAATGCTGCAACGGGTTATCTGAAAAACACAACCTATAACGAACTATATAATCTTTATAAACCAAAGATCCAGGAATCAACAGAGAAAAAACTCATCGGTGATATTTCAACGCAAAACTCCTGGGAGACACTTACATCAAAATGGAACACAGTGGCAAATTCCATTGCCGGCCGGATGGCCAATCTTCAACCTGTAAACACCAACCTTGACGATTATCTTACTAATAAAGCACTTGCAGGAATGTTCTCCAAAGTTGAGACAGAAGAGCTGAAGATACGTAAAGAGGTATCTGCAAGGGTTACACCGCTTCTCCAAAGAGTATTCGGAAGTCTCGATACCAAAACGACAAATTGATAAAATGTTTGAAAAGAACATACTGGATTTCCACGGGCTTGAAGTAAAAGTGTCAGACCATGCCAACGAAGGAATACTGAACATATTGAAACATACTGTTCAGGGTTCGGAAGGCGGAATGAGGTTTGCCCTGCAGAATTTTGAATCACGCATTAACGCATACGGGGACCAGATAAGATTTGTATCGCTTTATAGAAAGAACAAAATAACAGGAACAGTTGGTGCATGCTTTCGTATTTCCGGACAGGGCAATCTGCGTTATCCATCAACCTATATACGATACCTTGCCTTTCAGTCAACATACCAGTCCGACATAAAATGGCGTAAACGCGAAAAGGAAATAATAAAACCCGAATCTGATTATTCATTCAAGCAAAAAACCCTTGAGATCTTCAGTAAACCACATCTGCTTGATCTGCCTGATGTGTTTGAAAAAGACAAACACATAATGTATGCATTCCTTGAGAGTATGAACGAAAGGTCAAAAAACCTTGTTCACCAGGCTGAATATGAATACATAAGATCTTTTCTCACAGTTGCTTTCAGCAGGTTTTCCCCAAAACCCGATATCCGTGTTTCAAAACTTGAAAAGGCTGATAAAGCCGGGATGAACGATCTGCTTATGGATTATTACAGGGATTATTCATTGTTTTCCTCGGAATATGCTTTTTATGAAAACAGGTACTATGTTCTGAAGGAGAAAGGTGAAATAATAGCGGGAGCCTGCGCTATTCCCACATGCCACAAGGTATATGATATCCCGGGTATCTGGGGATGGGTTATAATGAAGGTTCTCCCGATAACTCCTTATTTCAGGAGGCTGTTCCAGCCGGGTGAATTCAGGTATCTTGTTTTTGACGCCATTTATTGCAAAAAGGGAAGAGAACCTGTTCTTGCAAACCTGTTCGAATCAGTCTGTGCGGCAGAAGGATTTAATACCGGGCTTACATGGCTTGATGACCGCAGTGAACTTTATGATAAGATGCGTACAGAAGTGAGAATGGGAGCCCTGAACAGGATGCTGAATGCAAAACCGGGACTTGTTTACACAAAATTCATAAACCTTACCGAAGAGGAAAAAGAACGTTTTTATGATGCCCCGGCATATATCTCGGGGTTTGACTTCTCATAATGTAAGATAAGTTGACCGTATTTTTTATTATTTTTGCAGCATTATCGGGTTGTTAGCTCAGTTGGTTCAGTCCGCCAGCCGGCGGATGACAGGAAAGAGCATAATGGATAATAAAAAGGGTTGTTAGCTCAGTTGGTTTAGAGCATTACCTTGACAGGGTAGGGGTCACTGGTTCGAATCCAGTACAACCCACAAAATCTCAGGATTTTATATTATTGTTATTCGCCAATACCCTTTTTAAATATCAGGAACCATGAATACTGGTAATATTCTCCTGATTCTGTATTCATGAGTGACATATTGGATTTCAGGGGAAAGGGCACCAATACATCATGCCCGGTCTTCCAGTTGGCAGGTGTCATTACCTTGTTGCTGTCTGCAGTCTGCAGAGCTATAACTGTTCTTATAAACTCATCCATGTTTCTTCCAACCTCCTGCGGATAAAAGTATTCTGCTCTGATTTTATTGTCGGGATCAATTATGAATACACCTCTAACATCCCTGTTGTTATCCGATTCCAGATGGATCATTCCATACAGCTTTGCAATAACCAGATCAGAATCATCAGCAATTGGAAAATTTATAGTCTGGAGAGGATACTCTTTATATTCAATCTTTTCAAGAATTGTCTTCCATTGATTATGTGTTTCAAGGGGATCTGTTGAAACTACTAATAACTTTACTTCAAGCTTATCGAATTCATCCTGAAGCTTCGCCAGCTCAATTAATTCAGTTGAGCAAACAGGAGTAAAGTCCATCGGGTGACTGAGAATTACCTTCCATTTACTGCCATAATCGTAAGGGAAATTGATAGTCCCTGATGTTGATTCAGCAGTAAATGAAGGCGCCTGTTCCCCGATTAAAGGTATGCGGAAGTTTCTGCCATCGAATTTTCTTTGTGGCTTGTCTGTACTGCTTCCCCATTTGAAAATATTTGTAAATAAGAACATCTCTTGTACGAATTAAAATGATTAATAATGGCAATTATTGACAAGTCATTTTAAAAATGAGTTACCACAGTTGAACAAAAAGAACAAGCTTATGTTCATGCGAAAGACTGGTTTAACATATTATAACATAGCCGGGAATACATTAAGACACAAGGTCACCTGGTAACACCAAGATAGGGTGTCACGATTTGTGAGGCTGTTGACGAAGTAAAATATAACCACAGAACGGTTCTTTTGAACCAGCTACTCAGGGAGGGAAACCGGTCAGTGTGTATTATATGGTCCCGATAACATTTACCCTGAGATAAAGCAACAAAAGAATAATAGAGAGTTAATGTTTGTTCTATTGCCGTTGGCTTTAGCCAACGGTATATGGATTTTTTAAATTGGGAGGACTTTAGTCCAATTTAATATTGGGCTGAAGCCCTGTTGTGGGTGAGGCCTGTTAACCGTCGGCTAAAGCCGACGGCAATTGATTTCCCATTGATTATAGCCCCCCTATATTTTAGTCATTTTTCTTAAAAAATATTTGCATGACTATAAAAATAGTCGTAAGTTTGTATTAACTTAAAATATATTGTTATGAAACTTACAAAAGCAGAAGAGCAAATAATGCAAATACTCTGGGACATGGGAGAGGGCCTGGTTAAGGATATACGTAACCGGTTTGAAGATCCCAAACCGGCTAGAAATACGGTATCAACGGTTGTAAGAATCCTGGAGAAAAAAGGATATGTCGCTCACAGGGCATACAGCAATGTACATTGTTATTATCCGCTTGTTTCGAAAAGCGAATATTCCAAAAGCCAGCTTTTCGGACTTATGGAGAGTTATTTCGATAATTCATTTCCTGCAATGGCATCATTTTTTGCCAGGGAAAAAGATCTCTCGATCAAGGAGCTTGACATGCTTCTTGAAGATACACGGAAAGAACTTAAAAAGAATAAAAAGAAAAAGTAATGGAATCCTTCGCAATTTACCTGTTCAGGTCGGTCATCTGGCTTACAGGATTTGCTCTCGTTTATCTCCTCTTTTTAAGGAATGAACGGTTTTTCCTTCTCAAAAGAATTTACCTGTTAACAGGAATTCTTGTTTCGCTGATATGTCCCCTTATTACTATTCATTACCAGGTAGAAATACCTGCACCGGCTATAAATAGCTCCGGATTAATGTCTACAAGTGTATCTTCTGTATCAACTGTATCATCCTCAGTACAGGATAGGTCGTTTAATTACCAGAGTCTACTTTTGTTTCTCTATCTGGGCGGAGTAGTATTAATTATTTCCCGACTATTATGGCATATGTTGTTGATATACAGGGCAATACGAAAATCAACAATAATAGCGAACGGAAAGGCACGATTGGTAAAAGTAAATGGATTCAGGTCTTCATTTTCGTTTTTCAATTATGTCTTTGTCAATCCATCAACTGATGACAATGAAGTAAAGGAAATAATCAATCACGAACTGGTTCATATAAACCAGAAACACTGGCTTGATCTTATTCTGACAGAAGCGCTTCGTATTGTACAATGGATAAATCCTTTTGCCTGGATCTATACAGGCTTTATAAGGGTAAACCATGAATACATGGCTGATGAAGGAGCTTTAAAGAACACTTCTGATCCGGCCATTTACCGGGCAGCACTCCTAAACCAGCTATTCAGGTCACCGGTAATAAGCCTTTCCAATTCTTTCAATTATTCACTTAACAAAAAAAGGTTTGACATGATGAAAAGAATAATTACATCACCATACAGGAAACTTAAGGTATTCCTGGTTTTACCTGTTGTTGCAGGTATATTTTATGCATTTGCCACACCTGAGTATAATTATATTTCCCGGGATAATGAGCCAGAAACTACGTTTACTATTTACCAGTCTCCACCGATTGTGCAGAAAGAGATAAGGGGTATAGTGTTAAATGAAGAAGGAAAACCACTTCAGGGTGTCTATATTTTAAGTACAGGTACATCAGGTAATGCACGTATTGCAGAAACAGGATCTGATGGCAGATTTGTAATTGAAAATGTGCAGCCTGATGCTTCACTGCTTTTTTCTTGCCGGGGATATAAAAGGCTAACACTTAAACCAGACTTCAGTGGTGAAATGAAAGTTATTCTTGAAATTGATCCGGAGTATGAAGGGCCATCACAAGAAGAAGCAAATTCTATTCAGAAAAGAATAGATCCACTTGTAGTTCTTGATGGGGTGGTCACTGAAAAGAAGCTGAATGAAATAAGGGAAGAACTTGGATATAATTTTGGCCAGTTTATTTATTTAAGTGGGAAGGAAGCGACTGATAAGTATGGAGAAAAAGGCAGTAACGGAGTATATGAAGTAATGACAAGAAAGAAAGCAATTCAAATGGGGATAAAAACACCGTTGCCCAGGCTGACCCCTGACGATTATCCAACATACCAAGGGAAAAATTACACAGAGTTTAATGAGTGGGTAGCTGCAATGGCAGAATATCCCCCTGAAGCTAAATCACAAAACCTTGAGGGATATGTTACTGTGTATTTTACAGTTGAGCTTGATGGTACTTTAAGTAATATAGCCCATCCACCTTCTGCCAATCCGATTCTTGGAGATGAAATAATCAGGATCCTAAAAGCATTACCAAATTGGGATCCCCCCAAAAATCCTGATGTTGACGAACCGTTTACAACATACGTCACGGTTCAATTTAAATTACCAAATCAGATAGAACCATGGCAGCTCCCTTTTGTTGTAGTTGAAGAAATGCCAATGTATCCGGGAGGTGAAGGGGAATTGTTGAAATTTATTACAGAAAATACACATTATCCTGATTCTGTAAAAGCACAGGGAATAGAAGGAAGAGTTATTGTCAGATTCTTTGTAAGCACCGAGGGATCTGCAGAGGCAGCAACAGTTCTTAAAGGTATTCATCCTCTTCTTGATGCTGAAGCAATAAGAGTAATCAGCATGCTGAAAGGATTCAAACCCGGAATGCAGGGTGGCAAGGCTGTAAGTGTGTGGTATATGGTCCCGATAACATTTACCCTGAACAAGGCAACTAAAGAATAATATAAAGTATGTGTCTGCTCTGTTGCCGTTGGCTTTAGCCAACGGTATATGGATTTTTTAAATTGGGAGGACTTTAGTCCAATTTAATATTGGGCTGAAGCCCTGTTGTGGGTGAGGCCTGTTAACCGTCGGCTAAAGCCGACGGCAAATGAGAGTCTCCTAGTTGCACTATTTAGAGCCGACGGCAAATAAGAGTCCCCTAGTTGCATTATTTAGAGCCGACGGCAATTGATTTCCCATGGATTATAGCCCCCCTTGGGAGCCTTCCGCTATGGCGGAACAGGTCGTCCCGCATTAGCGGAAGGTTGGGGGGTGGTTAAAGGGTAATAGCGTAATAATATTTATTTGTAGCAATCAGGAATTGTGATTTGCTGCCATCATATTCCCAGGTATGGAAGGTAATATTTCTCCTTTTTAATATACGTAGAAGATCACGAACTGTGTTTTTCTCACTTTTTCTGTTATAGTCATCCATGATTATGATGAATTCATCTTCATCTGAGAATTTCTCTGCCAGCCAGCAAATATCATATCTTGAATAGTGCCTTAGTGCAGTTGGCCCATCTATAATATAGAGATCAAAAGTCTCATTGATCTTCTCTTTTATATCCTTATAGCAGTTTACATTGAATCCCCTGACCTTTTTTCTTACCAGGTCAAAGTGCATTATCTCTGAATTCTGCGACAGTGAGAACCTGGAAGTAAAGTTCTCTGTCCACTCCCGGCTCTCTTCAAGTATCAGATGTTTTGAGTTATGTAGTTCATTTTCAATGAATTTTGATATAAGTTTTGATGATTCTCCCAGACCGAACTCAATTATTTTTTCAGGTTTATATAGTTGCAGGATTCTTACCAGTAAATAGAGCATTGAGTAATTAACAGCCCATCTGCCCGGATAAATTGCAACCTTATCCAGCCATCTTTTATCCCTGATGGAATCATGGTATACATTGGCCCATTTTGCCTCTCTGGCAAATCTTTCGGTATCAGTCATGGTAATTGCGGATTTTGGATTGTGGATTGCGGATTTATTAGAAGTAAAAATAATTATTAAGGGGATAGCATCGGAGGAGATTTTAGATGTTTTGTTTTTAAAACCTTAAGGATATTATGCTTTATACTTACCGTAATATCGCCTGAGAGTTCAACAGGTTCACCATCAATATGAAACCTGATTTCAGTGGTATGAATGGTGAAAGATTTATCTGTTTTTATATATCTGATATATTTTGAATTCTTCAGTGTTCCTCTTAACAGACGCCATGCGAAAACGGGCAGCATGATCTTTGGGAAGGGTTTGACCAGCACTATATCAATTATACCGTCATTGGGACTTGCATCAGGTGCTATATATGCATTGTTCCCGAACTGTCTCGTGTTTGCAATTGTCATAAAGAACAGATTTTCTGAAATATTTTCTTCTCCGGGAATTTTTATTTTCACACTGACAGGCCGGAATGTAAAAAAATTAATCAGGATAGCCCACACATACGACCAGAATCCGCGTGCTTTGAACTTGTCGAAGGAATGGGCAACGAAGCTGTCAAAGCCAACACCGGCAACATTCAGGCATACCTGGTTGTTCAGCATAATAACATCGATATTATGACTTTCTTCTTTCTTAATATCCTTCAGCAAAGAGCGGATATTTGTTTTGAAGCCCAGTTCCCTGGCAAAACCATTTCCAGATCCGAGAGGCAGGACACCGAGTATTTTTTTGCTTCCGATAAGCTCTGTCGCTACGCTTCGGACTGTACCGTCTCCTCCGGCAGCGACGAAAACATCAAATTTGTCGAATGATTGTTTTATATGTGATCCCGATTCATCTATGCTTAACGACTTAAAATAGGATAATTCATTCTTGCGTCGCTGTAATTCCTTTGTAATTATCAGCTTAACAGGAATTATTCCTGCATTCGGATTAAGAATGAACAATGATCTTTTTACCCCTGGCGATTCCATAATGGAATATATAACCCCGGTCTAATAATATAAGATCACGAAGGTTAGAAATTTATCTGATGAAATCAAATTAAAAAGATATTAACCAGCAGGACGGGACAGGTTTTTCGGTCATGAATACGGGATAGTTTACCTGACAATATTCTTATTTCATTGCAGGCTTTTTCAGGATCTGGTTTTTTGAATAATAAATCATATTCTGAAGTGCCTTATCAAGTTCTTCTGCTGTTGTAGTATTTGTATTTGAGAAACAAATATATCCCAGGTTGTTTTGCTTATCAAAAACTGCAATGGTATTTACACCCGGATCACCTCCTGTATGCCCGATATAATTTTCATTGTTTAATTCTTTCACGCACCAAAAGATTCCCTGATCATGTGTAGTATTTTCTTTAAGCATTTTGTTATAACTCTCAGAAGTAATAATATTATCCTCACCATTATATCCTTTGATGATTGCTGCCAAATATTTGGAAAAATCGATGACATTGGTTATAAATCCGCCATCAGCTATCGTTATAAGTTTATACTCAGGAATCTCCATATAGAAAGGATAGAATTTTGATTTTTCTTTTGTATCAAAATCTTTTAGATCCCACCCCGAATGCGTCATTCCAAGAGGTTTTAAAATAAAGGTATTAACGAAATCGGGATATTTCATACCTGAGGCTTGCTCAATGATCAAAGAGGCAATGGCAGCTCCATTATTTGAATAAGAATAAACATCTCCCGGAGGATCTTTGCAAAAACTCTTTTTACTATACCATTCCCCCCCGGGGAGATATATATTTCTCAGGAACTCTGTTAAAGGCATTTCTTCATTCTTATTATACCCTTTTACAATTCGTTTAACCATAAACCGCCACAGACCTTTTTTGAGAGGGAAAACGGGAAAGTTCTTATGAAGCTGGGGTATTCGAGTATCAAACACATAGGATTTCTCATAATGTTTTGTGTCTCTGAGGCTTGAGGTATGATTAGCGAGATATCTTATTGTTATCACTGAATCCGGATAACGTGGATTAACAATATTAAAAGGCAGGTATTTATTAATATTATCATCCAGATCAAGCATATTCATTTCCTGAGCCTTCATCAGCGAAATACCAATCAGTGTTTTTGAGATTGAAGCAATTGGTTGTACAGTATTTGTTGTATAAGGTATTTGATTTTTCAGGTCAGAAAAACCAAAACCATTTGCATAAATTATACTATCCTGATTTAGTATAGCTACTGCAAATCCGATAAGTGCGCTATCACCGGCTAATGTTGATAGTTTATATGTTAACGAATCCTTTGCACTTTGAGAATGAAGCAAATAAGGGAACAATAAAAATATTAAGATTATTCTTTTCATGTGTATTCTGTTGGTCTGGGCAAACTGATCGTGAAAAAAGCTGATATTTATTTAATAGTAAAATTTAAATCATATGCAGTAAAACTTATCTCACAATTTGCATCCGGGGCGGTACTATTTTCAAACTGAGTATTGCTGTCTTTTTCAATATATAAGAAAGGCTTATTTGTAAATCGTTCTTTCGGATAATTAAGACTTCCATATGTCTTCTGACATGATAATTTGTAATTCAACAAAGGATCAGCGTTTAATGTAACTGTTCCATACTTGAAGTTACCGGTAAAGCTTGAAAATGTTTGTGGCAATTTGTTGACAATTAATTGAATATCATATACATCAGGCATTTTAATGCTGGTGGCTGCGACGCCAAGATAAATATCATCGTACTTGGATTCATTGCAGGTAAAGTCGTCTACATTATCTATTTTAAGAGTGCAATCATAAATAACATCAATATTTAAATTCCCTATTTTATCAGCAATTAGTTCAGAATATTTTGCACTATAATGTAGTGATTCGTAACTGCCCCCCTTAACATCAGAATCATAAAGATCGAAACCGGAATTTTTCATCTGTCCTCCAAGCAAAAAAGAGGAGTAACTTGCCTTTGCCTGAATACCGGAAAGACTTTGAATATCAAAATCGTCATCATACGATTGTACCTTTACCGAATTTACTGATGAAAATGCCAGGGTAGAATATTTTGATTCAATTTCAAGATCTTTCATATTCTCTGCAGTAACATCGCAATCGTAAATGTCAAATGATGTATTACCGCCATTTCCCAGTATAATTGTCGAATATTTGGCAATAACGGTAGAATTATCACCAAAGTCACCTGTTCTGATATCAGTATCGTAAAGGTCAAAATTGAAAATCCCGGCAAAATCAGCTATCTCAACATCATTATATTTACTTTTCAACTCAAATTCAATATTTTCAGGAATCCACAGAGTATATGATGCCTTGAATTTGGTTACACTGACCTTTTTCCCGTTTTTAAGTGAAATTCTGTTTACAAATCCAATAGATATAATATTTTTCCAGAATTCTGTATTGATATCAAGAAAATTGGTTTCACTCTTTACTTCAGGTTCTTTAAATGCTTGTATCAGCGATTCTCTTTCTTCAGTTTTACCACCGGTAACAATGATCTCTCCGACCAGTTTAACTTCATTATTCTTCCAGACATTTACTTTCAGATCAGAATCATATACTCTGAAAGCAAGTTTACCGTCATGGTTCAGTTTATAGGAGCTTTCAAAACGAGCTTCTTTATCATCCTGGCTAAATGAATATGCAGCAAATGAGCTGAACAGGATAAGTAATGAACACAGTTTACATATTGATTTTACGTTTTTCATGGCTTTCATTTTTTTCAATTTCGTTTAACATTCTGTTCAAGACCAATATTTTTTTCTTATACAGATCTATCAGGGAATTAATTAACCTGGGATTTGGACCGTTTTGTTTTAAATCTTCAGAATAATAATGTATCAGGTCATCTATATATTCTACTTCTCTGTTTCCCGAAACCAGCTGATCAACATTAAAACCAGTTTTTTTAATCTGTTCAGAATAATCATCTATTTGTCTGAGAAGTATAACCTCCTGTTTTGCCAGTTTAGAATCGACATTTACTAAGATCAGATTATTATGCTGATTTCTTCCAATAAAATATGCACCTATAATTACCAGTATTGTAATGGCTGCCACAGCGGCAGCTGACCGGCTGATTATCAGACGCCGGGGCTTTTTTAAAGACCCCACTGCTTGTATTATACCTTTCCACAGATATTTTTCATCAGGTTTTTCCACATCAAGAGCCTTCCGGTTTTCTTTTATATATGATTCTAATTTCATAACACACAGTAATTTAACATGATTCTCCTTTAATATGATCATACTCTCTTATAAGGATTTCTTTTAATAACTTTTTTGCCCTTATGTATTGAGATCTCGAAGTGGATTCAGAAATTCCAAGTATCAATGCAATCTCTCTGTGAAGATACCCTTCAAGCAGATAAAGATTTAAAACAACTCTTGCCTTATCTGGCAATGACTTAATACTATTATGAATAACCTCCATCGGGATATCAGGAAAATCATCATCCTCAGAATCCGTATCATCAATTTGTATCTTATCTATATCAACAAATTGTATTTTCTTATTTCGGATATGGTTTATAGAATTATTTATAACAATACGCTTTAACCATGTTCCGAATGAAGCCTCTCCTCTGAACCCTTCAATGCCTGAAAAGGCACTTATGAAAGATTCCTGAATAATATCTTCCGCATCATTCTTATTGACCACTATCCTTATACACGTGTTATACATCGCGGGCAGGTACATCCTGTAGAGCCTGAACATTGCTTTCTGATCGCCCCGGCAGGCTTTATCAATAAGTATGTTATTAATATCAATTGTTACTGTCTCCAAATCCGGATTTCTATTTAAGTGACACAGAAAAATCAAAAAGTTGGAATAATTTAGAATAAATTTATTAGTTACAATAATATTTATAAACTGATACTTTTGTTAATTTGCTTTTTTACAACGATATAGATAAATTTATACAATGTTTTCGAATTAAATTATATAATTAAAAAACTTAAATATGTCAGAATCAAAATTCTATCATTTTACAACCAAGGGATTGTTTTACGGAGTCGGGTCAGCAGAAGATGCTGTTGAATCATTAAAAGATGGCGGATTTATCTGGCTGGATTATTTTAATCCCGGGAAAGAAGAACTATATACTCTGATCGACACGATGGGAATTCATCCTCTCTCTGTGGAAGACTGTTTGGATAACAGCCAGTTGCAAAAGATTGAACATTTTCCGGGTAATTCCTTTATTATATTCAATACTTTTACATACAGGGATAAAATCTTCTCTATTGATGAGATTGACATTTTCATAGGAAAGAACTATCTTATTACAGTTAGCGGCGTTAATTCCGAAGGACGAAAGCCACTGAAAAATATTGTTCAAATTGTCGAAAACGATCCGGGACTGGCAAAAAAAGGTCCTGCTTTTCTTATGCATATAGTTCTCGACTATATTGTTGATGAAAAACTCCAGGAATTTGAGTCCCTCGAAGATGAACTGGAAGAAGCAGAAAATGAAATAATGGATAATACTGCCACATTTCAGCCAACCAATCTGATGAGATTAAAAAAATACCTTGTTACTCTGCGAAAAGGTATTTTTCATGAAAGAGAAATACTAGTCAAGATTTCGAGAAGAGACTGTCCGTTTATTCCGGAAAGTGCAATTGTTCATTTCCGCGATATTTATGATCACCTCACCAAATTTTTTGAGCTGACAGAGACCAATCGTGAAATTGTAACCAGTCTTATGGAATTGTATTCTTCCCTTCTGAACAACCAGATGACCAAAGTATCAAATGAAACAAATACCTCTGTAAGAAGGCTCACTTTAATTGCAACAGTTTTTATGCCGTTGACCCTTATTGCCAGTATAGGAGGTATGTCGGAATGGACAATGGTAACAGGGGCCTCAAACTGGAAAATAGCTTATCCCTTATTTCTGCTTGGATTAACAGTCATTGGTATAATAAACTATTATCTTATCAGGAGAGTTGAAAAGGGTGATTTATTGAAGCGATACAGGTTTACTAAAAAATAATAGATTTTCTTGTAAAAATTAACAAAAGTAGTCCTGTCCGTCGATTCCAGACTTATTCGGGATCGACCAGATTCTCGGGCCGGGACATTTCATCGTAGATTTTGAGTATCTCTTCCCTGAATTCAGGAGGTGCATCTAATTGACCCCATGCAGTAGATGTTTGCCATAATCCATCGTATGCCAGATCATGAAATGAACGGATAATGTGTGGGATATCTTTCTCCGTTAATATCTCGTCCAGAAGATTCGCTTCAACAGCATTTCTTATAACAAGGATTCTGACAGTGTTTTTCATTTCACCCGATTTTCAGTAAAGGTAAGATAATAACGTACCCACATCCGTCCTGAAAGGGATCACGGCATCACCATCTCCATTCTCAGTTTGGCAATATAATCACTGATCTTGTTCAGGGTCTCCACTGTAACATCCATTTTAGCTCCCGAAGAGCGCAGAACCTGTTTTGCCGTGTCAATCTCAAGATCCCCTTTTTCGAAATAGATCTCGAAGGTATCGAAATAATTTTTCAGGTATTTCAGCTTTTTTGTATAGTATACTACCACGGGATCATCGTAATAGTTTTTCATGAAGCTTAAAAGAGACGTAAGGGTATATTTTTGTTCCGCGATTCTCTGAACGACCTCAGCATCGGGATTTAGCGGGTTATAAACCAGTTGTGTTGCTATGAACATAGCCTCGACCCATCCCCCCATTATCATCAGTCCTGCGGTGCTTTCTCTGCCGCTTTGCCGGAGGTGATCTTCAATATCAATGTAGGCATTTTTCATCAGGATGGTGATAGTATCCGGGTCGGCCATATCGGCCTGTACTCTTTTTATAGGGTCGGTGAGCATTTGATCCGGTATGCCGAGCTTATTGCTCATGTCCCTGATAGTAACCATATAATCAATAACTTCCTGGCCAAAGCCGAACATCTTCAGATAACCGAAATCAACTCCATAGATACCTGTATTTATTGCTGCCTGTGAATTACTTAGATAAAGATTCCTGTTTGAAACAGGATTAAGAGTTGCATCATTATAGGGTACGGCAAGCCTGTTGAAAATAACACCGACCTCCATTGGAGTGAGAAGTCCGTAATATGTCTCACTTTTAGTATTAATATCTGCTGTCCCTGTTGAATCGGAACCGTAAGTGGAAAACCTCGGCACAAAAGTGTCTTTTTCAGGGGTCCTGGATTTACAGGAGAAAAGGACTAAAAGTATTATAATAAACAGTAAAGAAGGAAAGCTTTTCATAACAGGAAGTTTGAAATCAAAATTAATAATAATAATCACAACACAATCCTATTTCCAAGCTTATCCGAGATCATCTTTAATGCAATCCTCAGGTTCTGGTCTTTTTTCTGAAGAGCGAGAATTCTCTCTGTATCGCCTGTTTTTGCTGCCTCTTTAAGTTGAGTCATTATTTCCTTGAGCCTGCTTTGGATCTTGTCGCTTTTGAATTTGAGGACGGCATCAGGGACAATATCTTTTATCTTCATATCCTCAGTTTCAACATATGTCTGCTTATTTATCCATATTCTGCTAAGCATATGAGGCTCGGAAAGAAGATCAGCAGAGGATCTTGAGATTGCCGGATCCTCGTGTTTAACGAAATATTTATCTCCGGGGAATATACCCTGCTCAGTATGGAACCTGAATTCTTCAAAGATCTTTTGCCAGGTGTCGTAATCAAATAGCAGATCATCGGAAACGATCTCCCTGACAATATAATCCGACACGGTAGTAACCTCCTCCTGACCATCCTCGCTGCGTATTTCTCTTTCAAATTCGGCGCTTCCGAATTTCAGAAGAAGTCTTATTACCTCTTTTTCAGAATAATAGGTTACAACATCCTGTTCTACTGGTTTTGGTATTACCGGTGGAGGAACGGGCAGATCCTCCGGCCCGGGGTATTTATTCCTGCTTTGGAACGAGGCCTGCTGCCGCAGTTTGTTTACTTCATGGTAGAGTACCTCTTCAGTGATCTCAAGCCGTGTACTGCATTCTTTAATGTATACAGTTCTGGTTATTGTTTCTGGTATTACGGCTATGGATCTGACTATGTCACGGATAAGGTTGGCTTTACGCACCGGGTCATCACTGGCCTCTTCGAGAAGAAGTTCTGTTTTGAAGTGAATAAAATCCCTCTCCTTATCTTTAAGATATTTCAGGAATTCTTCATTACTTACTTTTTTTGAATATGAGTCAGGATCCTCCCCGTCGGGAAGAAGTACTATCCTGACATTCATTCCCTCCTCAAGTACGATATCTATTCCCCGTATCGAAGCTTTTATTCCGGCAGGATCACCGTCAAAAAGAATGGTAATGTTTTGTGTGAAGCGTTTGATAAGGCGTACCTGCTCCTGGGTGAGCGAGGTACCTGATGAGGAAACCACATTTTCGATACCTGCCTCGTGAAGCGACATTACATCGGTATAACCTTCAACAAGATAGCACCGGTCTTCCTTGCTGATTGCTTTCCGTGCCTGGAATATTCCATAAACAATACGGCTTTTGTGGTAGATCTCCGATTCGGGTGAGTTTACATATTTTGCTGTTTTTACATCCGATTTCAATATCCTCCCGCCAAAACCGAGAACCTGTCCCGACAGGGAATGTATTGGAAACATCACCCTGCCGCTGAACCTGTCAAAAACACGTTCTTCATGCTGGATGGAAAGGCCTGTCTTAATCAGAAAATCCTGCTTATAGCCGTCATCCAGTGCCTGTTTTGTAAAGGCATCACGTTTTTCAAAACTGTATCCTATTTCAAACTTCTTAAGAGTGTTTTGCCGGAAGCCCCTTTCCCTGAAATAAGAGAGACCTACCGAAATACCCTCATCGCTCTGAATAAGGTTTTCGGAAAATTGTCGTGCAGCATATGCAGTCAGGATCAACAGGCTCTCCCGTTCATTCTGCTTTTCCAGCTCTTCAGCTGAAAGCTCTTTTTCAACGACTTCAATATGATATTTGCGGGCCAGGTATTTGAGCGCTTCGGGATAGGAGAGATGCTCATGCTCCATGATGAAATTGACTGCGTTCCCTGCTTTTCCGCATCCAAAGCATTTGAATATTTCCTTCGAGGGTGATACTGTGAATGAAGGTGTCTTCTCATTATGGAAAGGACAGAGGCCCAGGTAATTAACACCACGTTTTTTCAGCGGAACAAACTCCTGGATAACATCAACGATCTGGGCGGCATCGAGGATCTTTTCTATCGTGGGACGGTCGATCATTTTTCAAAGATATTAGTAAATCAAGAAAATAATTTAATGTCGAGGAATAGATATGAACAAAAAATAGTTACACAGAGTTACACTGAGAAGACACAGAGTTCCACAGAGTGTTACGAAAGAATGTTACATTTACCTCTGTGGCCCTCTGTGTCTACTCCGGATTTCCTCTGTGTAAGTTCTTAAATTCCCCCTTTCACCTCCTCTCTCCCTCGTTCTATCATTTTTCACTAACTTTACTTTCAAAGTGCAATCTAATATGAAGAAACTGGTCATCCTCACAGGCGCCGGCATGAGTTCCGAAAGCGGAATCCGTACTTTCAGGGAGACAGGTGGATTATGGGAGGAATATGATGTTACAGAGGTTGCTTCTCCCATGGGCTGGTGGAAGAACCGTGACCTTACCAAAGCGAGAAGTACAGCCGATCCGTCATTGATCTATGAAATAGGATATAAGGAAATAAAACCAGGAGATACCTGCAAAAAAGGAAGCCAGCTGCGTCCTCATATTGTATGGTTCGGCGAAGCTGTTCCGGTGATGGATGAGGCGGTTCAGATAACATCGGCAGCAGACATCTTTGTTGTAATAGGCTCATCATTAAATGTTTATCCTGCAGCAGGTCTGATAGAATATGCACCTGAAAATGCCTCACTATGGCTGATAGATCCTAATGAAGTGATAATCCCTGCCTACAGGAAAGTTGAGGTAATAAAGGCTAAGGCATCGGAAGGTGTGAGGATTCTGACAGAAAGATTAATACACTAATCTATCAATTAAAAAAAGTTACACAGAGTTCCACTGAGTCCGCCTCCGCCAAAGCTACGGCGGATAAGAATGACACAGAGATTCACAGAGATAAAACAAGACTGATTCTTACAGCTCTGTGGTACTCTGTGTCTCCTCTGTGTTCCTCTGTGTAAGTTCTTTAATTTTTTTTATTTTCTCGCTCTTCCGCTTTGCTAAACTTCGTCTCTTCGCTCCTCGCAATCTTAATCCTATTCACTACCTTTACAAAGTATAATTTCTAACATGAACATAACCAAACGAAAAATAATCCTCGCAGTCACCGGTGCCAGCGGATCAATATATGCAAAAACCCTTCTTGGTAAATTGCACACTTTAAAAACCCCGCTGGAAGAGATTGCTGTTGTCTTTTCAGATAATGCAAAGGAGATATGGGACTATGAACTGGAGGAGAAATACAAGCTGGCAGCACCTGCGAAGGAATATAATAATAATTCATTTTTTGTGCCCTTCGCATCAGGCTCATCAGGCTATGATACAATGATAATTTGTCCGGCATCGATGGGAATGCTTGGCAGGATAGCCAATGGAACATCAGAGGACCTTATAGCGCGGGCTGCTGATGTGATACTTAAGGAGAGGCGAAAGCTGATTCTTGTTCCGCGTGAGACGCCCTATAGCCTGATCCATATCAGGAACATGGAAACCCTTACTCTTGCAGGGGCGATTATTTGTCCGGCAACACCATCTTTCTACAGCAGACCACAGACAATAGATGATCTTGTGTTGACAGTCGTTGAAAGGGTCCTTTCCCTTGCCGGATTTGATACTGATACTTACCGTTGGATGGAAAATGATTGACAGCCGTATAGTAAAATTCTTCAGGAGGCATCACGTTCTCACAGTAGCCACAACAGCAGATAATGAACCCTGGTGTGCCAATTGCTTTTATGTTTACCTTGAAGATGAAAATACGCTTGTATTCACGACAGACACAGATACACGTCATGGGAAAGAATTTCTAAAAAATACCCTGGTAGCAGGCTCTGTGGTGCTTGAGACCAGAATCATTGGTAACATACGGGGCATTCAGTTCCAGGGGATTGTCTCGGAACCCGAAGGAGAAATGGCAGAAAAGGCCCAAAAGGCCTATATCAGGCGGTTTCCGGTTGCAATGTTGATGGATACGCATTTATGGATTGTCCGCCTTACGCACATTAAGATGACCGATAACAGGCTGGGATTCGGAAAGAAGCTGATCTGGCCATAAGTCTCCCCCTCCCGCCCTCGTCCCCTCACCCCCTCCCAAGTTGCTGCTTCACAATCTTCGCAATATACTTCCCCAGTATATCAAACTCAATATTCACCACCGTTCCCTTTTTGATCTTGTGAAAGTTGGTAACCTCGTATGTAAAAGGAATTATTGCCACCTGGAACGATTTCGGCTGAGAATTCACAACAGTAAGGCTGACGCCGTTTACTGAGACAGATCCTTTTTCAACGGTGATATAATCATCCTGAAGCGGCTCATATTCAAAGGTATAGTACCAGCTGCCTTCTGCCTCTTTTACATCGGTGCATATAGCAGTCTGGTCAACATGACCCTGCACCATATGTCCGTCAAGACGGCCGTCGAGCTTTGCGCTGCGCTCCAGGTTCACCTTGTCGCCAACCCTGAGGAGCCCCAGGTTCGATTTCTCAAGAGTCTCTCTTATTGCTGTAACGGTGTAAGTGTCTCCATCTTTTTTTACAACAGTGAGACATACTCCGTTATGTGAAATGCTCTGATCAATTTTCAGCTCATCAGTAAATGAGCATTTCATTGTAATATGAAGATTGTCCTTTTCTTTTTCAAGCTTCACCACCGGCGCAGCCTCTTCTACAATTCCTGAAAACATGGCTTAAATTATTAAATACTGTACAAAAATAATTGTTTATGATACATCATCTATCTCCCTCTCGCCCTCTCGCCCTCTCGCCCTCCCGCCCTCTTCCTTACCCTCGACTTGTCCACCGGAAACCCATCCCGTTTCCAGGCAATGATGCCGCCTTCAAGGTTATATACCTTCCTGAATCCCATATCGTAACACAATTCCGATGCACGCCTGCTCCTGAAGTCATCGGTGCAATAAAGAAACAAAGCGCAGTTTCTGGTTATTGTGTCGGCTGCCATATTCAGATCTTTTGCTGAAGGAATATTTATTGCATCCTTGATCCTTCTGCCTTTGAATTCAAAAAACTGTCTTACATCGATCAACATAACAGGATCCTCCTTTAGATACTGAAGGTGAAAATCGTATGGCTCAAGTGAATAGTATTTTAAAGTATCAGAAAGCTGTGCTGTAAGCGGGAAGTAATTTAAAAAGCAAAATATAACTAATAAGAATTTTCTCATAATCCTGTAAATTCCATTATAAAAATAATATTTTTAGTTGACCTCAGTAAAGGCTTTAAAGATTGCTTCGTCGTCCCGCGGGACAGCAATGACGGATGTAATTGAGTGGTTGGGGATTAAGATTGCTTCGTCTCCGCCATAGGCGGATCCTCGCAATGACGGTATCTTAAATTAATATTCCTGTATCAATGATTACCTGAACTACCTTCAATAACCCGTCATTGCGAGGAGTAACGCGTAAGCGGGACGACGAAGCAATCTTAATCATTTAAACAAAAATAATTAAAGAATTAACCCCCCTTTAGAGGGGCAGAGGGGTGTTTTTTTTCTTATCTTTGCCCGTTTCATTTTAGTTTACAGCGTAATAACCATGGTAAAACGGTTTCGTGAATATAAAAATCTTGATCTGCCGAAGGTAAACAAGGATATTCTAAAGGTTTGGGATGAGAATGACACTTTCCGGAAAAGTGTTCGCGAGCTTAACGGAAAAGGAGAATTTGTTTTTTATGAAGGACCACCTTCCGCAAATGGCATCCCGGGTATCCATCATGTTATGGCCCGTACTATAAAGGATGCAATATGCCGTTATAAGACACAGTGCGGTTATGAAGTAAAACGCAAGGCAGGATGGGATACACATGGTTTGCCGATAGAGCTTGGAGTGGAAAAAACCCTGGGCATAACCAAGGAAGATATCGGTACAGAAAAGATATCAATAGTGGAATTTAATAATGCCTGCAAGAAGGATGTTATGAGATACACCGACCAGTGGGAGGATCTGACGCGTAAGATGGGTTACTGGGTAAATATGGACCATCCCTATGTAACCTATGATAACCGTTATATTGAGACTCTTTGGTGGCTCCTGAAACAGCTTCATACAAAAGGTTTTCTTTACCAGGGATATACCATCCAGCCATTTTCACCGGCAGCGGGAACCGGACTCAGCTCACATGAACTAAACCTGCCCGGTTGCTACAAGGATATAAAGGATACAACCTGCATTGCTCTCTTCAAGGTCATACAGGATGAAAAATCAGAATTCCTCTTTAGTCATGTTGACACATCCTCTGTCCATATAATGGCATGGACAACAACACCCTGGACACTTCCTTCAAACACTGCCCTGGCTGTCGGAGAAGAGATTAAATATATAAGGGTTAAAAGCTTTAATCCTTATTCGGGAGAACCCATCACTGTTGTCATCGCAAAAGACCTTCTCCATTCAATGTTTCCCGAAGCTAATGTGGGTCTTCATTTTTCGGAATACAAACCCGGCGATAAGAAAATACCCTATAAGGTACTGGATGAATTTTTAGGGAATAAGCTGGAAGGTGTTAATTATGAACAACTTATTGACTGGGTAAAACCTGATAAGGGAGCCTTCAGAGTTCTTACCGGAGATTTTGTTACCACCGAGGATGGAACCGGCATTGTCCATATCGCACCTACTTTTGGGGCTGATGACTATAAGATAGCAAAAGAGTATGGTGTCCCGCCGATGATGCTGAAAAGAAAGGACGGCTCAATGGGACCAATGGTTGATAAAAAAGGTTATATGGTTCCTGTATCAGATCTGGATGAAAATTTTGTCAGGGAACGTGTTAATACTGATACATATAAAGATTTTCAGGGGAGACCTGTAAAAAATGAATATGACGAAAAAATCGCCCCTGACAGTGATACTCTTGATGTAGACATTGCCGTGATGCTGAAACAAAGCGGGAAGGTATTCAGGATCGAAAAACAGGTTCACAGCTATCCTCACTGCTGGCGTACCGACAAACCGGTTCTTTATTATCCGCTTGATGCATGGTTTATCCGCACCACAGCCCTGCGCGACAGGTTGATCGAACTTAATAATACAATTAACTGGAAACCTTCCTCAACAGGTACGGGCAGATTCGGAAAATGGCTCGAGAATCTCGTCGACTGGAACCTCTCCAGATCACGGTTCTGGGGTACTCCCCTGCCAATCTGGTTAACAGAAGACAAGAAGGAAGAAAAATGCATAGGATCAGCTGAGGAGCTGAAGGAAGAAATTGAAAGATCCCTGAAAGCCGGCTTCATGAAAAAGAATCCGCTGGCAGATTTCATTCCGGGGGATAACGCACAGGAGAACTATGAGAAGTTTGATCTGCACCGTCCCTTTGTCGATGAGATAATACTCGTAAGCCCTTCGGGGAAAAAAATGTTTCGCGAACCGGACCTTATTGATGTATGGTTCGACTCAGGTGCCATGCCATACGCCCAGGCACACTATCCTTTTGAGAACAAGGAGAATTTCAGCGATATGTTCCCGGCCGATTTTATTGCCGAAGGTGTTGACCAGACAAGAGGATGGTTTTTTACACTTCATGCGATAGCAGTAATGACATCCGACTCCGTGGCATTTAAGAATATCATATCAAACGGACTGGTGCTGGACAAAAACGGCAACAAAATGTCGAAACGCCTTAAAAATGCAGTAGATCCCTTCTCAACAATTGAACAGTATGGTTCGGATCCCCTGCGCTGGTATCTTCTTACCAATGCGCAGCCCTGGGATAATCTGAAGTTCGACTTTGCAGGGGTGGATGAGGCAAAACGCAAATTCTTCGGTACACTCTACAATACTTATTCCTTCTTTGCACTCTATGCAAACGTCGATGATTTCAAATATGACGAAAAAGATATTCCGGTAAATGAACGTCCGGAAATTGACCGCTGGATCATCTCTCTTCTTAATTCCCTGGTAAAAGAGGTGGGGAGATGTTATGAGGATTATGACCTCACACGTGCAGGACGGGCAATACAGGATTTTGTAACGGAGAATCTCAGTAACTGGTATGTGAGACTTAACAGAAAGCGCTACTGGGGAGGCGATTATGACCAGGACAAAATAGCTGCTTACCAGACCCTCTATACATGTCTGGAGACAGTCAGCAGACTCGCAGCTCCTATTGTTCCTTTCTATATGGAAATGCTATTCCGCGATCTTAATCTCACAACAGGAAAACATAAAGAAAAATCAGTACACCTGATGCTTTTCCCCGGATATGATGACAGCCTGATAGATAAGAATCTGGAAGAGAGGATGGACATAGCACAGACTATATCTTCAATGATCCTTGGATTGAGAAGAAAAGTAAGCATAAAAGTTCGTCAGCCGCTTGCAAAAATTATGATCCCCCCTCCTGATAAAACCTTCAAAAAGAAATTTGAAGCCGTTAAGGACCTTGTACTTACAGAGGTGAATGTCAAAGAAGCAGAATATATTGATGATACTTCATCCATTCTTGTCAGGAAGATCAAGCCGAACTTTAAAACACTCGGTCCCAGGTATGGAAAACTGATGAAGGAGATAAGCAATGCCATATCAGGTTTGTCGCAGCAGGAAATAGCGTCCTTTGAGGTTAACGGATCACATAAAATAAGTATTAAAGGGCAGCAGATCATACTTACCGATGAAGATGTTGATATCATCTCTGAGGATATCCCCGGGTGGCAGGTCGCCAATGAGGGAAGACTCACTGTAGCCCTCGACATTACTGTCACGGATGAACTTCGTTACGAAGGCATTGCCAGGGAGTTTGTTAACCGTATCCAGAATATCCGCAAGGAGAATGGCTATGATGTCACCGACAAGATAACCGTACAGATCGAGGATCATGAGTTTATCAGGGAAGCTGTGAAAAGACATGCTGCGTATATAGGCCCACAGACGCTGGCAACGGCGGTTACCCTGTCTGGCAAACTTGCCGGCAGCGATGTCAGGGAGGTTGAGATTGATGAGGTTGTCATTAAAGTGAGTATCAGCAAAATATAAATGAATGAAACGTATATTAGTAACCGGCGGCGCCGGATTCATCGGTTCGCATCTCTGCGAAAAGCTTCTGAACATGGGACACGAGGTGATATGTCTTGATAACTTCTTTACAGGTTCAAAACAGAACATCATACATCTTCTTGATAATCACCATTTTGAGTTAATACGTCACGATATTACAATGCCTGTATATCTTGAGGTTGATGAGATATATAACCTTGCCTGTCCTGCTTCACCGGTACACTATCAGTATAACGGTATCAAGACAATAAAAACCTCGGTAATGGGAGCGATAAACACTCTCGGACTGGCAAAGAGAACAAAATCAAAAATATTACAGGCATCAACGAGTGAGATTTACGGAGATCCCACTGTGCACCCACAGCCGGAACAATATTGGGGAAATGTAAATACCCTGGGGCCCCGGGCATGTTATGACGAGGGAAAACGCTGTGCCGAAACCCTTTTCATGAACTACCATAATCAGAATAAGGTAAGAATAAAAATTGCCCGGATCTTTAACACTTACGGCCCGCGGATGAGT
>Ga0315553_10000694_pt1 | contig 29274 bp, 25 predicted proteins | sample SalMarSW160140MG_FD_203099 | JGI IMG/M metagenome (GOLD analysis project Ga0315553, IMG submission 203099) | Salt marsh sediment microbial communities from the Plum Island Ecosystem LTER, Massachusetts, United States - Salt Marsh Sediment SW1601-40 ... | reverse complement strand
GTTTTTGCGCGGGATCAGCAACCCGATCGGGGTGAAGTGTGGCCCCTCGCTCGAGCCCGACGGGCTCTTGCGCCTCATCGACATTCTGAACCCGGTCAACGAGGCCGGACGGCTGACGCTCATCTGCCGCTTCGGCGCCGACAAGGTGGACAAGCATCTGCCCAAGCTTATCCGCACGGTGGAGAAGGAAGGGCACGCCATCGTGTGGTCGTGCGATCCGATGCACGGCAACACCATCTCCGCCGCCGGCGGCCTGAAGACGCGGCCCTTCGATCGCATCCTCAAGGAGGTCGAGACGTTCTTCGACATCCACCGCGCGGAAGGCACATATGCGGGCGGCATTCACGTGGAGATGACCGGCTCGCCCGTGACCGAGTGCACGGGCGGTTTGTCGGCGAACATCTCGGAAGCCCAGCTCAAGGAACGCTATGACACGCGGTGCGATCCCCGCCTCAATGCGGACCAGGCGCTGGAGCTCGCCTTCCTGATCGCGGAACGCCTTAAGCAGGAGCGCGAGGGCACGGTGGTGCCGCCCCAGCCCATCCCCGCGTTCGGCTGAGCGGACCGAGACGTCAAATCCGCTAGACGTGAGGGCGGTGCGGCGCCATTGCCGCGCGCTATCGTTGGCTCTTAAGGTCGGCCCATGTCCAAGCCCGCCCCATCGCGCCTGAAGATCGCGCTCGCCCAGGCGAACCCGACCGTGGGCGACATCGACGCCAATGTCGCCAAGCTCAAGAGCATGCGCGCGCGTGCCGAAGCACTGGGCGCCGATCTCGTCGTCTTTCCCGAGCTTTTCATCACCGGCTATCCGCCCGAGGACCTGGTCTTGAAGCCGGCCTTTCAGCTCGCCGCGCGCCGGCGCCTTGAAGCCCTGGCGAGTGTGCTGGGAGCGGGCCCCGCGGTGCTCACGGGCACCGTCTGGCCCGAGGACGGCATGGTCTACAACGCGGTTGCCCTGCTTGAGGGCGGCAAGGTCGCGGCGGTGCGTTTTAAGGTCGATCTGCCGAACTACGGCGTGTTCGACGAAAAACGGGTGTTTGCGCAAGGTGCGCTGCCGGGGCCGATAGATTTCCACGGCGTACCCCTCGGCGTGCCCATCTGCGAGGACATCTGGGGCCCGGACGTGACCGAGTGCATGGCCGAATGCGGCGCGGAGATGCTCATCACGCCCAACGGCTCGCCGTTCGACTGGACCAAGCCCGACGTGCGCATGAACAAGGCGGTGGCGCGCAGCACCGAGACGGGCCTGCCGCTGATCTACGTGAACCAAGTGGGGGGGCAGGACGAGCTCGTGTTCGACGGCGCCAGTTTCGTGCTCAATGCCGATCGCAGCCTCGCCGTGCAGCTTCCCGCCTGGGAGGAGACGGTCGTCGTCACCGAGTGGCGCAAGACCGCCGCCGGCTGGGTCTGCGAGCCGGGCATGTGCGCAACGATCGAGGGGGGCGATGCCTCGGCCTATCAGGCGTGCCTCTTCGGTCTGCGCGACTACGTGGAGAAGACGGGATTTCCCGGCGTCATATTGGGCTTATCGGGCGGCATCGACAGCGCGCTGGTGGCGGCGCTGTCGGTGGATGCACTTGGACCTCAGCGCGTGCGCGCGGTGATGATGCCCTACCGCTACACGTCCGAAGCGAGCGTGCACGATGCGGCGGCGTGCGCCAAGGCGCTGGGCTTGCACTACGACACCCTGCCGATTGAGGCGGCGGTTGCCGGCGTCACCAAGACCCTGGAGCCCGTGCTTGCGGGAACGAAGCCCGACACCACCGAGGAGAACATTCAAGCGCGCGTGCGCGGCATCATCTTGATGGCGATCTCCAACAAATTCGGCGGCATGGTGGTCACCACGGGCAACAAATCGGAGATGTCGGTCGGCTACGCGACGCTCTACGGCGACATGAACGGCGGCTTCAATCCCATCAAGGATCTCTACAAGACGGAGGTCTACCGTCTAGCGGCCTGGCGCAACGCGAACCGGCCCAAAGGCGCCCTTGGTCCGCGCGGTGTCGTCATTCCCGAAACGATCCTCACCAAGGTGCCTTCCGCGGAGCTACGCGCCGACCAGACCGACCAGGATTCGCTGCCGCCCTACGAGGCCCTCGACGACATCCTGCGCTGCCTGATCGAGAAGGAGATGCCGCTTCAAGAGATCGTTGCGCGCGGACATGCGCCCAAGACGGTCAAGAAGGTGGAGCGCATGCTCTACATCGCCGAGTACAAGCGCCGGCAGGCGCCGCCGGGGGTGAAGATCTCCTCGAAGAACTTCGGCCGCGACCGGCGCTATCCCATCATCAACAAGTTCCGGGAGGAGATTAGCACCGCCCCGGCGTCCAACGCAGCGGCAGCGCGCGCGACCACATCGGCCAAGAGCGGCAAAGGCTCGTGAGCCGGCGCAGCGATCCCTACGCGCCCGCGCGCAGGCGCGCGTGGCCCATGTACATGATCTGCGTTGAGGGAAACCGGCCGAAGGTGAAGTCGAGGCGCCGGTTGATGCCGCAGGGGGCAAGTCCGACGATTGGGCCCAATTCGAATCCGCGTGCGCGCAACTTTGCGCGAATCTCGGATGGCCGGATGAACTTTGCCGGATCATGCGTACCCCGCGGCAGAAGCCCCAGTATCGTTTCGCCGAAATGGACGAGGACGAGGGTTGCGAGCGGCGTGCGGTTGATCGTGTCAAATAGCAACAGGCCCCCCGGTTTCAGCACCCTGCGGATCTCATCAAAGACGGCGTCGACGTTCTCGACGTGCTCAAGCACGTCCACGCAGACGACGCAGTCGGCGCTCGCATCATCGAGCGGAATCCGTTCGCCGGAGCCCACGCTGTAGTCGATTTTGAGATTTTCCTGTCGGGCATGGTCTTGGGCCGCCGCAATGGCGGGCGCAGAGGGATCGACGCCGATAACGCGCGCGCCTTCGCGCGCAAGGGCTTCGGACATGAACCCTCCGCCGCACCCCAGGTCGAGAATGGTCTTTCCGGCCCAGGGATCGACGAGGGTTGAAAAGTAGCGCATGCGGGCCGGCACGATGTTGTGCAACAGGCGCAGGAACCGCTGCGATCCATCCCACCAGTTTGGCGCATAGGTGCGGTAGATGGTGAGGTCATTGGCCATCCTTGCTCTCCAGCGCCGATTGATGCGAGCCGCCGGCAGGGCGCGGCCAGGGCAGCCAATAGGGGACGCGCTGGCTGTAGGTCTCGAACCTGGATCCGTAGATGCGCAGGAAGCGGGCTTCCTTGAGCAGCGGGCCGACGAGGCAATAGAGCGTCAGCGCGAGCGCCAGCACGAGCTGGTCGGGCGTCCAAGTGGGAACAGTCCACAAGGTGAGGGTGAACGCCCCATAGATGGGCTGGCGCGAAATGCGGAAGAGACCCGATTCCGGCATGGGCGGGTAGACGGCCTTCTTGTTTCTCAGCACCGCCCACCAGCCGAGCAGTCCCGTCTGCAGAGAGAGACCTGCATCGGACATGGACTTGGCGAGCAGCAGCCAGGCGGCGGCGTAGAGGCCCGTCATGACGAACAGGAGACCGCCCTGCGCCTGCCACCAGATGATCCCCGTCGGCGACCACAAGGCGAAGAGCGCGAACAATTGAAGCGAGGCGATAACCACATAGGTGGTCGTCGACAGATTGGACCCCAAGCCGGCGGGTGCGAGCCGGCCGAGAAGCGCTCTCCCCTTACCGGTCAGCAAGAAAGAATGCATGAGGGGAAACTGGAGGAGCAGAGCGCCGTTGGCGATCCAGCGCCAAGGCGATTCCAGCCGCCCGAGCGACAGGCTCATGCCGAAATACATCATCACGATCATCGTGCCGACCCCCACCGCAAAGCAGAGGTGGCACAGGACGCCGTAGCTGATGGCCGTGGCCTGCCGCAGCACTGGAGACATTTTGGCCGCCTATTCGCTTTTGGGGCGGGGAATGAAGGGGATTCTAGTTGCATGCGACGGCACCCGCAATGCACGGGACCGCCGATAATCGTTGCCAGCATCTTCGCTCGAGCATCGGATTTCGCGAATCGGGTCTAATGGGGCGAGGGAGACGAGCTGGCGGCGCGCAATGCACTGGAACAGGCTGGCACTGCCGGCCGCAGCACTGCTGTTTACCGCCTTGGCGGCCCCGGCGCGCGCGGACGCCGATGAATGCTGCGCCGATCTGGAGGCGCGCGTCGAGAAGCTCGAGGCAACGACGGCACGCAAGGGCAACCGCGAGGTGAGCCTCGAGCTGAGCGGCTATCTCAACGAATCCGTCATGTACTGGAACGACGGCTTCGAGGACAACGTCTACTTTGTGACGAACGAGACCGAGCGGTCCCGTATCAACTTCAAGGTCGAGGCCAAGATCGCGCCGAAGTGGTCCACCGGCGGCATCCTGGAGATCGGCGTCCATGGCAATCGCGAGGGGCAGGTCGATCAAAGCCATTCGCTCTCGCCGGCGCGCAGCCGCATACCCGACACACGCTACGCCAATTGGTGGCTGAAGCAGAACGACCTCGGCACCGTCACGATCGGGCGCCTCAAGATGGCGACCTATCATATTGTGCATATGATGCTCACGGAGACCTGGTACTTCGCCAGATATGGAATCGGCACCTGGATCGGTACCGACGGCGGCGGTTTCTTCCTGCGCAAGACCGACGGCACGTTGACTGATGGTGTCGGCGCGCTGCGATGGGGCGATATCGACGCGCACGCGCCCGCCGCCGCGCCGGGCGAGGGCGCGCGCGCCAACGGCATCAAGTTCGAGACGGCCGAGGTTGCGGGTTTCACGGGGGCAGCGGCCTACACCGGGTCCGGTGGCGCCGATGTCGCGTTGCGCTACACCGGCGACGTCGGCGCCTTCAAGCTCGCGACCGGCATCGGCTACGGCCAGTACTGGGTGCAGGGTATACGACGCTGCGCCGTCATCGGCATCTCGATTGACGTGAATTGCAATACGCTCGGTCTCTCGGGCACGCTGATGCATGTGCCCACCGGCCTCTACGTCTATGGCGCCTTGGGCGTGCAGCGGGACCTCAACGTACGCGCGCTGTTCCAGGCCCCGGTCGATAACACCGACTATACCTACTACCTGCAGGCGGGAATGGAGCGCAAACTCATCGCCGCCGGCAAGACGACGATCTTTGCCGAATTCGAGCGCGACGACGTCGGCGCCGGCGTAAATCCGGGCACCGGGGGCATTCTCAACACGTCCGCGCTCGGCTCTCCGGGGGACCCCAACTATGCCCGCATGGCCGGCAGTGAGATCGACACCTTTGGGCTCGGCGTCGGGCAGGCGATCGACGACGCCGCGCTCGAGCTTTACCTCTCCGGCCGGCTTTTCAAGGCGGACGTGTTGACGAGCGCGACCGGCCTCAAGACCGGGGCCGTCAGCACCCCGATCGAGGATTTTCTGATGATCCTCGGGGGCGCCAAGATCGCCTTCTAGCGGTCGCCCTTGAGTTCTCGCGCGCGGCCTCTATAGGGTTGCCCGCCAGAGCTCAGCGGAATCGAAATCTCAGCCATGCCCCCAAGCGTTCGCTTCGCGCCAAGCCCCACCGGGCGCCTCCACGTCGGCAACGTGCGCACAGCCATCCTCAACTGGCTGTTTACGCGAAAGGAAGGTGGCACCCTTTGGCTGCGCCTCGACGACACCGACCTGCAGCGCTCGACGGAGGAATTTGCCGAAGGCATACGCCGGGATCTGGGCTGGCTGGGGCTCACATGGGCGAAGGAGGAGAGACAGTCGGCCCGCATCGCGCGCTATGCGGCAGCGGCGGAGCTCTTGAGAGAACGCGGCCGCCTCTATGCCTGCTACGAGACCGAGGACGAGCTGGTGCGCAAGCGCAAACGCCAGCTCGCGCGCGGCCTGCCGCCCATCTACGACCGGGCCGGGCTCAAGCTTGATGACGCCGAACGGGCAAAGCTCGAAGGCGAAGGACGGCAGCCGCACTGGCGTTTCCGTCTCGACAATTCCGAGGAGGGCCTGACGCCGCTTCCCACCATCGTGTCGTGGAACGACCTCATCCGCGGTGACCAGACGGTCGACGTGGGCTCGCTGTCCGATCCCGTGGTCATCCGTGCCGACGGCACCTTCCTCTATACGTTCACCAGCGTCGTCGACGACGCCGACTTGAAGATCAGCCACGTGATCCGCGGTGAGGATCACATCACCAACACGGGCGTGCAGCTTGAGCTGTTCGAGGCGCTGGACTACGAGCCGCCGGTCTTCGCTCACCACAGCCTGCTGATCGGGGCCGACGGCCATGCGCTGTCTAAGCGGCTCGGCGCCCTGTCGATCGAGAGGCTGCGTGATGAAGGTCTCGAGCCCATGGCGGTTGCGAGCTACACGGCGCTGATCGGCACCTCCGACCCGATCGAGGCGCACGCCTCTCTGGACGAGCTGGCGCAGCTGTTCGCGTTCGAGAAAATCTCCATCGCTCCGGCGCGTTTCGACATCGAGGAGCTGAAGGGCCTCAACGCCCGTCTGCTGCACAAGCTTCCCTACGCCGCGGTTGCAGAGAGGCTCAAGGCGCAAGGGATCGAAGGCGGAGCGGAATTCTGGACCGCCGTGCGCGGCAACCTGTCGGTGCTCGAGGATGCAGGCCATTGGTGGCGCGTCGTTGCCGGCGACGTGAGCCCGGTCAGCGAGGACGCGAAGCTGACCGCGCGCGCGGCCGCGTTGCTGCCCGAGGAGCCATGGGACGACACCACCTGGGACGTTTGGGTTGCGGCCCTCAAGGCGGCATCGGGACGCAAAGGCCGGGCGCTGTTCCACCCGCTGCGGCTCGCGCTGACGGGCTTGGAGGACGGCCCGGAGCTGAAAGTGCTTCTGCCGCTTATCGGCCGGGCCAAGGCCGAGCGCCGGCTGCTTGGCCGCGCAGGCTGAATTGCGGGAACCGACCGGTCAGTGTGCGGGCGGCAGTCCCATCAGGTCCGCCTTGCGCATGTGGGAGACCGCGATCGCGCCACCCAGGGGCAGCGCCCACTCGCCGTCGCGCACGACGCGATAGCCGAGGCTCTCGAAGAACCCCACGGCGTTGCGCGTGGCGCTCGCCTCCAGAGCACTGTAGTTCATGGCGCTGGCTTCCTCCTCGATATGCTCGACGAGCCGCCGGCCGATGCCTTCTCCGGTGAAAAGCGGGCGCACGCAGACCACCAGGATGCGCGCGGTCGGGCTCGTGCCCTCGCCGGGGGCCCAGGCCGCCGTGCCCACCATCTCCGTGCCGATCCAGGCGGCAACGGCCCGGTTCCCAAGCAGCAAATCGCCGTAGCGCGGGCTGCGGACGAAGGCGACGAAGGCATCGATGGTGGCCGGCGGATAGTGGGCTTCCGCGGCGGCTGCGAAGGAGGCGGCGTGGATATAGCGGGCCGTCGAAAGGTCGTCGACGGTCAGGGGCCGGAGCTTCAGCATTTGCGCAGGCGTGTTGGATATGGCGGCGCATCCATAGCAGACTTCGCAAGAATGGCGATGGCGTTAGTGAGAGCGTCCGGCCGCGCGCCGGCTCGGCCAATGCGGCGCCGGAAGCGCCGCTGCGTTGGCGGCACTCAGCGCGACTTTGCGTCCCACTCCGAGCGGGCTGACCACCCTGTTGCATCGTCCTGCGCCCGCTCGCCGCTCGCGGGCGTGCTCTGCGGCACGAACTCGGCTTGCTTGCACGAGCAGCCCGGGACCAATTCCTTGCGATAGCGGAAGGCCGTCTTCAGGCTGGTGTAGGGCTCCTGTGTGCGCAGCGCGACGGACTGGTCAACGGCGGCTCCGGGATTCTGATAATAGTAAAGCTCGACGGGGGCCGCGCATTTCCGTTGGCAGACGGCGGCATCCTGCTGAAAGTGGCTGGGCAGCGTGGAGAAGCTCACTGGAAAATAGTAGCCGTCGCACAGCCGGACGCACAGCGTGCGGAAGGTGGCGTAGGACGGCGCACCGTAAGGGGCCCAACCGTTATTGTAGTTGCCGCCTTCCTCGTCCTGCCAGATGGAGGAGAACGATCCCTCGTCCTGCCGGCGCGCTTCCTGCACGTAATTGGCGCCGCAGTTGTTTCGGGCCAGCTCGCGCACGATATCGTCGCGATAGGATCGCTCGGACGAACCGATGATCTGCTGGCGCTGCGCTTCAAGGTCGCTCATGCGCTGTTGGGCGTCTTGCTTTTGGCGGGCGAGGTCCACGCAGGCCCGGGTTCGGCGCAGCGTCTTGGAGAACAGGAAATAGTCGTAGCAGTTGCGCCGATCGAGCTCGTACTCGCTCGATTGCAGAGTCTGATCGGCCTGGCGGATCTGGGCCTCCAAGCGTGGCAGCTCGTTGCGCGATTGGCTGGTGCGCTGGCTGTCCTGCACGAGCCGCTGCTCGAGCTGCAAGCAGATGGGATGCTTGGTTGACCAGTTGGCGGCGGGCGGCGCTTGGGGCGGTGGCGCTTGCGGCGGCGTCGGCTCGCGGTAGACCGGCTCCTCAGGGATCGGCGGCGCCGGCTCGGGCTCGGAGTTGCTCCATGGCCACCAGCCTTGCGCGAGCACCGGACAGGCGGCGAGCAGCACGGCGGCCGCCACGGCGGCGCCGAGACCATAGCGGCGGCGGGCGTGCACTTTGCGCGTCCTCATGGGGTCGGTACGGTGGCTCATGTCGCCCTTGGGCCCTTTGGCGGGCCGTTTGGCATGCAACTATGACGGTCTGCGATTAGGGGGTCAATGCGGGAGAATTGGGGCAGCGCCCGGTGCCATCCCAAGGAAAGATAAGGGAAACGTTCGCCCCCTGGCGGTCCTCGCGCGCTTGACGAAAGCGGGCGATCTCGCCCATAAGGGCGCCATGAAGCGGACTTCGTCCACACATGCCGTCAACATTCGTTGCGGCATTATTATTCCGAGCTAGCAATCCCCGCTGGCGCGCGGCCCGCTTCTTTGCCCAAAGCCTGAGACAGAGAAACGCCCCCGCCAGCGGCCCGGGGACCGTCAACCGTCATGGCCGAAGCGCATCCCTTGATGCTCTACAATACGCTGACGCGCCGGAAAGAGCGGTTCGAGCCGCTCGATCCCAAAAACGTTCGCATGTACGTGTGCGGGCCGACGGTCTATGATTACGCGCACATCGGCAATGCGCGCCCCGTCATCGTGTTCGACGTGCTGTTCCGGCTTCTGCGCCATATCTACGGGGCCAAGCACGTCACGTATGTGCGCAACATCACCGACGTCGACGACAAGATCAACGCGCGTGCGACTGAGGAGGGCGTGTCGATCGCCGAGCTGACGGAGCGTACGACGCAGCAGTTCCACGAAGACATCGCCGCGCTCGGCGTGCTGCCGCCGACGGTTGAGCCGCGCGCGACCAAGCACATCAAAGAGATGAAGCATATGATCAAGGCCCTGGTCGACAGCGGCCACGCTTACGTCGCGCAAGACCATGTGCTGTTCAACGTGCCCTCCATGGCCGACTACGGCCGGTTTTCGAACAGGAGCCTGGAGGAGATGGAGGCGGGCGCGCGCGTGGAGGTCGCGCCCTATAAGAAGGATCCGATGGACTTCGTCTTATGGAAGCCGTCGAAGAAGGGCGAGCCGTCGTGGCCGAGCCCTTGCGGAATCAAGAAGCGCGGACGCCCCGGCTGGCACATCGAGTGCTCGGCGATGGCGGAGAAGCATCTGGGCGAAGTGTTCGACATCCACGGCGGCGGCATCGATCTCGTGTTTCCCCACCACGAGAATGAGATCGCGCAGTCACGCTGCTCTCACGATACGCCCGTCATGGCCCGCTACTGGCTGCACAACGGGTTCTTGCAGGCCGAGGGCGAGAAGATGAGCAAGTCGCTGGGCAACTTCGTCACCATCCATGATCTTTTGCAGGAATGGTCCGGCGAGGTGATCCGCTTCAACATGCTGCGCACTCATTATCGCCAGCCGATCGACTGGACGCGGAAAGGGCTTGAGGAGTCGCAGTCGACACTCGACCGCTGGGCCGAGATCAGCGACGGCCTGGGCGGCGAGGTCGGCGAGGGATGGTTGCCAAATGTCGATGTCGTCGATGCCCTCAAAGACGATCTCAACACCCCGCTCGCGATCGCCAAGCTGCACGAGCTTGCCAAGGAGGCGAAAAGCGGCACCCACGCCACCGCTCAGCAGTGGTTCGTCTCGGCGGAGTTTTTGGGCTTCGATGTGAGCCGTTGGCATGCCCGCTCGAAGAGCGCAGCGCTGGTTGAGGTGACGGATCCGGACCTCGCGACACGGGTCAAAGTCCTGGTCAAGGAGCGTAGCAAGGCCCGCAAAGCCAAGAACTTCAAGAAAGCCGACCGCATCCGCGACGAGCTTGCCGCAAAGGGCATTGCGCTCAAGGATTCAAAGGATCCGGACACCGGCGAAATCACCACCACGTGGGAGGTGGCGCGATGAAAGACTGGCGCTCCGATCTGCCGTTTCCGCGCCACTGGCTGTTCTACTTGGCTGTGAAGATCGCCATCGTCGTGTTTGCGGTATGGGTCGCGGCACGTAGCTTCGGGATCGTGTGAGTTCAAAATGACTAAGGAAAGACTGTATCTGTTTGACACGACGTTGCGCGACGGGGCGCAGACGACGGGCGTCGACTTCTCGGTCGAGGAGAAGCGGCGCATAGCCGGTGTGCTCGACGACCTCGGCATCGACTACGTCGAGGGCGGGTATCCCGGCGCCAACGCCACCGACACCCAGTTCCTCGCCGAGACGCCAAAGCTCAAGACGGCGACGCTCACGGCGTTTGGCATGAGCAAGCGCTCGGGCCGCTCGATCTCCAACGATCCAGGTCTGCAGGCGGTGCTCGCCTCGCGCGCACACGCGATCTGCCTCGTCTCAAAGGCCTGGGACTATCACGTGCGCGTGGCGCTCGGCATCAGCAACGAGGAGAATTTAAAGGCCCTGGAGCAGTCGGTGAAGGCTGTCGTCGACTCGGGCCGCGAGGCGCTCATCGACTGCGAGCATTTCTTCGACGGCTACAAGGGCAACCCTGATTATGCGCTGCAGGTCGCGCGCACGGCGCACGCTGCGGGCGCCCGCTGGGTGGTGCTATGCGACACTAACGGCGGCACGCTGCCGCACGAGATCGAGCGCATCGTTGCCGAGGTGGCCAAGACTGTGCCGGGCTCGCATCTGGGAATTCACACTCACAACGACACCGACAACGCGGTCGCCAATTCGCTTGTCGCGGTGCGGGCCGGCTGCCGTCAGATCCAAGGCACGCTCAATGGGATCGGCGAGCGCTGCGGCAACGCCAGCCTCACCTCCATCATCCCGACGCTGCTGTTGAAGAGTGAGTTCGCCGACCGGTTCGAAACCGGCGTGACGCCGGAGCGTCTGCGCACACTGACGCACGCAAGCCGCGTGCTCGATGAGGTGCTGAACCGCGCCCCCGACCGGCATGCGCCCTATGTGGGGGAAAGCGCGTTCGCGACCAAGACTGGAATCCATGCCTCGGCCATCGAGAAGGAGCCCGAGACCTATGAACACGTGCGCCCGGAGGACGTGGGCAATGAGCGCCGCGTGCTCATCTCGAAGCAGGCGGGCCGGTCCAATGTTCTGGCAATCCTCGCGCGGCTCGGCCTCGCCGCCAAAAAGGACGACACGCACGTTTTGGCACTGCTCGACGAGGTGAAGGCGCGGGAGGCTGCCGGCTACTCCTACGAGGCGGCTGAGGCCTCCTTCGAGCTTTTGGCGCGCCGCATGCTCGGCAAGGTGCCGCGCTATTTCACGGTCGACAGCTTCCGCGTCATGGTCGAGCGGCGCCACAACGCACGCGGCAAGCTCGTCACGGTGTCGGAGGCGACCGTCAAGGTCTACGTCAACGGCGACAACGAGCCGTTGTGGTCCGTGGGCGAGGGCAACGGACCCGTGAACGCGCTCGACACCGCGTTGCGCAAGGACCTCGGCCGCTATCAGAAGCATATCGATGGTGTGGAGCTCGTCGATTATAAGGTGCGGATCCTGACGGGCGGCACCGAGGCGGTGACGCGGGTTCTGGTTGAGAGCCACGACACGATGACGGGCGCGCGCTGGTTCACGGTCGGTGTTTCGCCCAACATCATCGATGCCAGCTTCGAGGCGCTGGTGGACTCGATCAACTACAAGCTGATGAAGGACAACGCCGAGGCCGCGTGAGGCGTTCTTACCGACCTTGCCGTCGCGCTGCAGTTCGATTGACGGATGGCGACCATCGAACCTGAGACGAGTGGTCTGCGCGCGATCCCGCGCGGCGTGTGGATGCTCGGGCTCGTCAGCCTGTTCATGGACGTCTCATCCGAGATGATCCATGCTCTGCTGCCGCTCTATCTTGTTGGCGTGCTCGGCGCGTCAGCTCTTGCGGTCGGCTTCATCGAAGGCATCGCCGAGGCCACGGCGATGATCACCAAGATCGTCTCCGGCGTGCTGTCGGACTGGCTCGGCCGGCGCAAGCTTCTGGCCGCGGTCGGCTACGGCCTTTCCGCCTTCACCAAACCCATCTTCCCGCTGGCGCCCAACCTCGGCTGGATCGTTGCCGCGAGGTTCGTTGACCGGGCCGGCAAGGGCATTCGTGGCGCCCCGCGCGACGCACTCGTCGCGGACCTCAGCCCGCAGGCCGTGCGGGGTGCGAGCTTCGGCCTGCGTCAGTCGCTCGATACCGTTGGAGCGTTTCTTGGACCCCTGGCGGCCATCGCACTCATGGCGCTGACGGGCGACAATTTCACCTTCGTATTCTGGGTCGCCATCCTGCCTGCGTTCGCCTCGTTCGGGCTTATCACGTTCGGCGTTGAGGAGCCGGTCCGAGGGGCCCGCAAAAGCAATGGCCGCCGCCTCGTTTGGCGGGACGCACTGGGTTTGCCGCGGGCGTTTTGGATCGTGGTGACGGCAGCAGCCATATTGACGCTTGCCCGATTCAGCGAGGCATTCCTTCTGCTCAAAGCGCGCGATGTCGGGCTCGCTGTCGCGCTGGTGCCGGCCGTTTACGTCGTCATGAACATAGCGTACGCGCTCTCGGCCTACCCGGCCGGCGCTTTGTCCGATCGGCTGGGGCGCGGCGGTCTCCTCCTGAGCGGTGTCGCGCTGCTCGTGCTGGCGGATCTGGCCTTGGCCTTTGCCGCGGCATTGCCTGGCGTGGCACTGGGCACCGTGATCTGGGGCCTCCACATGGGGCTTACGCAAGGCCTGCTCGCGGCACTCGTCGCCGACACCGCTCCGGAAGACCTGCGCGGCACGGCGTTTGGCATATTCAATCTCGTAGGCGGCGTCGCACTACTGTTAGCGAGCGTCATCGCTGGCGCGCTGTGGGACGTGTATGGGCCAATGATGACCTTTCTTGCCGGTGCCGCGATCACCTCGGTAGCGCTCGTCTGGCTCGCCGTCATCGAATGGCATCACCGCAGGCAAGGCGGCTTCTGGCCGGCGCGCAATGGCGGCAAGAACGTGTAAGGCGCCGCCCTTACCGGACGCCGCCCATCAGCCGCTTCACCCAGGGGACAAGGGCGAGAAGCACGAGCATCGCCGCGCCGACAAGCACCGCCTGCTGCAAAAAGAAGACGGCAAGGCCTTGGGCGTCGGCCGCCGTGAAACCGCTGCCCAGCACGCCGGCGAGCTTGTTGCCCCAGGCTGCGCCTAAGAACCACACGCCCAGCATGAGCCCGACAAGGCGCATGGGCGCGAGCTTGGTCATGGTGCTCAAGCCCACGGGGCTCAGGAACAGCTCGCCGACCGTCTGCAGAAAGAAGAGCCCGACCAGCCACAGAGGGCTCACGCGGCCTTCGGCGGTGAGCAACGCCGCCGGCACCATCAGCACAAACGACAGACCGAGGAAGCCGAGGCCGAGCGCAAACTTCATCGGGCTCGACGGCTGGCGGGGACCCAGGCGCACCCAGGCCCAGGCGAAGAGCGGCGCCAACAGGATGACGAACAGCGGGTTCAGCGACTGGAACCAGGCGGACGGGATGTTGAGGCCGGCGAACTCGTGGCGTGTCAGCTGGTCGGCGAACAACGCGATCGTGAGCCCGGCCTGCTCGAAGATTGCCCAGAACACCATGGCCGCGATGAAGAACACAAAGACGGCGGCGATGCGCTTGGAGTCGAGATCGCCTTTGGCGGCAAACCAGACGATGGCGGCGACGGGAACCAGCACAAAGAGCGTGCGCAACCAATGAAACTCGGGCCGATCGGACAGCATGGTAACGCCCATGACGGCGAGGGTGCCGGCAACAACCAGCCCGATCAGGCCCCAGCCGACGGCGGGTATGGCCGGCCTATGCCCGATGTCTGCGAGCCGGCGTCCCTGCATAACGTAGACGAGGAGGCCAACCGTCATGCCGACGCCGGCCGCGCCAAACCCCCAATGCCAGCTCAAGGCGGGATCGAAGCCCATTGCGGCAAGCCACGACTTGAAGAGCACGCTCTGGGCGAGAAAGCCCGTCACCAGCGGTGCGATCAGGCCACCGATGTTGATGCCCATGTAGAAGATGGAGAATCCGGAGTCGCGCCGGTCGTCACCTTGCGGGTAAAGCCCTCCGACCATGGCGCTGATGTTCGGCTTGAAGAGGCCCGTGCCGAGAGCCACCAGTGTGAGGCCCGCGTAAAAGGCAGACGCTGAGTCGATCGCCAGCGTGAAATGCCCGCAGGCGATGACCGTGCCGCCGATCAGGACGGAGCGCCGCGCGCCGAGATAGTGATCGGCGATGAAGCCGCCCGGTATGGAGAGCATGTAGACGGCCATCGTGTAGTTGCCGTAGATGCGCGCCGCATCGAGGGTTGTGAGGCCCAATCCGCCCGTGGCGGCGGGCGCGACGATGAACAACGCCAGCAGCGCGCGCATGCCGTAATAGGAGAAGCGCTCCCACAACTCGGTGAAGAACAGGGTGGCGAGGCCGGAGGGATGGCCGGCAAATCCAACCGCGTTCGCGCCGCCGGCGGCGGAGACGCGGGCGTTCTCGTCGGTCCTGGGCTGATGGGATCGCGGGTTGGGCATTGCTGGTCCGGTGACTATTGAGCATTGCCATCAATAGCGCGAGCGAATTTTACCGAGCGCAAACCATTTCGAGCGGGCGCCGTTGGCGCGGCTTTGCGTCGGCGACAGATTGGCGCCCGCCCGGTCGCAGGTGCGTCCGTGGCGCGCGCGGAGCGCTCAAAATCCGCCGGTGTTGCACGGCGGAGGCTCACACAAGGAAATCGATCCATGAAGACGAAGGCGATTACGGCGGGGGCCGCATGTCTCGCGCTCGGCTTGATGTTCAATTCGGGCTTCGCCCAGGAGGGGCTCCCGGACGATCCGATGTCGAATGAAAACACGGTCCCGGCGCCAAACGCCGATAAGCCGACGGACCCTTCCGCCGATGACAACCCCGCAGCGCGAGTGCCGACGTCGCCTCCGGGCACGGGCCAGTACGAGTTCAAGAAGGAAGGATCGAGCAGAGGAACCGCTGGCCGAGGCGATGACGATGGCGACGATTCCGACAACGACTGAGCGCTGAGAGAAGACGACATTCTCAGTGAGAGGCCGCCGGCTGACCGGCGGCCTCTTTGCTATTCCGCTTTTCGCGATGGGGAGACCCGGACCGGTTCAGCCGGCAGAGCGCTTGCGCCGCGCACGCCTTGGATGCCTGCGGTTCTGGGAACGCTGCGGCCCTGTCAGGCACTTGAGACGGCACAGCCCGAGCACCTCGCCGACCTCGCCGGATGGGACGGCGTGACTGAAGTAAAAGCCCTGCACCTCGTCGCAGCCGGCGCCAGTGACGCTCGAGAGGTGCTCACGGGTCTCGATGCCTTCGGCCACGGTATCGATCTGAAGGTTCTTTGCGAGATTCGTCACGGCGTGAATGATGGCGAGGCAATCGGCGCGCTCGGGAACGTCGCGCACAAAGCTGCGGTCGATCTTGATCTTGTTGAAGGGAAAGCTCTGCAAGTAGCTCAACGAAGCGAATGCGGTGCCAAAGTCATCGAGCGAGATCCGGACGCCGGTGTCTTGCAGCTTGCGGAGGATTTCATGGGTATTGGGGGCATCGCGCAGGAGCACACTTTCCGTAATCTCCAGCTCGAGACGATCTGCAGCCAGCCCTGACTGCTCCAAGGCCCGCAGCGTTGCCTGGACGAGGTCGCCGCTCTCAAACTGCACGGGCGAGAGATTGACCGTAACCTTGATGGGATCGGGCCAGCTCGCCGCATCCTTGCAGGCCTGCTGCAGGGCCCACTCGCCCATGGGAACGATCAAGCCGGTTTGCTCCGCAAGGGGGATGAAATCGCACGGAGAGATCGTCCCCCTCTGCGGATGGTGCCAGCGCATCAATGCCTCGAAGCTCGTCACCTCGTTGGCCTTTAGGTGGATGATGGGCTGGTAGTGCAGGGCCAGCTGCTGGCGCTCCAGGGCGGACTTGAGGTCGATCTCGAGCCGATGGCGCTCGTGGATTTTGTCGTCCTCCCCGGGTGCAAAGAAGGCGAAGCGCTTTCCTCCGCGGGATTTGGCCTTGTAGAGCGCGACATCGACGTTCTTCAAAAGCTCGTCCACGGTAAGGCCGTGCTCTGGCGCATAGGCGATGCCGATGCTCGCGTCGACCTGCAGCACCTCGCCCGCCACATGGTGGGCTTCGCTGACCGCTCGCAACAGGCGGGTTGCCAGCCGCTCTGCATCGCATGCGCGCTTGGCGTGGCGCTGCAGGACGGCGAACTCGTCGCCGCCAAGGCGTCCGACAATATCCGGACCCCGCACCGACTCCCGCAGGCGGCGGGCGACACTTTTGAGCAGCATATCCCCGACCGGGTGGCCGAGGCTGTCGTTCACGTCCTTGAACTTGTCCAGATCAATCCAATGGAGGGCAAAGCCATCGTTACGCTGCAGCCCGTGCAGGGCGAATTCGAGCTGCTCGCGGAAATGGAATCTGTTGGCGATTTCGGTGAGAGCATCGTGCCGGGCTAGCCACGAGATTTGCTGCTCGGCGCGCCGCTTCTCGGTGATGTCCTCTTGCAGATCGACCCAACCGCCATTGGAGAGCGGTTGATTGGTGACGAGGATGGTGCGGCCATCCTTCAGCTCCTGCACGTAAGAAAACGTCTTGCCCCGTGCCAGCTCGGCGACGTGATGCTCGATCCATTTGCGCTGCTTCTCGACATCCTCAAAGCGGTCGCAGCCCGTCTCCCTGCGAACGTGAAAGCGCACGATTTCCGCAAGTGGCGTTCCCGGCTGGGTGAGCTCGATGGGGAGCTGATAGATCTCCCTGTACATCTTGTTGCAGACGATGAGACGCTGCTGGGCATCGAACATCGATAACCCGCGCGCCATGTTGTCGAGGGCGATCTCGAACCAGCCGTTGAGCTGCTCGAGCTGCTTCTTATGCTTGAGGATTTCTTCGGTATTGAGCCGCAGAGCCAACTCGGTCGGCGTCTGCGTATCCTCGGCTGGGGCGGCGGGGGAGAGGACGTGATCCTCACTAAAGGCAATGGCTCTCGGCAGGGACTTCACGACGGCCCTCTCACGCTCAATATTTGAAGGGCTCGTGTACGCGAAACCGGTAAGGGGGGCCTTAATCAGGCAGCGTAAATTCGTTGTTGGACTTTGATCGTTAACGGGTGGCATCTGCCAGTCGCAAAAACGCCGATGGGCGGCTCTGGTGGAAGTCAACTGTTCAGGATGAACGCTTCCTTTCCAGCAGCCGCTTAGCCGCCTCCTCCGGCGCAAGATCACCAGCCAGCACCATATCGGCGAGGGCATCCAGAGCCTGCTCTCCCCCTTCTCGCACGTGCGCGGCAATGAGATCGGCGGCGGCCCTCGCGATGAGATAGCGCGCCCGCTGCCGCCTGCGCGAAAGGGTGCCTTCGGCTTCGACCTTGCGGCCGGCGGCCATGATGGCGGCAATGAGCTCGTCAACGCCCTCGCCCGTCGTCGCGGTCGTCTTGAGCACCGGCACGCGCCCGGCCGTGCTGGCACGAATGGCGAGCGCGCTGGCAAGCTGCTGCAAGGTAACCTCCGCTCCCGGCCGGTCGCCCTTGTTGACGACGAGGATGTCGGCGATCTCCAACAAGCCGGACTTCATCGCCTGGATGTCGTCGCCGAGACCGGGCGCGGAGACGACGATGCGCAGGTCCGCCACCTCGGCCACGTCGATCTCGCTTTGTCCGGTGCCGACCGTCTCCAGAAGAATGAGGTCGCGCCCGGCGGCGTCGAGGGCATCGATGACGCGAACCGCGGCCGGCGACAAGCCTCCGAGGTACCCGCGGCTCGCAAGTGAGCGCACGAACACGCCCTCATCGTCGAGCGCCGCCGTCATGCGGATGCGATCGCCGAGGATGGCACCGCCCGAGACCGGGCTCGAAGGGTCGACGGCGATGACGCCGACCGTTCGCCCCGCCGCCCGCAGATGCGTGATGACGGCATTGACGAGCGTCGACTTGCCGGCGCCCGGTGGGCCCGTGAAGCCGACCACCAGGGCGTGGCCCAGATGCGGCTGCATGGCCTTGAGCAGCGCCGGGGCTGCGGGCGAAAGCCGTTCGAGCTCGGTGATGGCAGCGGCGATGGCGCGCCGCTCGCCGTTGCGCATCCGCTCAATGAGGGTGCTCACATCGCCCTCGGCAAAGGGGCGGCTTGCCGGTCGAGTGGTCTTTGGGTCAGTCATGGGCGGCTGATACGCGCAAAGAGGCCGGACGCGCAAGCGGCGCTTCGCACACCATCCCCATCGGCCTTAGAACCACACGCCCGACCAGCGGTAGCGCGGCCGCATCTGGATCGGCCCCACGCCGATGAGCGAGATCCTCGGACCCTCCTCGATGTCGAGGGGCGGCATTGGCGGGGGATTGAGGGCGTGCAGGCGCGCAATGCGCTGCTCGGCAGGTGGGGGACACCGCAGCATGGACGGTTGCGGCACCTTTCGCGCCGGCACGGGTGGGAGCAGGTCGTCCCAGAAGTTGCCGTTGGGCGCTTCGAGCCGCGCGATGGCGGAAGCCAGTCCCATCGGGTCGCCGGTCATCAGGGCGGCGGCGCGATCGGCGGCGAACTCACGCGTGCGCGGGAGCTTCAGCTGCAGCAGGTTCAGCAGAGCCGGTGCCAGCACCAGGAGCACGACGGTCCACCAAGAGACCAGCTCCTCGCCGGTCAGCAGCCGCCACAGATTGAGCGCGGCCAGCGCCAGTCCGAAATAGTAGAGCGCCTGAGCGAAACGAGTGACGAAGTCGGCAATTCCCAGGACCGGGAGATTGCCAAGGCTGACATGACTGATCTCGCGGGCGAGGACGGCGGCGATTTCGCGCATCGTGAGCCGTCGCAACAGCCCTTCGGTTACCGCGATGGCGGACCCATGCTCCGTACCGACAGAAAAAGCGCCGAGCATCGTACTGGGAACGACGTAAAGGGTCGGGGAGCGGGCGAGCGCTGCTCTCTGTGCGAGTTCGGCGACGAGGGCATCCACCTGTTTCAGAGCGGCCCGGTCGTGCTGCTGCGCTCCGTAGAGCCGCACAACCGCCCATGGCGGCAGGTACAGCGCCAGTCCCACGATCACCGCGACGGCGAGAGCTGCGAGGAGAATTCCCACAGCGCCGATCGCGGGCCAGCTCGCAAGCACCAGCAGCACCGCGAGGGCCGCGAGCAGCACGCCGGCCTGAACGAGATTGGCGCTCGCGCGCAAGCCCTCGAGCCCTAAGCGCAGGTTACGTTCTGTTTTGAAAGGCATGGTAGCGTTCCCGGGCCCGGTCGAGCGAGCCTTCTCATGGATTTTTCGGTGATCTTTCTGGTCTTCGCCGCAAGCCTCTGGGTTGCGTGGCGGCGCTCATCGCGCCCGGCACTTTTCCTGTTCGCGATCGGCATGGTGCTTACCGTGGCATTGTATCTCCACCACGCGACGGAGACGCTACCTGTCTCATTCTAACCGACATTGAAGCCGTCATGAGTTCACGTTTGGCCGCGAAACTTAACGCCTTGGCACTCTATGCCATAGGACTCATTCTGCTTGCGGCGTTCTATTTCCAGATCGCGCTGCAGGAGCTGCCCTGTCTCCTCTGCCTGTTGCAGCGCGTGGCGTTCATCGCACTGGCGGTGGGCCCGATCCTGACGCTGCGCCACGGGCCGCGCCCCAGCCACTATGGGTTGGCGATCCTTGCAGGTTTGCTCGGGGCCGGAATCGCGGCGCGCCAGATCATGCTTCACATCGCACCCGGCGACCCCGGTTTCGGATCGGCGATCCTCGGCTATCACTTCTACACCTGGGCTTTTGTCTGCTTTGCTGCAGCGATCCTGGCAAGCGCCGTCGTCTTGCTTTTCGATGCGCAGTTCGAAGTCACACCCCCCGCGCCGACGCTCGGCTTATTCGAAGTGGCGGCCGTCTGGCTGGTGCTCGCGGTCACGGGGTTCAACGCCGTCAGCGCGTTGCTTGAATGCGGGTTCGCCTGGTGCCCCGCGAACCCGGTCCATTACGAGCTTCTTTATTGGCCGGGCTAGCGGGCCCGCGCTTCAGCAGGGTGACAGGCCGTCAGAACTTGGCGAGAACGGCTGTGTCCTTGGCACGAGCGCCCGTCGTCAAAGCGGCGAGAACCGCGGGGACGATTTTCGCCGCGCCATCGACAACCGTGAAGTTGAGATCGAGCCCCGGCCGAATAAAGGTATCCGCCTTCATGTGCGCGAGCAGGCTCAAGAACGGGTTCCAGAAGCCCTCGATGTTGGCGACGACGACCGGCTTGGCGTGGCGGCCGAGCTGCACCCAGGTGAGTTGCTCCACGAGCTCCTCCAGCGTGCCGATACCGCCGGGCAGCGCGACAAACGCGTCCGAGCGCTCGAACATCAGTCTTTTGCGCTCGTGCATGTCGTCGGTGATGATCAGCTCGTCGACGTCCCGCATCATTTTTTCCTTCTCGGTGAGAAAGGCCGGGATAATGCCGGTGACACGGCCGCCGGTGTCGAGCGTCGCGCGCGCGATCTCGCCCATCAGTCCGAGGCTCCCCCCGCCGTAGACAAGGCCGATGTCATGCTCGCTGAATTGCGCACCGAGCGTGCGTGCGGCCGCTGAGTAGGCCGGGTTCTCGCCGAGGCCCGAGCCGCAATAGACGCAGATATTGCGTACACTCTTGGAGATGCGTCTTCCGTTCACGCGTTTCCTGCTCATTGAGACGTTCCGTCCATGTCCTCATCTTGCGGTATCTTGCGGTGCGGCGGGTGATGTATATGGGGGCTGTTCCTTTCCTGCGACACCTCAATCGTAAAACGCGCTGCGGCTGAAATTAGGCACGCCCCCTGCCGCGCTGGATTGCGGCTCTGCATGGCGCACCAAGAAGCTCCCGTGCGACCCTCCGTTATCCGCCTTTTGGATGTCAGATTGGCGTGCCAATGGAGTTGTGCTTAATGTGTCCGTAGAGCTTAGCTCGGCGACTTAAGAGCGTATCATAATCAGCGGAAATCGCCGCCCATCCGGTGATACCCGCGGGAGCCGAAACGCTATGTGGGGCATGCGTTCATCCTTCGTGCTGCTCATCATGCTTGCCGCGCATACCACCGGCGCTGCCGAGGTCGCCGCCGAGCCGGACGCTGCCGTGCGGCGCCCTATTCTCGTTGCCGGCGAGAGGGCGTCTCCAAAGTCGGTGGGAGAGTATTTACAGCGGCAGCGCGCAGAGGATCTCGCCCGGGCGGCTTCGGAACGCTTCTCGGAGATCCTGGCGGAGGAGCATGCGCGACAACTGGCGCAGGACACCACGGCGCAGACTCCGACGAGCAAGGGCGGAAAGAGCGGCGGCGCCGACGCGCTGGCACCCGTTTGGGATTGGTTGGCGCGGGCCTCGAAGGATTACCACGACGTCATCATTGCCAAGCTCAGAAACCCGTCCGGCGAGATCAATGTCCTGACACCTCCGGGCGGGGTTGCGTCGCAGGTGCCGGCTGCGCCCAAGTCTAGCGGCCAGAAAGCGCCGGAGCTCAAGCCGTCCTTGAGCTGGGGCGTGATCGTCGAAAATATCCGCGAGTGGTTGGCCCGCGCCAACCGGTCCTACCGGACCAAGATCGTTCGCAACCTCCTGCGGCCGCTGCCGCCGGAGGCGCCGGAAGCCGTGGCCAAGGCCGTGGACAGCGAGGCCGAGACGCAAGCAGCTGCCGAGGCGCCCGCTGCGGCGCCGCAGCCATCGCCTGAGCCCGGCACTTCCGTTGAGGCTACGAAGAAGCCCGCGGCCGAGGTGGAGGCAAAGCCCAAGGCCGATGCCGAAGCTAAACGGCTGGCGGGAGAGGTGGAAGCCAAACGCAAGGCCGACGCCGAGGCCAAGCGACTTGCGGAAGAGGCGGAGGCAAAGCGCAGGGCCGATGCCGAGGCCAAGCGGCTTGCAGAAGAGGCGGAAGCCAAACGCAAGGCCGAGGCCAAGCGGCTAGCGGAAGAGGCGGAGGCAAAGCGCAAGGCTGACGCCGAGGCTAAACGGCTTGCTGCAGAGGCGGAAGCCAAACGCAAGGCCGAGGCCAAGCGGCTTGCGGAAGAGGCGGAAGCCAGACGCAAGGCCGATGCCAAGGCCAAGCGGCTGGCAGAGGAAGCCGAAGCCGAACGCAAGGCCGTGGCAGAGGCCGAGGCGAAACACAATGCCGAAGCGCAGGCCAAGCGGCTGGCAGAGGAAGCCGAAGCCGAACGCAAGGCCGTGGCGGAGGCCGAGGCGAGGGGAATGACCCAGCCGGCGCCGGAACCGTCAGTGCAACCCCAGCCGGCCCCACCCCCGCGGATTGCGCCACCTCCAAGAGAAAATGGCGCCGAGGCTGACAGGGCGGGGACGGGAGAACAGGCGACAACCGGGCCTGTCCCACCCGTTAAGGCGCCCAGAGCCGGCGAGGCGAGCCCCAAGGCCCTCAAGGAGACGGGTGTTTCAGAGCCTGCTCCGCCCAAGGCCGAGAAAAAGAAGCTGCGTCTGTCGAAAGTGCGCCGCGGCAAGAAACGCCTGCACAGCCGCCGTCACAAGCGGCATGCGACCCACGTACGCTCCCGCAAATATGCGAGCGCGCGCAGGCGCCATCACAAGCGCGTGCGCGTCTACGGGTCCCGTTACAAGCGCGTGCATGTTTACAGGCATCGTCATGAGCGCGTGCATGTTTACAGGCATCGTCATGAGCGCGTGCGCGTCTACGGGTATCATCACAAGAGCTATAGGGTGCGCGTGCGCCAGGCCCGGCGTGTACACAGACGCCGTTACTATCGCATCTGCGGCAAGGTCTATGGGTACCGCCATCGCGAGGCGCCCCGGTGGTCCGGGCGCACGTACGTCGTTCGCCGCGGCGATACGTTGTCGGGGATCGCGCGGCGCTACTACGGGAACGGTGCGCGTTATCGGGCCATCTACCGGGCCAATCGCGGCAGGATCCGCAACGCGAACCTTATCTATCCGCGCCAGCGGCTCTATATTCCTCGGCGCAGACGCTGATCGCCCGGCAGGGCTGGCCATGCCGCGGGCCCGCGGCTAGCATTGACGTTCAACGCAAGCCGCATTGACCGAGCGCTGGCGGCCGGGCTGAGCAGGGCAGCGCCGTTGCAAAATGCGAGTGTTCCATCCAAGTAGGGTTCATGTCCTTTCCTCCCGCGCTGCCGGCCGCTCCTCCTGACGACCGCGAGGAGGACTACCTCTCAGCGCGCACCAGCCATTGGACGGTATTGACGGGGCTGCTGCCCTTCGTTTGGCCGCAGCGGCGGCCCGACCTCAGGCTGCGGGTCGTGCTCGCCTTTGCGGTGCTGCTGCTGGCGAAGCTCGTTACCATCGCGGTGCCCATTTTCTACAAGGACGCGACCGACCGGCTGACTGCGATGGCCGGAGGCGAGACGCTGTCGGCGGGCGCCGGGCTCGCGCTCGGTGCGGGCGCGCTCATTCTCGCCTACGGCACCGGACGCGTGCTGATGATGGTGCTGACGCAGATCCGCGACGTGATCTTCACCGAGGTCGGCCAGAACGCGGTGCGCGAGCTCAACAACCGCACGTTCGCGCATCTGCACCGCCTGTCGCTGCGCTTCCATCTGGAGCGGCGCACCGGCGGTCTGTCGCGCGTCATCGAGCGGGCGACGCGCGGTATCGAGCTCATCATCCGCATGGGCATTCTGAACGTGGTGCCCACTGCGCTCGAGCTGCTGCTCGTTGCCGGCGTCCTATTTTACTATTTCGACTGGCACTACGTCGCGATCGTGGCGGCGACCGTCTCCATTTACATGTGGTTCACATTCGCTGCGAGCAAGCGGCGCATCGCCATTCGCCGGGAGATGAATGACAGCGACACCGACGCCAACACCAAGGCGATCGACAGCCTGTTGAACTTCGAAACCGTCAAGTACTTCGGAAACGAGGGGCTCGAAGCGCGCCGCTTCGATACCTCCATGGCACGCTACGAGAAGGCGGCGATCAAGACCTTCCGCTCGCTGGGGATCCTCAACTCGGGCCAGGCGCTCATCTTCACCGCGGGCATGACCACCTGCATGCTGCTGGCGGCGCGCGGGGTGATGGCGGGGACGCAGACCATCGGCGAGTTCGTGATGATCAACGCGCTGATGATCCAGCTCTACATGCCATTGAACTTCATGGGCATGGTCTACCGCGAGATCAAGCAGGGGCTCGTCGACCTGGAAGCCATGTTTGCGCTTCTGGAGGAAAGCCCCGAGATTAGGGACAAGCCCGGCGCCAAGCCGCTTGCGGTGACGAAGGGCGAGATCCGCTTCGAGGGCGTCGGCTTCGCTTATGACAAGGAGCGGCAGATCCTGAAGGACCTGTCCTTCGAGGTGCCGGCCGGCAAGATGGTCGCCATCGTCGGCCCCTCGGGGGCGGGCAAATCCACCTTAAGCCGCATTCTGTTTCGCTTCTACGACATCCAATCGGGGCGCGTGACGATCGATCGCGAGGACATCCGCGATGTGACGCAGAAGAGCCTGCGCTCAGCGATTGGCGTTGTCCCCCAGGATACGGTGCTGTTCAACGACACGATCTTCTACAACATCAAGTACGGGCGCTCCGATGCGGCCGATGAGGAAGTCTATGCCGCGGCCAAGCACGCGCAGATCGACGCTTTTATCCGCACCCTGCCGCAAGGGTATGAGACGATGGTGGGTGAGCGTGGCTTGAAATTGTCGGGCGGTGAGAAGCAGCGCGTTGCAATCGCGCGCACAATCCTCAAGAGCCCGCCCATCCTCATCCTTGACGAGGCGACGAGCGCGCTGGACAGCCATACCGAGAAAGAGATTCAGGACGCGCTCGACCGCGTTGCCCGCGATCGCACCACCGTCGTCATTGCGCACCGCCTGTCGACGATCGTGCACGCCGACAATATCCTCGTGCTGGAAAAGGGCCGGCTCGTCGAGCAGGGCACGCACGCAAAGCTCATCGCCAAGGGCGGCCTATATGCGAGCCTGTGGGCGCGTCAGCGCCAGGCCGAGAAGGCCCGCGAGGAGCTCGCCCACGCGCTACAGGAGGCGGAGCGCGCCGGTGCCTTGCGGCCCGAGGACGTGCGGCTGGCAACGGCCAAATAGCGCGGCCGGCGGCGGCTTAACCGCAACTTGAACCGCGGGCGTCTAGGCTGTGCCGGGGAGATCACCGCGATGTGGGCGCAACTCACGCCCTGGATGAAGCAGCAATGGCGCCGGCTCGCGCGCGGGCTCGGGGTTGCCGCCATCCTTCTTGTGCGCGCTGTGTGGATGCTGTGGCGGCTCCTGCGGCCCCAGCTCATTTTCGCGCTCAATGTTCTTGTGGCGCTCGTCCTGCTTTTCGAAGAGTGGGGCTGGCGGCCCCTATCCAATCTCCTTGCCCGGCTCGCACGCTTCCGCATTTGGGCGCACGCGGAGTTGTTGATCGCGGGGCTGCCGCCTTACGCAGCTCTGCTGGTGCTCGGTGTGCCGAGTGCCATCCTGATCCCCGCCAAACTCATCGGCGTCTACCTGTTGGCGACGGGGCACGTGGTGACGGCTGCGGTCGTGATCCTGTTGGCGAAGCTTGCCAGCACGGCGTTGATCGCGCGCCTCTTCCTGTTGACCAAGCCGGCGCTGATGCAGATCGCCTGGTTTCAGCGCTCTTATGACGTCTTCATGCCGTGGCACGAAGCTTTGTTTGCATGGATCCGGAGCTCGTTCGTTTGGCGCTACGGACGGATCGTGCGGCGGCGCGCCAACTCTTTTTTGCGGCGAACATGGACGACGCTGCATCCGCAACTCGTCTCGGCGCGGGCGACTGTCAAGCCCAGGGCGGCCGCACTCGGCCGGCGGCTTCAGGTCGGGGCGCGCGAGGCGTGGACGCGGACCTCGCTCGCGGGCGAGCGCCTGTTGCGGCGCCTGCAAGGTCCGCAGGGTTGACCTTCTTCACACGACGTTGAGCGGCACCGATGCGACTGTGCGCTCTCCGGAATCGTCGAGCCACACGAGTTCGAGCGCGCCGGGGCCGGCGACCTTCAGGTAGAAGGCGATGTAGGGGTTGGCGGCGATGCCCGGCCCCAGCTCCGCGGAGAACACCTCTTGGCCGTCGAACGTGGCGGTGAAGGTGTGGATGATATCGCGCGGGATCACATTGCCGGCGGCATCCTTGCGGTTGCCCGTCTCCATGATGTGGGTCGCGAGCGTCTTGATCTCGACGACCTCGCCGACGCCGATGCTCTGCGGAACCTTGACGCGCGGTGGTTTCTTCATGGCCTAGTCCCGTTCCTCAGAGCCCGCAGCCGCCGATCTTCACGTCGACTGTGCGGGTGCCCATCAAAAACGTGCCGTCGCTCAACTCGGCGATCGCCACGACCTCTTGGGTCTTGGCGAGCCGCATGCGGCTTGTGATGCGCGCTTTGCCCGAAAGCGGCGTGAAGCGGAATGTCGCAACGGTGGCGCGCGGGTTCAAAGTGGAGAGCAGGTGGATGGCTTTCACATGGTTGGCCGCGGTCATCGGGCTTTTCACGCTGAGTGCGAGCGGGACGTAAGCGCCGTTCTCGACACTGTCGGGCAGATCCATCTCGATGCCGCCGTCTTTCGGCGTGGCGCCGGCGAGCAGCGCGGCGAGCGCCGCCTCGAATTTGGCGCTGCGCTCACCCGCGCCGGCTTTCGGAATGGCCGCGAACAGCGCACCAATGAGGGCGGCCGCGCCCGCGCCCGCCACGAAGTTGCGGCGATCGAGCACCAGGATGCGGGAGGCGTCAGCCATATCAGGGATTGTCCATTGCCGCTCGGTGTCAGGGCCGCTAACGATATCGGGAATGGCGCGCCGGGAACAAGGCATCACGACCATGATTGATCGCAGGGAGTTTACGCGGCTCATCGGGGGATTGGGGCTCGCAGGGCTGAGTCCGGCGCTCCTTCGCGCCGCGGCAATCGCCAAAGGCAATGGCAAGGTCGTGGTTATCGGGGGCGGCGCGGGCGGCGCAACGGTAGCGCGCATCCTGAAAAGCGAAGCGCCGCAGCTTGAGGTGACGGTCGTCGAGACGCAGCCCATCTATACGACCTGCTTTAACTCCAACCACTACTTCGGCGGCTTTCGCACCTTCGCCTCGCTGCAGCACTCCTATGACGGGTTGCGCAAGCTCGGCGTCGACGTCGTGACCGATACCGCGCGCGACATCGATACCGGCAAGAAGACGGTTAGGCTCGCAAGCGGGACGACGCTTTCCTACGACCGGCTGGTGCTCTCGCCGGGCATCGACTTCAAGTACGAGGCGATCGAGGGCTATTCGCCCCAGGCCGCCGAGATCATGCCGCACGCCTGGAAGGCGGGCCCGCAGACGCTCTTGCTGATGCGCCAGCTCGAGGCGATGGAGGACGGCGGAACCGTGGTGATGGCGGTGCCGGCCAACCCCTACCGCTGCCCGCCGGGGCCGTATGAGCGCGCGTGCATGATTGCGCACTTCCTCAAGACGAAGAAGCCGAAGTCGAAGCTCGTTATTTTCGACGCCAAGACGATGTTCGCCAAGCAGCTGCCCTTCGAGGACGCGTTCGCCAAATACTACGAGGACATCATCGACCTGCACCTGACCGACGAGATCGACGACTTCCGCGTGGTGCGCGTCGATCCCAAGACCATGGAGGTTGAGACCAAGTCGGGCATGCGCCTGAAGGCCGATGTGGCAAATGTCATCCCGCCGCAAAAAGCAGGCGAGATCGCGCAGAAAGCCGGCTGCGCCGACGGCGACTGGTGCCCGGTTCAGCCGCAGAGCTTCGCCTCCGCCAAGGTCAAGGACGTCTACGTCCTGGGCGACTCCGCGATCGCGACCCAGATGCCGAAGTCCGCGTTCTCGGCGAACAGCCAGGGCAAGGCGGTGGCGGTCGACATTCTCGCCGATCTGGCGGGCGCGGAGCGCTATGCGGTGCGCTACCGCAACACCTGCTGGTCGCTGCTTGCCGCCGACGACAGCATCAAGATCGGCGCGAGCTACAAGCCGGCGGAGAAGGACGGCGAGGCGTTTCTGGAGGCGAGCGGCGGCTTCGTCTCGCAGCGGAGCGAGCGCGCCGAGGTACGTCGCAAGAACTATCTGGAGGGCCTGGCCTGGTACCACGCAATCATCGCCGACGCCTTCAACGACGATACGGCGATGGGGCACTAGGGCTGCGCCAAACACTTTTTGCTGCCGCGATGCAACACAATCCGGTCCCGCGGATTGTCTCACGGCATTCCCGCCCGGCTACACATTCTTGCCCTGGGACGGCGCTCCGCTAGCCTGTCTTCAAACGCGAGCGCGCAAGTCTCGCCATCTGATTTTGCGCAGCAGTGCGCGAGCGCAGGGCCTCGGGGGGGCGCTGGTGTGCCTGCCGCAACAGGCCAATGCTCCGGCGCGCTGCAAAACGGAGCCACCGCTCGCACTCCCATCGCAGGCTGGTGTCGACCGAGAGCGCGCGCAGGACGTAGGCCTTCTTGCGCGAATGGGCATCATAGGCGCGCTTCTCAGGGTCGGCGTAGAAGGCGGCGATCTTCTCGAACGGCATTCCCGGGCTCGCAAGCCAGCGAGGAATATAGACGTTGCAAAGCCGCTCCACGTCGGTGAACACCTTTCCGGTGCCGGTTCCCGCCGCCGGGCAGGACGTAGCGAAGGCATCGCCGACCAGCACGATTCCGGGGCGCTCGTAGCCCCTAGTGACATAGAGATCGGCCGGGCGAATTTTTATGTGTCCGAACACCTCGTAGGCCCCCGTCAGCTTTTCGAGACCGCGCATCACCGCCCCCATGGCGGCCCTGGGAGACTCACGAAATTGCTCGAGCCACGGATCGTGGATGTCGCGATAGACCATGAAGTTCGCGCGCATGATCGAGCCGACCGGAAACAGAGATAAATATGCGATCCGGTCCTGGGGACGTTCGCAGTAATAGGTCAGCGATGAAAAGGGAAAGGTGGACCGGTCTGCGGGCCTGACGTTGAATCCGATCGTCACCGAGTGGCAAGGGCTTGTGATGACCCGTTCCATGCCGAGGGACTGG
>Ga0315553_10000693_pt1 | contig 29290 bp, 27 predicted proteins | sample SalMarSW160140MG_FD_203099 | JGI IMG/M metagenome (GOLD analysis project Ga0315553, IMG submission 203099) | Salt marsh sediment microbial communities from the Plum Island Ecosystem LTER, Massachusetts, United States - Salt Marsh Sediment SW1601-40 ... | reverse complement strand
GAAGATGTCTTTCTCCATCTGACAGGGCGAAAGTTGAGGGAGTAAACATGCGAGGCCTGAGACAATTAACCTGGGTGACGTTTAAACTCTATATACGAGAACCGGTTGCGGCATTCTTCACGCTGGCGTTTCCAACGATGCTGGTGCTCTTGTTTGGAGCGATCTTTGGCAACGAACCGGCAGAGATGTTCGGCGGCCGGGGAAGCATGGATGTATCGCTGCCCGCCTACAGCGGCCTGATTGTCGGGACGATCGGACTGATGTCGGTCCCGATCACGATAGCCGGATATCGTGAGCAGGGCATCCTGCGGCGCTTCCGTGTAACGCCGTTAAAACCCTGGACATACATCCTGGCCGATCAATGCACCAACCTGTTGATGACAGTGATTGGCATGCTCCTTGTGAGCGGGGTGGCGTGGGTGCTTTTCCAGATTCAGTTCGCCGGCCAGATCTGGGCGGTGCTCCTGGCGATCGTTCTGAGTACCCTGGCGATGAGCGCACTCGGCTACATGATCGCCAGCGTAGCCAACGGTGCTCGGATGGCACAGGTAGTGAGCATGGTCATCTTCTACCCGATGATGTTCCTCTCGGGGGCTGGGATGCCGATCGAGATCCTCCCTGATTCAATCCGCCGCATCTCAAATTTCCTGCCGCTGACGTACGTCGTGCGCTTGATGCGCGGGTTGTGGTTCGGTGACCCGCTGAGTGAGCACTGGCTGGAAGTCGGTGTGCTGGCGGGGATTACGCTCGTGGGCGGAGTGTTGGCAGCGCGATTTTTCCGCTGGGAATAACCATTCGACATTCAAGATCGGTTCTAATGCTCTATGCGGCCTTCCATCGGCAGGGCTACCCCGTTCCTCGAACCAGGCTGAGAGCTGGCCATCCACTGCACGCTCCCTCAGAGACGACAGCCTCGTGGTTCCTGTACATCTTCTAAGCTTACGGGTAGACTTCCTCGCGACCATTGCCTTGGAGGAAATAGCATGTCATTGCTCTCAAATTGGAAAGAAGTGATCGATACCGCCAACCTATCTCCCGAGAAGGAGATGGACACCGTCAGCAAGTGGTTGATCATCACCCGGGCAGCGGTGTTCTCGATGACGGCCACCTCGGGTCTGATCGGCGCGTTGCTGGCCGCCGCTCTGGCTGCCAACCCCAACTACTTGCACGCCGTGCTGGCGGTGCTCGGGTTGGTCCTGGCGCACGCTGCCAACAACATGATCAATGATTACTTCGACTTGGAAGGCGGCGTGGATGATGACGAGTACACGCGGGCGCTGTATGCACCCCACCCCGTACTGTCAGGATTACTGACCCGGCGCCAGCTGCTATCTGCCATCTTGGTGGTGAACGTGGTTGACGCCCTGATCCTGGCCTACTTCATCGTGACGGTTGGCTGGCTGTCGCTCGCGTTCGCACTGGCGGGTCTCTTCATCAGCGTGTTCTATGTCGCCCCACCGATCAAGCTCAAGCATCACGGGCTCGGGGAACCGGCCGTCTTCATCGTTTGGGGGCCTTTGATGATCGGTGGAACGTACTTTGTGACAGCCGGCGAGCTGCCGCCAGTGGGTGTGTGGCTGGCCTGCATCCCATATGCCCTGGTCGTCACGACCGTCTTGATTGGCAAGCACATCGACAAGATCGAGGTCGACACGCAGAAGGGCATTCGAACCTTGCCGGTCATGTTCGGAGCGCGCGCTTCGCTTTGGCTCAACCAAGCCTTGATGGTCGGGTATTACCTGATCGTGTTGGCACTTGTGCTGACCGGAACGCTTGGTGTCTGGGTGCTGCTGGTGGTGCTCGCCCTGCCACGCTTACGCCAGGTGCTCAAGATCTACAACGAACCCCGCCCGGATACCCCACCCCCCGATTACCCGGTCTGGCCCTTATGGTTTGTCTCGGCTGCCTTCTACCACAACAAACTTGCCGGCGGGCTGTTTGTGCTGGGGTTGATCATGAACCTGATCTTCCCGATCGTGCTCTAGATCCCGGTCATTTATTTCGCAATGAGAATACGAAAGGGGTGGTTCATGTGAACCACCCCTTAATATTTCTGGCGAAGTTTCTCTCTTATTTCTGGCTCATGAGGAGCTTGACATATTGTGCCCGTTCGAAAGCGATCGGATCGGCGATCTTCTTCTGGCTCATCTTTCCTCGGAAATCCGAAACCGCCTCATAGCCGTGTTCATCCATCCAGCCCTCCAATTCACGCAGCATCGTGGAGAGGTAGGGAATTCCATTTTCGAGCAACGCCGACGCGACCTGGACGATCTGCGCCCCGGCCAGGAGCGCCTTGGCCGCATCTTTGCCAGAATGAACCCCGGTATTCAGCGCCAGATCCGCGCCATTCCGCCCGTATAGCAATGCCACCCAGCGCAGCGGGAGTTTGAGCTCTGCCGCCGAACTGTAGACCATCTCAAGCGACAGCTTCTCGCTCTGTGGATCAATATCGGGCTGCAGGAAACGGTTGAAGAGCACGAGTCCCTTGACGCCACGTTTGTCCAACTCGGCAGCTACATTTGCGACCGAGGTATAAAATGGGCTCAACTTCACCGAGACTGGGATCTCCACCTCGCCGACGACCGACTCGACGATCTCGTACAGGGTCGATTCGATCTGCGCACCTGCTACCTTGGGATCTGCGGCAACGGCGTAAACGTTCAGCTCGAGCCCGTCCACGCCGGTTGATTCGAGCTGTTTCGCGAAGCGGGTCCAGGAACCGGGCGACACGGCGTTCAAGCTGGCGATGAGCGGGAGCTTGGTATCGGCGCGTGTCTTTTCGATCCACATCAAATGCTCGTCGGCCCCGGCATGCTCGATCGATGGGAAATAGGACAAGGCTTCGGCAAAACTGTCGGCGCCCACCGAGAGCGCTTCTTCGAGCTTTAATGCGTCCAGTTGAATTTGCTCCTCAAAGAGCGAGCGGATGACGAGCAGGCCCGCGCCGGCTTGTTCGGCGAGCTTGATGCGGTCGAGGAAACTGGAAATCGAACTGGCGGCGACGACCAGCGGCGAGTTGATCTCGACCCCCATGTAGCTTGTTTTTAAAGTTGCCATGCTGCCTCCCGGAGCGAATTCATAGACCATTTAAGGATCATGGAAAAGGGGCCCTTGTAATAGTGACAGTTATCCTCCAGTTTAGGGTGTTCTCCTACACTATTGGCCCCAACCAAAGCTGTCTAGACTTGATGGGGATTGCCCAAAGGATTCCCCCGTTAACTTCACCGACAACAGAGATACGCCGGTTGAAAGGAGCTCTTCATGGCGAAGAAGAAAGCCGGCCGCGAGCTCGTTCCCTTTGATGGTAACAGCTCTGCGGCCTATGCAGCATATGCAACGAACGAAGTGATCGCGATTTACCCAATCACGCCCTCCTCCGGGATGGGTGAGATTGCTGATGAGCGTGCAGCAAATGGCGAGACCAATATCTGGGGGACCGTGCCGAACGTAACCGAAATGCAGGCCGAGGGTGGCGCCGCTGGCGCGGTACATGGTGCATTAACCTCGGGTGCGTTAACTACGACCTTCACCGCTTCCCAGGGATTGCTGCTCATGATCCCCAACATGTTCAAGATCGCCGGCGAACTCACCCCTACTGTATTTCACATCGCGGCGCGGTCCATTGCCGCACAGGCCCTCTCTATCTTCGGTGATCATTCGGACGTGATGGCGGCGCGCACCACCGGCTGGGGGATGCTCTCCTCCAATAACCCGCAGGAAGTCATGGACATGGCATTGATCGCCCAGGCCGCGAGCCTCGAAGCCCGCGTGCCCTTCCTGCACTTCTTTGACGGTTTCCGTACCTCGCATGAAATTCAGAAAATCGAAAAGTTGGCGGACGAGGATATGCGGGCCATGATCGACGATGAATGGATCATCGCCCACCGCATGCGCGGCCTCTCGCCGGATCGGCCCTCGATCCGGGGAACAGCCCAGAACCCGGATGTTTTCTTCGCAGCGCGCGAGACAGTAAATCCATACTACGAAAAAGCTGCGTCTATCGTGCAGGGTGCCATGGATCGCTTTGCCAAACTCGTCGGACGCGAATACCACCTCTTCGATTTTATCGGTGCGCAGGATGCCGAGCGGGTGATCGTCATCATGGGATCCGGCGCCGATACTGTACACGAGGTCGTAGAGCATCTCAATCGCCAGGGCGAAAAGGTTGGCGTGATCAAGGTCCGCCTCTACCGTCCATTTGATGGCGCTGCGCTCCTGGCGGCGCTGCCCAAGACCGCTCGCAGGATCGCCGTCCTTGACCGCACGAAGGAACCGGGCGCTTCGGGCGAACCCCTTTACCTGGATATTCAGAATGGGATTGCGGAGGCGGTGGCGGCAGGCCAGATCGCGCCGGCTGATATGCCGGTTGTTGTGGGGGGCCGCTATGGCTTGGGTTCGAGCGAATTCAACCCGGGCATGGTGAAATCTGTCTTCGACAACCTGACCGCAGCACAGCCGCGTAATCACTTCACCGTTGGGATCAACGATGATCTTTCCGGCAGCAGTTTGCCCTGGGATGATGACTACGAATCCCAACCGGAGGGTGTGCACAGGGCGATGTTCTTCGGCCTTGGCGGTGATGGTACCGTCGGGGCGAACAAGAACTCGATCAAGATCGTCGGTAAGGCGACCGACTATTTTGCACAGGGCTACTTCCAATACGACTCGAAGAAGTCCGGCCAGAGGACAATCTCTCACCTGCGCTTCAGCCCAAACCCGATCCGCTCGACCTATCTCATCAAACGGGCTGAATTCCTTGCCTGCCATGCGTTCCCCTTCCTCGAGCGCTACGAAATCCTCAGCCACCTTAAGCAGAATGGGACCTTCCTCCTCAACAGCCCTTATCCTCCAGAGGAGGTCTGGGACCAGCTGCCGTTTGAGGTTCAGCAGGCGCTGATCGACAAGAAGGCCAAGTTCTACGTTCTCGATGCGTACTCGCTGGCACGCTCGCTCGGACTGGGTGGGCGCATCAACATCATCATGCAGTCGGCGTTCTTCAGCATATCCGGCGTGCTGCCGGACGAAGAGGCGCTGAAGATGATGACCCTGGCTGTCGAAGATACGTACGGCGACAAGGGCCAGGCCATCGTCGACATGAACATCAAGGCTGCCAACCTGGCTTCGGAACGCATTCACCTGATTGAGCTGTCGGCCAAGGCTACATCCAAACATCATATCCGTCCCGCCGTCCCGGCAGATGCGCCAGAGTTTGTCCGCAACGTCACGGGCGAGATGATCGCCGGGCGGGGCAGTTCGATCCCCGTTTCGTTGCTGCCTAATGACGGCACGTATCCGGTCGGCACGACCCGCTACGAGAAGCGCAATATCGCCCTCGAGATCCCGGTCTGGGATCCGGAGGTCTGCATCCAGTGCAATCAATGCGCCCTGGTGTGCCCGCATGCCACCATCCGCCCCAAGCTCTACCCCATGGGATACGACAACGGGAAAGCACCGCAGGGCTGGCAGGCTGTTGCCGCCAAGGGGCGCGGGATGGAGGACCTGCTTTACACACTGCAGGTCGCGCCGGAGGACTGCACCGGCTGCGGAACCTGCGTTCATGTGTGCCCGGCCTACGCCAAGGACGAGCAGGGGAAGAAGACCGATCGAAAAGCGATCAACATGGAGCCCCAGACCCCGATCCGCGACCAGGAAGTGCTGAAGTGGGACTACTTCCTAGCCATCCCGGATCCCGATCCGGCGCTCTTTAATCGCTACACGACCAAGGGCTCCCAGTTCATGCGACCGCTCTTTGAATTCTCGGGAGCCTGCGCCGGATGTGGTGAGACGCCATATGTAAAGCTGCTGACCCAGCTTTACGGGGACCGGCTGCTGATCGCCAACGCTACCGGTTGTTCTTCCATCTACGGCGGCAACCTGCCGACGACGCCCTACGCAACCCGCGCTGACGGCCGCGGCCCGACCTGGTCCAACTCGCTGTTTGAAGACAACGCCGAGTTCGGCATGGGCATGCGCCTGACGATTGATAAGCTGACGATCAACGCCCGTGAGCGTCTGGCAGAGATGAAGCTGAACGGCGCCAAGAAACTGGCAGATGAAATACTGGCCGCTGACCTGAACAACCCGCAGGCGATTGAAGAGCAACGTGCCCGGGTTGAGGGGTTGAAAACCGAACTCGAGAAGAGTAAGGACCCAGCTGCCAAGCGGATGCTGAGCCTGGTTGACTTCCTGGTGCCGAAAACGGTTTGGATCGTGGGTGGCGACGGTTGGGCGTATGACATTGGCTTCGGCGGGCTTGACCACGTGCTCGCTTCCGGGCGGAACGTCAATGTGCTCGTGCTGGATACGGGCGTTTACTCGAACACCGGGGGGCAGGCTTCGAAAGCGACCCCGCGTGGTGCGGTGGCGAAATTTGCCGCGGCCGGGAAGAACATGCCTAAGAAAGATCTGGGCGCGATCGCCATGTCGTATGGGAATATCTACGTTGCCCAAATCGCCTACGGCGCGAACATGACCCAGATGGTGAAGGCCTTCCAGGAAGCGGAGGCATACGATGGACCGTCGCTGATCATCGCCTACGCTCATTGCATCGCCCATGGTATCGATATGACGACCGCAACCGATCTGCACAAGGATGCAGAACAAAGTGGTTTCTGGCCGCTTTTCCGCTTTGATCCACGCCTGACAGAAGAGGGCAGGAACCCGCTCCAGCTGGATTCGCGCCCCCCATCGGAGGACATCGAGGAGTTCGCCTACAAGCAAAACCGCTTCCGCTCACTGCGGGCAGCTGACCCGGCCCGGGCAGAGATGCTGCTCGAGTCGCTGCGCGGGGATGTGATCGCTCGCTGGAAATTCTACGAGCAGATGGCGAACCTGGACCTGTAAAACATACCACCTAGTCTTGCAACTCCGTAAGGGCGCACGGCCATGCGCCCTTGCATGCTTAATTATCAGTTATCTGTTCGCCTAGGTGCGCGGCACCGCCGTCCTGCTACAGCAAGTTAGAAGCCTATTTCACCATGGTTAATGTAGGGGCACATCGCGATATGCCCCTACAACGTTAATCCATACCCATCGGGCCATGTATTTGTACGGCAAGGATGAGCTGCCAAGGGGAATATCGAAAACCTTCGTTCCAGGGTGCAGTCGCGATCGGCAGGTTATAAGCCCGCCTGACCTGTTCTGCGATCCCTCCCTCCAGCCGGTGAACGCGCGCATTCCTGCAGGGGATGTCACCCAGGCACATGCGCTCGACAGCTTCGTCCGGGAACATCTGCTGGATATCTTCAGCGAAGAGTGCTCCGTCGCGGGATTCGGCAAAGCCTGACGCCAGGGTGCTGTCCTCATGCTCGATCATGTAGACCACCAGGGGTTCGCTGACGGCAGTTCCCATCTGCATGGTTTGGCCTTCCTTGTAATATTCGATGCATAGGGCCCACACGTAGGCCTTGATCGCCGATCCTTGCCGCTCTAAGTGCAGAATCTCGGTTTCGCAGAAAACGTGCCCACCGAAGGTGGGAGCGAAGATATGGTCGTCCAGATAGCGCGCCGCAACCGTGGCAAGATCCACGTTGCTCGGATGATTGACAACCGTCGATGATGGCCAACAACCCCCCATGCAAACTGATAACCCCAATGCAAGCGCAATCAGGGGTAGAAAGTGAATTATCGGTACGTTTCGCATAGGGACACGGCGCCGCCTCCCTACAGGCATTATTCCGCGATGTTCGGGCCGATAACCTCATGGAAGGAGGCCGGGAAGCGAGTTGGCCGGCCACTCTCCAGATCGATCAGAGCCCAGAGTGTTACCACCTGGGCCATCAATTCGCCATCGGCAGCCCGGCGCAGCGCGTAGTAGCGGGTGGCAGAGGTGCGCCGTACGTTGAAGAGCCAGGTGCTGATCTCGAGCTCGTCTTCGAGTAGCACAGGCTGCAGGTATTGGATGCGGTGCTGGCGGGCGACGAAAGCCAGGCCGTGCTTTCCCCACTGTTCAAAGGACCAGCCGAAATGGTTTGCCAACTGCACTGCGCAGTCTTCCACGTACGAGAGGTAGGCGGCGTTGTTGAGATGCTGCATGGGGTCGATATCGCGCCATTCTACACGCCGCTCCAGCCGGAATATGCCCGGCGGCGCCGGTGGAACCTGCGGGAAAGGTGTGCGCGTGAAGCCAGGCGCGCGGCCGGTTTCGGGAAAGAATGCGTCATGAATCTCGGGAGGGATCCTGGCCGGCTGCCCTGTTTCGCGTTTGAGGTAGACCCAATCAGTCCAGGCGCTCGCCGCGGGTTCATCATGGTTTGGCCGGCTGAAAACGTAGCGGCGGCGGGCGGTTGTGCGCCGCATGCCCTCATTCCAGGTCTTGACGGTGATCGTCTCCTCGGCCGGCAGCACCTGCAGGTACTCGATCTCGGTCTCCCGGATCAGCCAGTAACGGCCCATGGCCGCATATTGGTCGCGTCCCAGCCCGGCATCGCTCGAAGCGCGAAAAGCGGCCTCCTGCATGTAGCGCAGGTAGACGGCGTTGTTCAGGTGACCGTAGGCGTCACACTCGTCATTGCGAATGGTGAAGGGAACCTGGAGGGTGTGCGGCATGCTATCAGCTGCCTGTATGTTTTGCATGTGGGAATGTGCCATACCTGGACCCTGTCACAGGATCCCCTGCTGGCGGTACCAATCGTATGCCTGGCGGGCGGCGGTTTCATAACCAATCCTGGCGGAAAAACCCAGTTCGTCCGTTGCCTTGCCCGTGTCGTACCACAGGTAGTTGGCGCTCATGCGGAGTTGGTTTCCGTCCAGTGGCAGCGGGAGCACCTTCCGCACCAGGTCCACGCCAATTGCGGCCGGGTTGATGAGGGCTCCGGGTAGGTGAAACCAGGGTTTCCGCTGGCCGGTGATCTCAGCCAGCCTTTTAAAAACCTGCCGGTGGGTGAGGTTTTCGTGGCCAAGGATGTAGCGCTCGCCGCTCCGGCCCCGCCGCAGTGCGGCAAGATGGCCGCAGGCGACGTCATCGACATGGATCAGATTTGTGCCACCGTCAACCCACAGGAACGCATGCCCACGCGCCGACTGTACTACCAGCGAGCCGCTGATCTGGTTGATGTCCCCTGCGCCAAGCACGATGCTCGGGTTGACGATGACTACAGCTAAACCCTGCTCGGTGAGCTCGAGAGCGACCAGCTCCGATTGGCGTTTGGCATAACCGTAAGGAAACCGTTCCGGCGGCAGGTTGAAAGTGCTGGTTTCGTCGAGCAGCTCATCGCCCTGTGGGATGCCCATGGCGGAAGATGAACTTGTCAGGACCACGCGCTCCACGCCGGCATGCAGCGCCGCGAGCAGGACATTGCGTGTGCCCTCGACCGCAGATTGCAGAACCCCGGAAGCGTCGCGCCAGTAATCCGATCGGGCGGCGGCGTGGAAAAGCCAGCGCACGCCTTGCAGCGCCGGCACGAGTGTGTCCGGCTGCAGGATGTCACCTTCGAAGCGTTCGACCTTGAGACCGTCTAAAGCTTGTAGAGCGGAACGGCTGCGGTGCAGGGCGCGCACCTTGTAGCCTTCAGCCAGCAGCTTGCGGCACAGTGCAGAGCCGACGAAACCGGTCGCGCCCGTAACCAGGGCGAGGTCAGTCAATCAGACCCAGCTCCCGTCCTACCTCGCCGAAGATATTCAGGGCGCGGTCGATCTGGTCATCGGTATGGGTCGCCATGTAGCTCGTGCGCAGCAGGCAGCGGCCTTCCGGGACGCCCGGTGGTACGAAGGCGTTGGTGTAAACACCAGCATCGAAGAGCTTTTTCCAGGCATTCAAGGCAGGTTCCATCTCGCCGATGATGACCGGGATGATGGGTGAAACGCTGCTGCCAGTGTTGAAACCCATCTCTTTCAGACCGCTGCGCATGCGTTCGGTAATCTGCCACAAGCGATCGACGCGCTCGGGTTCGTTCTCAATGATTTCGAGCGAGGCCAGCGCCGCCGCCACGTTCGAGGCCGGCATGGCCGCGCTGAAAATGAACGAGCGGGCGTTGTGCTGGATGTAGTGCACAATATTCTCGTCGCCGGCGATGAACCCGCCCAGCGAGGCGAAGGACTTGCTGAAGGTGCCCATGATCAGATCAACGTCTTTTGTTACGCCGAAGTGCTCGGCGGTGCCGCGCCCGTGCGCCATCACGCCCAGGCCGTGCGCGTCATCGACCATCAGACGCGCCTGGTGCCGGCGGCAGACCTCGATCATTTCCGGTAGCGGCGCCAGATCACCGCCAGTGCTGTACAGTCCGTCGACGACGACCAATGCACCGCTGTCGGCGTCCAGTCCTTCCAACACCCGGTCGAGGTGCTTCATGTCGTTGTGGCCAAAGCGGCGCAGGTCGCCCATAGCAAGCATGGCGCCGTCAATGATACTGGCATGGTCTTCTTTATCGGTAACGACGACGTCGTTACGCGTGATCAAGCAGGAAATCACGCCCAGGTTGACCTGGAAGCCGGTGCTGAAGACCAGTGCGGCTTCCTTGCCGACGAATTTTGCTAGCCGTTCTTCCAGCTCCAGGTGCAGGGCCAGTGTCCCGTTCTGAAGGCGCGAGCCCGTACAGCTCGTGCCGTAGGTTTCGGTTGCTTTGATCGCCGCCGCCCGCACGCGCGGGTCGGTCGTCAGGCCAAGGTAGTTGTTGGACCCGAGCATGAGGACCCGGTGCCCATCGATCACGGCCTCGGTGCCCTCGCTGTCTTCGATCGTTAAAAAGTAGGGATAAAGACCAGATGCTTTCGCGATACGGGCGATGACGAAAGAATCGCACTTCTCGAAGATGTCCATCCACATACTCCCTTTCGTTTCGGTCTTCTGCCTGCAGCCTGGTCCACACCGGCCGTGAACATGGGTCGGTGTGTGCTAAAGCAGCGATGGGCATCCGGGCAACTTCTGCCCCCCACCCATAAGCCAATGGAGGATAAGCGCAGCCTCACCGATTGTCAAACCCTGGTTGGTATTTCTGCTTGCGATCCTTATCGACTACAACAGCTTGACTCACCCCACCTGAAAGCTATAATGCGCAGCAAGCATCAGGTTAGTGATCAAGATTAAACGACTCGCGCGAAGACCAGTATCCCTGGCTGAGTATCCAGAGAGCCGCCGCAGGCTGTGAAGGCGGCATGCGAACCGGGGTGAATCCACTTCGCCGGCTGAGCTCAGCCAGTCGCTCCCGAAGGGGTAGAAACCTACCGTAAGGGGTTGCCGGGTAAGCCCGTTATAGCTCCAGAGGCCGTTTTGACGGCAAATGCAGGTGGCACCACGAGTATGCCTCCTCGTCCTGCGGATGGGGAGGCTTTGTTGATCCTACGCAGGGTGCCAGGAGGAGAAGCATGTTAGATATTAAGACCATTCGTGAAAACCCGGAGCAGGTGAAGGCCGCCATCGCCACGCTCCAGGCCGAAGCCCCGATCGATGAGATCCTGCAGCTGGATGAACGCCGGCGCCAGATCCTGCAGGAGCTGGAGGATCTGCGCCATGAGCGCAACGTGACCTCGAAGAAGATCGGTTCCATCAAAGAGCAGGCCGAGCGTGCGCCACTGATCGAGGAAATGGGTGGGGTCAACCAGCGCATCAAGGATTTCGAGCAGGATCTGCGCCAGGTAGACCATGATCTCGAGCAGGCGATGTATCTGGTTCCGAACCTGCCTCATGCGAGCGTCCCGGTCGGAGCCGATGAAAGCGAGAACCGGATCCTGCGCCAGGAAGGCGAGCCGAAGACGGCGGCCGAATTCGGATTTGCCCCGGTTCCTCACTGGGAGCTTGGTTCTCAATTAGGACTGATTGACTTTGAGCGGGGCGTGAAGCTCTCCGGCAGCCGCTTCTACGTCATGTTCGGCCTCGGCGCGCATCTTCAGAGGGCACTGATCCAATGGATGCTGGATCTGCACACTTCACGTGGCTACACGGAGGTCTACCCACCAGCGGTGGTACGGGAGGAATGCATGTGGGGGGCTGGGCAGCTGCCGAAATTCCGCGACAACATTTACCACGATGCGGAAGAGGATCTGTGGCTGATCGGCACAGCCGAGATCCCGCTCACCAACCTGCACCGGGATGAGATCCTGGAGGAGGAGGATCTTCCCCGCAAGTATGTAGCGTATTCACCCTGCTTCCGGCGCGAGAAATTTTCCGCCGGACGCGATGTGCGCGGGATCAAGCGCGGCCATCAATTCGACAAGGTCGAGATGTACCACTTCACCACGCCCGAGCGTTCCTACGATGAGCTTCAAGACCTGGTGACGAACGCCGAGGAGGTCTGCCGCGGGCTCGGCATTCCACACCGCGTGATCGAGATGGTCACCGGTGACCTTGGCTTCACGGCCTCCAAGAAGTTTGATATCGAGCTCTGGGCGCCGGGGAGCGGCGAGTGGCTCGAAGTGAGCTCGTGCAGCAACTGTGAGACTTTCCAGGCCCGCCGGGCCAATATCCGCTACCGGTCGGAGGCTGATGCCCGCCCGCAGTTTGTCCATACGCTGAACGGATCTGGCCTGGCGCTTCCGCGCACCGTGATCGGGGTGATGGAAAACTACCAGCAGGCCGACGGGAGCATCATCATCCCAGAGGTACTGCGGCCCTACATGGGCAGGGTGGAGCGGATCGAAGCCCGGGAAACAGCGTGATGGAAGTGCTCTACTCGATCCTGACTGGCTTGCTGATGTTGGTCGGCCTGCTGGGTACGATACTTCCAGTCTTGCCCGACCTGCCCCTGATTTGGATCGCGGCCCTGGGTTATGCGCTGCTGGTGGGCTGGGGAGCGAGCGGGGGCTGGCTCTTCGGGATTATCTCGGTGTTGGGTGTGATCGGGATCTTCTCGGAGGTCTGGATGAGCGGAGCTGGTGCACGTAAAGGGGGGGCCTCGCTGCTCAGCATCTTTGCTGGGCTCGTTCTGGGCCTGGCCGGGCTTCTGGTGGGCGGCCCGCTGGGCCTGGTCGTTGGGATGCTGGCCGGGACGTTCATTATGGAGTATGTGCGCCAGCAGGATGTCGAGGCCGCTCTGCGGGCTACGTTTGGCATGGGGCTTGGCTACGGGGCTTCGGTCCTGGTGAAATTCGCGCTTGGCGTGGCAATGATCGCAACTTGGGTCGTCTGGCTGTTTCTAAGCTAAGCTGGCCCCGGGTTGTAGTAAACCATCCCCACACCCATCCGCTGCAATCCGAGTTCCGCCCAATAGATGACTAACGCTGAACGGTCTTCTAGCGCTGCGAAGAGCGGAGCGATGACGGCCGAATCGTTGATATGAGCCAGCGCCCGGGCAGCTTCAATTCGCACGGATGGATTGATATCACGCAGCACTTCTGTCAGAGGGGAGACGGCCAACGCTCCCAGAGCAATGAGTGCATCACCGGCGAGCCGGGCGAGCAGTTGGTCCGGGTCATGCATGGCTTCGAGTAGAGCGGGAATAGCGTCTTGAGTCGGTTGCTGGCGCAGGCCAAGCGCGGCGCATTGGCGCACGCTTACATCGGGGTCTCGCAGCGATTGGGCGATTGAGATGCGGGCATCGGTATGGTCGATCAGCGCTAGGGCGGCCATAGCCCACCAGCGTCGATCGGGATTCGGTGATGAGAGTTGTTGGACGAGGTGCGGGATGACGCTCGGGCCGCGGCCAGCGATATGGTGAACGGCTTGCTCGGCACGGACATCGTCACCGGAGTTTAGATCTCCGAGGAGCGCCTCTACCGGTAGACTGGCTTCATCCATCCACGGGAGGCGGCACGGGCAGGTCTTCGACCGCAGTGTCCACCCAGCGATCACCCTCCTCGATCAGCATCACCGGGATGTCGTCCTTGATCGGATACTTGCGCCCGCAATCAGGCTCCTGGCAGATCAGCCAGGTGTCGCGGTGGAGCTTCAGGGCTCCCTCTCTTTCGCGGACACAATTCGGACAGCGCAAGATTTCGAGCAGATCTTCACTAATCATGACCATCTCCTCGTTGAGAACAAGAATGCACGAGACGGTAGAACATAAACGCGAGCCGCTGGATTGTCAAATTAATGGCTGGAAGGGGCGGGTTTAATTATCTTCAACCTCTACCCCGCTAGGAAGATCGGTTCCAGGCCCGAATTCGTAGATCGCCCGCCAGGGCAGGTAGTGGGTTTTAATCACATCCTCGTGGAGTATGTCACCGCCCACCTTTACAGTACGGTACACAACGACATCCATGCCATCTGCCTGGTAGTCGATCTGGTTGATCTTCCCCTCGGGTAGGTCGCTGTTTTCCTTGTAAAGTGGTTTGGGGGCATCGATCTCGTTCGAAACCTGGCTGCTCCTGGTTACAGAACGGCCGTCCGAGGTTGAGTAAAACTTCCACAGCAGCTGGTTGCCGTAGATGTAGGTTTCCATGAGCAGCCAGTACGGCGTATCGTTGCGGAATCTAAAATCGACGAGTGGAACAAAAACGGTAGCATCCAGCCCCGGTCCAGGTGAGCCAGGTCCCTGCTCGTAGTAGCCCACGCGGTAAGCGTGCGGGTGGCGCTCAACGATCTCGTACCCACCGAAGAAGACGGCCCGGAAGAGGGTCGTGCTCACCTGGCATACGCCACCCCCGACTCCCTTGATCGTTTTATCGCCATAGATAATCAACGCCTCGGCGTAGCCGCTGTCGAGGCTGATATCCCCGAGGATGTCCGCCATAGAAAGCGTCCCGCCGGGTGGGATCAGCAAGCCATGGAAAGCGGAGGAAGCGGTGCTGATGTTCTGGATGCGTTCGCGGCTGGATCCGGAGAAATAGGTCGACACGACACTGACCGCTTCAGAGATGCCGAGTTCTTCCGCAGTAGCCTGATCGGCGACTGGTGGGGTTTCAAACGAAAACGCAAGCCCGATGCTGTGCTGTCCGGCATTCAAGCCTTCGTTGATGGTAGTGATGGAGGCGTCGATATCCAGTGTCCGACCAATCATGGCAGGTGTGAGCAGATCCAGCTGCCGGGTGTCGTCGTTGAAGATAAAACGGGCGTTTTCAGGCCTACGCTCCAATTCGGGCGTGCGGGGCTCAAGTAAGGCCCGTGTTTGAGCGGGGTCGATCTGCATCGTATACGCTGCGGCCGCGCCCTCGCCGCTCACCGCAAAATCGAGCATGCTGGCCAGGGTTCCTGGCTGGAGGACGATGTCCTCAGCGCCGTCAGCGGTGATATGCAGCGGCTGGCGCAGCAGCTCCTGGGCTACGGCTGCGAGCGGAGTGGCGTCGAGTATGACGGGTGGGGCATCGACGATGGCGAGTGGGATCAGAGCGTCGTTCATTGCGTGAACGGGCTCTTCCAGTGCAAGCAGTGTGGCTGCCATGTCAAGTTCTCGACCGACCTGGCCAGGTGTGCTGATCACCTGTGTCCCCTCGATGTAGATGCTGGCTTCGATCATCGCCCGGTCAACCTGGGCCGCGATCCCACCCAGCGTGTGTCCTCCCACGATCTTATCGAGGCGGACAATCGGGGCAACCGAGAGGCCGCGGTACCAGGCATTGATTTGGTCTTCGATTCGTTGCGTGAATGTGCCCTGTCGTCCTACGCCCAGCGCTTGCTGGGCCATGGCTTCTATATCGATGGCTACCCCGAGGTCAGCCGGGGTCAGCATCCAGTTGGCCTCGTCATCAGTCAGGATGATCGTGCCCTGCTCGGCGTAGGGATAGACGGGCGCCAGCAATTCAACGATCTCGGCCTGGGTTTTCCCGCCCAGCGGAAGACCGGATAGAAATACACCCGGGAGCGCACGCCCCGAATACGCGAGCCGGATGCCGAGGATGAGAATCACAGCTCCCAGGATCAGAATGCTTACCGTGCTGATGACCAGCGCCAGGGCGCGCAGAATCAACGTGCTTGGATCTCGGCGTTGGAGTGCTTGAGGATTCTGCATTTTGGTCTCGAAGGAGGCGGATTATATCACCCGGCATTTCCCGGCTATGTCATCCTGGTTACAGGATCGGTGCCAAAATCAGGGTAAGCACTCAACGCCAAAGCCAGATCTGAACACTGCTGTAATGGGTTACACCGGGGATCTCACCACCATGTTCAAAGACAGCGATGCGGACCCACTGAGAAATGTCAAGCGGAAGTTCGAGATCAAGCTGAAACGTGCCCAGTGCACCTGCTTTGGGGGCATCGATCTCCACTTCGGCTGTAGCAATGACCGTACCGCGCAAATCGAGAATCTCGACCGAGAGCGTGCCACCGCCATCGGTCCAGGCCGCTCCCTGGATGAATATTCTCGGACCCTGAACAGCCGAACCTTCAGGAGGCGTAAAAATCGTGATCTTCTCGGGTCCGTGCAAGCTGGTCGTGATGCGGGCTTCTCCGCTTGTGAGGAGTGTGATCGGTACGGTTGTCAGGTGTTTGAGCAGGCCATAACGATCGCCGAAGGACCGGACCTGCAGCCAGGCTTCTTCAGCCAGCGCCGGCGAAGTAAAGGGAATTTGGCCGTAGAACAGACCCGGACGTCCAGGGTAGGAGTAAAGAACCGTTTTACCGCGCGAGATGATCCGTCCATCTTCGCCGATCAAGCGCAGCTCGACCATGTTGTTTAGACTGGGGCCTCCGTAGCCATGCAAGCTGATCGGGGACAGCACCATTGAACCCGGTCCAGGGGAGAAAATGGCCAGTTCCTCTTGGGAGACACCAACCGAGGCCGGCGGGTATGTCGGGGTCGGGATGACGGCCGGAGGTTCGATCACGATCGCTGGCGTGGACGCGCTGAGCGGGGGTGGAGTGAACGCAGTCGGTGTTTCTAGTTGTGAGGCTGCGGGGGGCGAGATTTCAGCGCTCGAAACAACCGGAACATCGATGGGCCCTTGGGAAAGAGCAGAGTTGCATGCGCCCAATGACAGCGCCAGGGAGAGTGCACTTATCTTGAAGAAGGACCACTTCGCGGGCATCATAAGCTCTCAAACTAGCTTCTGGTCATGTACGTTGCTCAGGACCGCCGATCAAGCCAGGCTGGACCAAACCTCAAGCTTGGCGGTCACGCGGCGGATCACTTCGTCGGTGAACTCCTGCGTATTTGCCTGGCCGCGCATGTCTGGTGTAGCTGTGCCCTGGTACACGGCTTCGAAGGTCGCTTCGTAAATCGCTCGCGAGGCATGCTCAGCGGCTAGACTGCCCACATAATTCAAAAGCGCTGCCCCAGCCAGGATCATGGCCATCGGGTTGGCGATATTTTTGCCTTCGAGCGCTGGCGCAGTCCCATGCGGGGCTTCCGCCATCACGGCGCAGACCTTTGTGCCCGATTCGTCGAAAGCGAGTACGAGCGATTCAGATCCAGCAATTGAACCATACATCTGCAGGACCAGGTCCGAGAGGCAATCGCCATCGCGGTTGAGGGCCGGGATCACAAGCGCCTCCCCAGCATTCTGAAGCAGCAGGGCGTAGGTGGCATCGATCAACTGTGGCTGGTAGCGGACGTTGGGATGACGTGCGGCCGCCTGATCTAGCTCTTCCTTAAACATCCCCTCATAAAGTGGACTGACCGTGAACTTGGGCCCGCCGAAAACTTTTGCCCCAGTTCGCTCAGCATGCTGGAAGGCGAACTCGGCCACCGAACGGCAGGTGCGGCGCGAGATGCGTTCGGTGCGGAAGGCGACCTCCTGACCGTTCTCCTCAACCTCGCGCCACTCCTGCGCGCCGTAGGCCCCGCCGACGGCCATGCGTACGACCGAGATCGGAGCATGCACACCCCCTACCGGGCGGATGTTGGGGATGCGCCGGCCTGTGCGCAGGATCACCCGGCCATCGATCGCTTCGCGCAGGATCGCGTTCGGGCTGCCAACGTCATCGGGATCGGTGGGCGTGATGGTCGCGGCCTTCAAGCCCAACCCGCAGCCCTTCATCGACTCGGCCGCATCGAGAATAACTTGATTGCTCGTGGCTCTGCGGTTGGACAGGCTCAGGTCGAAGCGTTCAAATGTCAAAGGCACCCTGCTCACGTCAGGGTCGAGGACGCGCAGCGCTTCCTCAAGTAACTCCTGTCCGGTTTGATCCCCCTCAAGGATGGTGATCGAGGAACGCACCGCTTTCTCATTCATCATGCAGGACGCTCTGGATCATGGTTGCCAGTTGTTCGACATGGATCGGTTTCTGCAGGCATGCGGTCCCTCCCGCCTCCAGGACTCGATCCTTGATATCGTATTCGCCACCGGCGGTGATCACAACCACGGGCAAGGTTCCGCCGGTAGGCATCGAGCGCAGTTGGGTGAGCATTTCGAGACCGTTCATTCCAGGCATCATTAAATCCAACAGCACCAGATCAGGCGGCGACTCGGCGATGAGATCCAATGCGCGCTGTGCAGATTGCGCTAGGAGCGGATCATGCCCAAGCATGCGGATCGTTGCCGCCATCAGGTCAAGCGTCGGTGTCTGGTCGTCCACGACGAGGATTATTGCCATAGTTTCGGTCTATACCCCGGTTGCGGCTGAGCGCAGGCTGATCGCTGCCAGGAAGAGGTTCAACAGTCCGTAGACCAGCACGATGTCCTTATCATCCCGCCTCTTGGTGATGGCGTAGTAGGCTGGAAGCGAGATGACGGCCACTACCCCGTATAGAATGTGAATCCCCATCCGTCCCGGACGGGCACCCGAGATCCACAGGATCGCACCAAGCACACCCTGGCCGATGATCAGGAGTTCGCCTACAGCCAGGATGCCCCAGTAGTTTCCGGTCATGGCCTTGCCCCGCACCCGGCTGACAAGGCCCCAGATCCCGGCGATCAAGGTAAACATCAGGACGGAGTTGGCCAACGCGTCATGAAATGTGGTGAGTGTCAATCCGGCCTCCATCAACTTCCTCAGGAGTTTAGAGCTCGTAGATCTCCGAGTACTTGCCCGTCAGATAGCGCATATAGGGATCTGCATCCAGGCCTTTACCGGTTACGCGCGTGAGAAGTTCGATCGGCTCAAATTTCGCGCCATGTTGGTGGATATTCTCGCGCAGCCATCCCAGAAGTGCGCCGAACTGCCCGCGTTCGATCTGCTCTTCCAGGTTGGGTATGTCCTGGCCGATCTTCTCCCACAGTTGAGCGGCCATCAAGTTCCCGAGAGAGTAGGTGGGGAAATAGCCGATCATGCCACCCGACCAGTGCACATCCTGAAGCACACCCTTTGCATCATCGGGCGGGATGATGCCCAGAAAATCTTCGAACTTGGTATTCCACGCTTCGGGAAGATCCTTTACTGCCAGGGATCCGTCCATCAGTGCTATCTCCAATTCAAAGCGCAGCATGATGTGCAGGTTATAGGTCGCTTCATCAGCGTCGACACGGATATATGTCCGTTCGACTTTATTCATCGCCCGGTAGAAATCTTCCATTGCGACGTTGCCAAGCTGTTGCGGGAAGACACCCTGCAGTTTGGGGAAGTAGGCCTTCCAGAACGGCTTGCTGCGTCCGATCAGGTTCTCCCACATCCGGGATTGCGATTCGTGCATCCCCAGTGAAGCCCCGGCCTCCAACGGCGTGCGTCCGAGGGTCGATTTTATTCCCTGCTCGTACAGGGCATGACCGGCCTCGTGCATGGTCCCCGTCAGCGCGGTGCTGAAGTAGTCTTCATACAGCCGGGTGGTGATGCGGACATCGTCGAGCCCGAAAGAGGTCGTGAAGGGGTGGACGGCCTTATCCTGCCGGCCACGTTTAAAATCGTAGCCGAACGCTGTGATGACCTCAACCCCGAAATTCCACTGCTTGTCGAGATCGTAGTTCAGGTGCAGGAAGGAATCGTCCACCGGCCGGCCTTGTTCGAAGATCGCCTGGACCAGTTCGACCTGACGCGGCCGGAGGGCGTCGAAGACGGCTTTCACCTCGGCGGTCTTCATCCCGGGTTCAAAATCATCAAGCAGTGGATCGTAGAGATGGTCATAGGGTGCGAAGAAATCCGCATAATGGCGCCGGAGTTCGACGATCTTTTCTAAGTGAGGCTGGAAGCGTTTGAAGTCCGCCTCGGCTCTTGCTTGCTCCCAGTCCTGGTGGGCCATGGCGGTCGCACGTGAGTATTCACTCACCCAGGATGAAGGGACCTTGATCTCTTTCAAGTAATCGTGCTCGGTCTTTCGCACCAGGCGCGCCTCGTCCGAATCGGGTGCAAGGTCCTTGGCTTCAGCCTTGGCTGCTTCTATCGCGGCCCCCATCTCGTCGGATACGAAATGCTCATGCGCCAACGTGCTCAGGGTGGCTAACTGCATTGCGCGCCCGCCGGCTGCGCCGGACGGCATGTATGTCTGCTGATCCCAACCAAGCAAGGCTGCCGCCGCGGTTAGGTCCGCGACAACACCCAGTAATTCACGCAGAGCCTCGATTTTTTTGCCCATCGTATCTCCTATCTGAGTAGCTCTAAATAACGCGCCAGCGCAGGTTGTCACCACGCAGCGCTGCCAGCACCTCGTTCGCAATCTCCTCCGCCACGCGAGATTGCGCCCCGTGGGTCTGGCCACCGATATGGGGTGTGAGTATCATGTTTGCCTGCTTGAGCAGGGCTGAGCCGAGCGGTGGCTCCTGGGCGAAGACATCAAGTGCGGCCCTGCCCACCTGCCCTGTCTCGAGCGTTTCGAGTAAAGCCTGTTCATCGATGACCCCGCCGCGCGAGGTCGAGATCAACCAGGCGCCGTGTTTCATCAGCGGCAATCGCTGCGGGCCAAGCAAATGGTGTGTAGTCTCCATGTGCGGAACGTGGACACTGACGATATCGGCCGTTTGCAACAGTTCTGCCAATTCAACCGGCTCAGCGCCCCTGGACCGGACATCATCCGCATCGAGGAAGGGATCATAAGCCAGGATTTGCATCCCGAAGACCCGGGCCAGATCGGCTACCGCTGAACCTATCCGGCCGAGGCCGATCAAGCCCAAAGTCTTCCCGTGTAATTCGTCCCCGGTATATGCGGACTTCTCCCAGGCACCGGCGTGCATACTCGCATCGGCAGCCGGGAGATGTCGGGCAAGGGCAAGCATCAGCGCGAGAGTGTGCTCGGCAACGGCGATGGTCGTGGCTTCTGGCGCGTTGACCACCACTACCCGGTTGTCCTTTGCGGCCTCGAGGTCGATGTTGTCAACGCCTACGCCAGCCCGGCCAATCACCTTCAGGCGCGGAATCCCCAGCGCGATATCGCTGCGGTTAAGACGAGTCCGGCTGCGGATGATGACGGCATCGACTGCGCCGAGTTCATCAGCCAGGTTGGATTCGATCACTTCAGCCTCAGCTTGAAGAATGTCCCGGCCTTCTTGAGCGAGGCCGTCAGTCAGCAGAATGCGCCACGCCATACGGCCTCCACTTTCTTGACCGGCCTATTGTACACGTTGCAGAGCCTCTCAGGGGTGAAGGCTGCAGGAATCGCTGCCTGGCATACAAGCTTCGCCCGATGACCGCGGGATCCGATCCAACTAGGGATCAGGCGAGGGCAGCCTCCTGGTTTCCGGGTTGAAACGTGCCTTCAATCTAGCAGATCCCCAACCACCCAGAAGCCAAACCCCGAGCCAATCGGCGGAAAGGTCGAAGAGAGAAAAACCGCGCGTACGGATCCACATCTGGCTGAATTCCTCCAGCGTGACCAACAGAAGTATGACTGCGCTACCCACTTGAATCGATCTCCCGGACAGGGTCAAAACCCGGCGGTCCAAGGCCAGGTTGACCAGCATCGCCAGCCCGCCGATTAAGATGAAATGAGCGGTGATGTCCTGCCCGGGCACATATACGATCCAGGCGAAGATCCTTCCAGCCAATCCAAGGTCAGCGGCGAGGATGATCATGCTGATAAAGAGGAGGAACAAGCCGGCAAGCCAGACCCAAAGCTTGTGCGCTGCTGTGGGACGCATGAACACGATTGTAACGCAGGAAACCAGGCACATGTCTGAGCCAGACCAGGTCTCTTGCCCTGATTTCCGGGCATTTGAGGGATATGGGATAATAAGCTCGTCAATTTTTGGAGGCAGATGTGCCGTTCAATACTCTTTGTATCCTCGGCCTGGGATACATCGGCCTGCCAACCGCAAGCACTTTTGCGACGCATGGCATGCGGGTACTCGGGGTCGATGTCAACAGCCAGGTTGTGGATGTCCTGCGAAATGGTGAGATCCACATCCAGGAGCCGGGTTTACGGGCCCTGGTGCAGGCCGCCTTTCGATCAGGCAACCTAACGGTCAGCGAAGCGCCCGGACCGGCCGATGCGTTCATCATTGCTGTTCCTACCCCGATCACGGATGACAAACGAGCCGATATGCAATACGTGCGCTCCGCCACCGAGTCGATCGTTCCGCACTTGCAGCGCGGCAATCTGGTGGTGCTTGAGTCAACTTCGCCACCGCGCACAACCCTCGATCTGCTTGCGCCGATACTCGAGCAAAGCGGGCTATCGGCCGGGGAGGATTTCTTCCTGGCGTATTCACCGGAGCGAGTGCTGCCAGGCAAGATCCTGCACGAGTTGATCGAGAACGCCCGCGTCATCGGTGGTGTAAACCAGGCCTCCTCCGAGGCTGGCCGTGATCTTTACGCCAGCTTTGTGCGGGGCGAAATCCTGCTCACCGACTCGACTACCGCCGAGATGGTGAAGCTCATGGAGAATACCTACCGCGATGTGAACATTGCCATCGCCAACGAGTTTTCGCGGCTCGGTGATACTTTCGGTATCGATATATGGCGGGCGATTGAATTGGCCAACCTGCATCCACGAGTCGAGATTTTGAACCCGGGACCGGGCGTTGGCGGGCACTGCATCAGCGTCGATCCGTGGTTCCTGGTCGAGGCCGCACCTGAAGTCAGTGGTTTGATTCGTCAGGCGCGTGTCGTCAACGATGGTCAACCGGCTGTGGTGCTCGAGCTCATCCGGCGCGCGTTGGGCAAACTGGACGGCAAGCGCATCGCGGCACTGGGTTTGAGCTACAAAGCCAATGTGGATGACCTGCGTGAAAGTCCGGCGTTGGAAGTCGTCCGCTTGCTGGTCCAGGCAGGCGCGCGGGTGGCGACGTTTGAACCCTTCGCACTTCAAGCCACAGCCGAAGGTGCACAAGCCGCCGGGACACTCCAGTCTGCGCTCGTTGAGGCTGAGGCGATCCTGCTCCTGGTGGATCATGAACAATTTCGGGCGCTGGAACCGGTCGCAGTTGCGAGCATGACCCAGGCCCGCACCATTGTCGATACCCGCCGCATCTTCGAGAAAGCAGCCTGGGAACGAGCGGGTTTCCGTCTTTTCACGATCGGTGTGAGGCAGGCGGATGGTTGAGACACCGATGCGTGTCCTGAGCATCTTCGGCACGCGGCCGGAAGCGGTCAAGATGGCCCCGGTGGTACGACGCCTGGCCGAGACACCCGGGGTCAAGGCATTTGTCTGTGTGACTGCCCAGCACCGCCAGATGCTTGACCAGATCCTTTCATTGTTTGAGATCGTGCCCGATGTTGATCTCAACCTGATGACACCCGATCAGGACTTGGCCGGGTTGACAGCAGGCATCCTGCAAGCCTTGGACCCTGTGCTGGATGACCTGAGGCCGGATTGGGTACTGGTGCAGGGGGATACGACAACCGTCATGGCGGCCAGCTTGCTCGCCTACTACCACCGGGTAAAACTGGGACACGTCGAGGCGGGGCTCAGGACGGGCGATAAATGGCAGCCCTTCCCGGAGGAGATTAACCGGCGAGTTGCCAGCGTGATCGCAGACCTGCATTTCGCACCCACGGCAGAAGCTCGAGATCGTTTGCTGTCGGAGGGGGTACTGGCGAAGGATATCGTAATCACGGGCAACCCGGTCATCGATGCCTTGCTTGAAGTGGCCGGCCAGCCCTATACGGATGGCCAGGGGCCGCTCAGTGAGCTTCCCGTGGATAAAACGCTGATCCTGGTAACGGCTCACCGCCGGGAGAATTTCGGATCTCCGCTCAAGGAGATCCTGGAGGCCATCCGGGACCTTGCCTCCCGCTATGAGGACCAGGTGCATATTCTTTATCCGGTCCATCTCAATCCGAACGTCCACGGACCTGCCCACGAGATTCTGGGTGATCTTCCGAATATCACACTGACCGAACCGCTCGATTATCGCGACATGGTGCAGGCCATCAAACGGGCTTCCTTCGTGCTGACCGATTCGGGAGGTCTGCAGGAGGAAGCGCCGGCGTTGGGGAAGCCGGTTCTTGTCATGCGCGAAGTCACCGAACGACCGGAGGCGATCAAAGCCGGAACGGCGCGGTTGGTGGGGAGCGATCGGAAGAAGATCCTCGCCGAAGCGTCCGCTCTGCTGGAAGACCCACTTGCCTATCAGGCGATGGCGCAGGCCGTGAATCCCTATGGGGATGGGCAGGCCGCCCGTAAGATCGTGGACGCGCTGCTCGCCGCCGGGAAAGTCTAATGGCAGGTGCTGTGAAGCGCGACGTGTACAGCCGCCTGGTTTACGCCAGGAACACCCCACTCCTGGGGCGTCTGGCGTACTTGGTGCTGAAAATGCTCGGAGCTGAGATCCCGCCTTCGGTCCAAATCGGCGAGGATTTCAGCCTTGTGCACGGCGGTTTTGGCGTCGTGGTCCACCCGGAAACACGCATCGGCGCGCGGGTGAAGATCTACCCCGGCGTGACCATCGGCCGGGGGGACATCTATCGGGTGAGCACAGAATCAAGCTTCGAGGGCGTCGTGATCGAGGATGACGTAATCCTCTCCCCTGGCTCGAAAGTGTTGTGTGATGAGGGGGTCCTGACTGTGGCAGCAGGCACAGTGCTGGGCGCGAATGCTGTCTTGCTCCAATCGACGGGTGAGAGCGAGATCTGGGCCGGGGTTCCTGCCCGGCGGATCGGCCAGCGATCATGAAAACATCTCGAATTTGTCTACCCGGATCTCCGGGCTCCTATCACGTGTGAACGTGGTGTTCCTATGAGTTCCTCCTCCACAACAAACAAGCGACGTCTGTGCCTGCTGCCGATAATGACCGGGGTCGGCGGCATGGTTTCCTTTCGGGCGAAGATGCAGGCCGGACTGGCTGCACGCGGGCATCAGGTGAGCAACAGTCTTGATGACGAACCCTACGATGCGATCCTGGTCATTGGTGGGACGCGCCAGCTGGCCGGGTTGAACCGCGCACGCAGGCGGGGCATCCCGATCATCCAGCGCTTGAACGGGATGAACTGGATCCAGCGCAAACGGAACACGGGTGTGCGGCACTACCTGCGGGCGGAACTGGCGAATTTGCTGCTAGTTTCGATCCGGAACCGGTTGGCGAGCCATATTGTGTATCAGAGCGAGTTCGCCCGGGAATGGTGGGAGCGTGTCCATGGCATAGCACCGGTTCCGAATTCGGTTGTGCTGAACGGGGTGGATCTCGATCGGTATACACCAACGGGTGAAGGAACGCCTCCCGAGCGCATGCGGCTGCTGGTTGTCGAAGGGCATCTGGGTGGAGGCTACGAGATCGGCCTTAAGCATGCGCTTGACCTTGCGGGCAGGGTACAGGTGCGTATCGGGGAGCCGGTCGAATTAACGATCGCCGGCAAGGCTGCGTCCGGCCTGCAGGCGTCGCTTGAGGCGCAAGCTGCTGTCCCGATCGATTGGCGGGGCTGGGTGCCGGCTGAGCACGTGCCGGAGCTCGATCGTTCTGCACACATGTTGTTCGCTTCCGATCTGCACCCGGCCTGCCCGAACGCCGTGATCGAGGCGCTCGCATGCGGGCTGCCCGTCCTGGGTTACGACACGGGTGCGCTTAGGGAGCTCGTGACAGAGGGCGCCGGCGAAGTCGTCCCTTATGGAGGGGACTCCTGGAACCTGGATTCCCCTGACACCGAGAACCTGGCAGATGCGGCAATCCGGATTTTCCGTGAACAGCCTGCCTATAGGCGGGCAGCGCGCCGCCGGGCAGAAAACGGTTTAGGGTTGGATACGATGGTCACGGGATATCTGGGCGCACTGGGGTGGAGCTGAGGCATGCCGAACGAGCAGTTCACGGGGCGAGCGGGACTGCAGCAGCGCGTCATTCCGACATACCGCGCGCCCTTCTTTAAAATGCTGGGTCACGCCTGCTCAGGGGGATTGAGCGTCTTTGCTGGCGAGGCACGCCCTCGCGAGTCGATCCCCTCCACGCCGGATCTTGACGGGGTTGACCTGGTGCGGGCTCGCAATCTGCATCTCTTCTCCGGGCCCGCGTACTTGTGCTACCAAACCGGGCTGCTGCGCTGGTTGGAGCGCTGGTCACCGGAAGTGCTCATCATGGAAGCGAACCCGCGCTACCTTTCAAGCCGGGCGGGGATCACCTGGATGCGCCAAAAAGGGAGAGCGGTGATCGGATGGGGCCTCGGTGCGGCCGGACAGCAGGGCCCAACGCCCGGGCTGCGGCGGATCGTCCGCCGCAGGTTCCTCGCACGTTTCGATGCCTTGATCGCCTACAGCGAACAGGGCGCCGAGGAATTCCGTATCCTGGGTGTCAATCCGGAGCTTATTTTCGTGGCTGGAAACGCCGTGTCGGGGCCACCCACAGCTCTGCCCGACCGGGAACCCCTCGTCGAGCGGCCAGCCAGGATTCTGTTTGTCGGTCGTCTTCAGGCGCGCAAACGCGTCGATGTGCTGCTTGAAGCATGTGCGCAGCTCACCCAACCCGTGGCGGTGAGGGTCGTCGGGGACGGATTGGACCGAGCAAAGCTCGAGCAAATGGCCGGGGATATTTGCCCCACGTCTGAGTTTACCGGCTCCTTGTATGACCAGGCGCTGCAGGACAGTTTTGCCTGGGCTGACTTATTCGTCCTCCCGGGCACAGGTGGGCTTGCAGTGCAGGAGGCCATGGCTGCCGGGTTGCCCGTCATTGTTGCGGAAGGGGACGGCACCGAACGTGATCTGATCTCCGCCGACAACGGCTGGCTTATACCGGTCGATGATCCGGTTGCCTTACGCATGGCAATCGAGTCGGCCCTGAGCGACCCGGCCCGACTCAAGCAAATGGGCAAACGTTCGCATGCCCTCGTCCTAGATCGATTCAATATCGAACGGATGACGGAGGTCTTTGTCCAGGCGATGAACCGGGTGCGGGAACGTTGAGTATGAAATTAGCCTTTGTCGCGGATGGTCGCAGCCCGACTGCACGCAGTTGGATGGCGTTGTTCATCGATCGTGGGCATGAGGTCCACTTGATCTCGACCTTCAGTTGTGACCCTCCAGAAGGGCTGACTTCGTACGCCCATATCCCGGTGGCGTTGAGCCAGTTCACACGTGACCCACGCGGCGGAAGCGCACCCGGTGGGGCTTCCGGCATCCCGCTGCGCGCGACGCTGCGCCATTGGGTAGGTCCACTGACCATCCAGCCTGCTGCCCGTCGTCTGCGGGCGTACCTAAAATCGATTGAGCCTGAGATCGTGCATGCGCTGCGTATCCCATTCGAGGGCATGCTCGCAGCAGCTGCCAGGCCAACCCAACCACTGGTGGTGTCGGTGTGGGGGAATGATTTTACACTTCACGCGAATTCGTCTCCACTCATGGCCTCAAGTACGCGCCATGCTCTCCATCAGGCAGATGGTTTGCACACTGATTGCGCCCGGGATGCGCACCTGGCTCGTGAATGGGGTTATCCACCAGCGCGCCCGGTGATGATCCTGCCCGGGAGTGGTGGGATCGATGGGAGCATCTTCTACCCAGGCAAGCCCGAGTTGAGGCTGCTGGGGGATGGTTTGCGCTCGATCCTGCGCTCTATCCACCCCGATGCTCCTGTACTGGTCAACCCGCGCGGTTTCCGTGCCTACGTGCGCAACGACACATTCTTCCAGGCGATCCCGCTGATATTACGTGAAGAACCAGCCACAGTCGTACTCTGTCCCGCCATGGCGGGTGTCAGCGAGGCTGAGGCCTGGGTCAGCGAACTCGGGCTGCAGCCATCGGTGTACCTGCTCCCGCGGCTTGAACCCAAGGAGCTGGCTGCGATCTATCAGCGTTCCTGGGTCATGATCTCTCCCAGCGAGCATGATGGCACGCCGAACACCTTCCTGGAATCGATCGCATGTGGTTGCTACCCAGTTGTCAGCGATCTCGAATCGCTGCGGGAATGGATCACCGATGGTGAGAATGGCACGCTGACCTCGGCCAGCGAACCGCGTCTGCTGGCGAGTGCTGTCGTGCAGGCTATACGCGATCCTGCCCTCCGCGAGCGCGCCATGCTGATCAACCTTGAGTTGATCGAGACTAGGGCCGCGCGCGCCAGCAGCGCGACCCGGGCGGATACGTTTTACCGGGCGCTGCTGGCGGATGGAGGGGGAGATTCGCATGGTTTGGACCTGCGATCATGATGAGGGGTAGCTCCGGGATGGATAACGGGCCGGCCCACTTCCGACTTGCATGCCTCATACCTGACGAAGGGGTGGCGATTTTGCATCAGCGCCAGGCCGATGGCACGCTCTGGGGCACCAACGGCCGCAGGATCCTGCGGAAGGGTTCTTCTGGCGAGTGGCATGAAATCGGGCGGTTGCCTTTTGTATGGCGGCGGGACGGGCTGGCTTTCAGTCGACCCGCCGCCCGCGCTCTGCGCGCTGATAAGGCGAATGTGTACGTCAATGCCCGGTCAAAGGTGCTCGCCATCCGTAGTTCTACGGTCTACCGCGTCCAGGCCCGAGAGGCTCCGATCCCACTCTTTCGCATCCAGGGAGACAGCGTGCTGCATGGCGGGATATGTGAAGACGCTGAAGGATGGATGTATATTGGGGAATACTTCATGAACCCCACGCGCGCTCCTGTCAGGATCTGGCGCCTAGACCCCGAGTTAGAGGATTGGCAGATCGCACACACTTTTCCGGCTGGCGCCATTCGCCATGTACACGGCGTTTATCGTGACCCGTTCGACGAGCAGGCGCTCTGGGTCACGACGGGAGACAAGGAGGGCGAGTGCTTTTTCTTCCGTACACGCGATCGCTTTCAATCGTTGGAACAGATTGGCGCTGGCGGGCAATCATGGCGGGCAGTCCGCTTGTTCTTCACACCCGACCACGTTTGCTGGCTGACCGATAGCCAGCTTGAACCCAACCACGCATTTCGCATGGAGCGTGCCACCGGTAAGGTAGAACAAGGAGCTACCCTTGGGGCTCCGGCATGGTATGGCACGAGTACTAGCGAAGGCACCCACATCGCTTTCACGACCGTTGAGCCCGGCCCGGCAGTGCTTCGGACGAGTGCAGCCGTGCTGGTTAGCGAGGATGCTTTTCATTGGCAGGAAATCCATCAGTTTGAGAAGGACTTCTGGCGCCCGATGAAAGTCTTCAAATATGGCGTCATTAGCTGCCCGGCTGGACCGATGGAGATTAGCGAACTTCATATCAGCGGTGAGGGGCTGCGAGGTCTGGACGGTAGCAGCGCCCGGCTTGAAATCGAGAGGGTACGGGGTTGATACGCAGCTTGGTCAGCCCGCTCCT
>Ga0315553_10000691_pt1 | contig 29308 bp, 28 predicted proteins | sample SalMarSW160140MG_FD_203099 | JGI IMG/M metagenome (GOLD analysis project Ga0315553, IMG submission 203099) | Salt marsh sediment microbial communities from the Plum Island Ecosystem LTER, Massachusetts, United States - Salt Marsh Sediment SW1601-40 ... | reverse complement strand
CAACGAAGACCCGAAGCCGTTCAAATGGGTTCGCACCGCCGACGACATCCTTGAAGCCGTCAACAGGTTCTGTCTCAGAACCAGCCCGGAAAATTATGAAGCATACCTCTGATTCAGGACACTAGAATCAAAGAGTTGCTAGTGTCCCTTGAGATTCCGAAGTTCGCTAAGGAGCTAGCTGCACAATGAAGCGAACTTCGGAATCGGGACACTAGCAGGGTGGACTTCGAGGCCCCTATTCCGCCGCGAGCGTCACATATTTGTCCTGGCCGACCGGGCATCTTGCCCACAGCTCGGAGAGCGCGGAGATCAGCCAGTCCATATGCTCGTTCGTGTGCAGCGGCGTCGGCGTCAACCGGATCCGCTCGGTGCCTTTGGCGACGGTCGGGTAATTGATCGGCTGGACGTAGATGCCATATTGCGCCATCAGCGTGTCCGTGACGGCCTTGCAATGCACCGGATCGCCCACCAGCACCGGGACGATATGGCTGGGATTGTCCATCACCGGCAGTCTGCTGGCCTTGAGCCTGTCCTTGAGGGTCCGGGCACGCTCCTGGTGTCTTGCGCGCTCGATCTGGCTGACCTTGAGGTGCCGGATGCTTGCCGCGGCGCCAGCAGCGATGGCCGGAGCGAGCGAGGTGGTAAAGATGAAACCTGATGCGTAGGACCGAACGGCGTCGCAGCAGGCCTTGCTGGCCGCAATATAACCGCCCATCACGCCGAAGCCCTTCGCCAGCGTCCCGTTGATGATGTCGATGCGATCCATAACGCCATCGCGCTCGGCAATGCCGCCGCCGCGTGGGCCGTACATGCCGACGGCATGGACCTCGTCCAGATAGGTGAGGGCGCCATATTTCTCGGCGAGATCGCAAATCTCCTTCAATGGCGCGATATGGCCGTCCATCGAATAGACGCTCTCGAAGGCGATGACTTTCGGCGTCTCGAGCGGATATTCCGCCAGCAGCTCTTCGAGATGCTCAATATCATTGTGGCGCCAGATGCGTTTCTCGCCGCCGCCATGGCGAATGCCCTGGATCATCGATGCGTGATTTTTCTCATCGGAGAAGATCACCGTGCCGGGCATGAGGCGGACCAGCGTGGCGAGCGTGGCATCATTCGCGATATAGGCGGATGTAAAGAGAAGCGCGGCCTGCTTGCGATGCAGATCGGCAAGCTCGGCTTCCAGCTGGACGTGATAATGTGTGGTGCCTGAGATGTTGCGCGTGCCGCCCGACCCGGCGCCGACAGTGTCGATCGCCTCGTGCATCGCCTGGCGCACGAGCGGGTTCTGGCTCATGCCGAGATAGTCGTTGGAGCACCACACGGTGACGGGACGGATGTCCTCGTCTTTGGACTCGACGCTGCGGGAGAAATAGTCCGCCTCCGGATAAGCGCCGCAACGGCGTCTGATATCCGCAAAGACTCGGTAGCGGCCTTCCCTGTGCAGCTGCTCGATCCGGTCTTCGAATATTTTATTGTAGTCCATCAATTGCCTCCGGCGGGTTCGGAGCTGTTCGGCGAGACTTTAACATCAATTCGGTAACAATGAGGCCTTGCTGCGACCCTTTTTCGCTCCGAATGTGGTTTTCTTCTCAAACGGCCCGAGGGGTATCTGGCAACCTGCGCCCGGACCGAAAAGCCGACGCCAAGATTGTATTAAGTTGTTAAACCAGCCTTCGTTTTCTTAAAAATATGCCAGGATGTCCATAAGTGTATGACCGGTCCTCGCCGACAGCATGGTCACTTATTGTCGCATAATAGGCGAAGCCGGCCTTCGCCTTGATTCGGATCAACCCCTTAATAAGCTGCGATCGCGTCTTATCTGATATAGTCTGGGCGGGACTGGCTTGTCAGGATGGAGGGCTCATCTCCGGTAGCGTTCATCGCCGGGTGTGGATGACGTGGCCGCAGAGGGTGATGCTTTCGCGGATCTGGCAGCCCTTTAAGTCCGAGGCCCGTGAAGGATGATGGCTGAACGCGCTCACATGCCGCGCAGGCGGTTGCTTATCGGCGAAGATACGCGCCCGGTCCTTAAGCGCTTCGTGCGTCTGCACCATGATAGCGTTCGAAGCCGCTGGGTGCTGCTGGCGCCGGAGCGCGTCGTGGAGGTGGACGATATTGCCGTCGACGTGCTGAACCGCTGCGACGGCGGCCGCAGCCTCGCGCAGATCGCCGATGCGCTCGCGACGGACTATGACGCGCCTTGCGCCCGGATCCTCGCCGACATTATCGGCCTCGTCCAGGACCTTGCGGACAAAGGCTATATCAAGGACAATCCCGTTGATGCAGAATGAAATGATTGAACGGCCGGATGCGATCCGGATCGAGGCGCCCGAAGGGCTGCTTGCCGAGCTGACCCATCGCTGTCCGCTGCAATGCCCCTATTGCTCGAATCCGCTCGAACTCGAACGGCCGACCACCGAACTTTCGACCGCCGAGTGGAAGAGCGTTTTTTCGCAGGCCGCCGAGCTTGGCGTGCTGCAAATTCATCTCTCGGGCGGCGAGCCGACTCTTCGGCCCGACCTTGAAGAAATTGTCGCTCATACAAGCGGATTGGGGCTCTACTCGAACCTGATTACCGCCGGCGTGACGCTGGACCGTGCGCGGCTGGAACGGCTGGTGGACGCCGGGCTCGATCACGTGCAGATCTCCTTTCAGGACGCGGACGCCGAAAACTGCAATCGGATCGGCGCCATCAAGGGCGGTTTCGACAAGAAGATGAGGCTGGCCGGCTGGCTTGCCGAGCTGGGTGTGCCGCTGACCGTCAATGCGCCGCTCCATCGCCAGAACATTCACAATCTCGAAGCGATCCTCGCTCTTGCCGAGCAGCTCGGCGCGATCCGGATCGAGGTCGCCCATGTGCAATATTACGGCTGGGCCCTGAAGAACCGGGCGGCGCTCATGCCGACCTATGAGCAGACGATAAGGAGCGTCGAGATTGTCGAGGCGGCGATGGAGCGCCTGAAAGGCGTCATGACCATCGACCTTGTGGTGCCCGACTATTATGCGTTGACGCCGAAGCCCTGCATGGGCGGCTGGGCGAAGCGGTTCTTCAATGTGACGCCCTCCGGCAAGATGCTGCCCTGCCACGCGGCGGAGAGTCTTCCCGGCTTGAGGTTCGACAATGTCCGGGACCGTTCGCTTCGCGATATCTGGTATGATTCCGATGCGTTCAACGCTTACCGCGGCGCCGCCTGGATGCGCGAGCCGTGCCGGAGCTGCGATCGCCGCGAAATCGATTTCGGCGGTTGCCGCTGCCAGGCTTTCGCTTTGACCGGCGAGGCGGCGAATACCGATCCCGTCTGCACCAAATCGCCGTTCAACGCGCAGATCGCCGCGGCGGCCGAGCGCGAGGCGGGTGAGGCCCCGCCGCCCTTCGTCTGGCGGCGGTTTCAGAAAGCGCCTGCGCTGAGTGACTAGATCAACCCTCGTTCAAGCGGAATCACTTGGACGAGGTCAAGTTGATCTAACCCAATAAGTTAGCGCAACTGTTCCCGCGTCCATACCCGCCTTCGCGGGGACATGTTTGGACGCGCGCTGCGCTTGCGCGAGATCAGCCAATGCACCATGGCGGGTTTTCGGCCGCCGACGCGGGCGTTAACCCACCCAACACTGCCAAGATCCGCCGCCCCCCCGTAGGATGGGTTGAGTTTTGCGAAACCCATCATACTGACGCGCCGTGGCGGGTTTCGCTCCGCTCAACCCACCCAACTATGGTTTGGGGCGACGCGCCTTACGCACAAATCCGGCGATTGCCGCTCAATCGCCGCGATCCGGTTCCAAGCGGGCCGCGAACTTGCTACGTTCGGTGCTTCGGTCCGGCGGCCAGATCGGATCTGGCCGCGCCGCTTTTCGACATGGGAGAGAGTGAAATGTCCGAGCCTTTCGCCACCGGCCGCTGCCTGTGCGGCGCCGTCAGCTTCACGATCCGCGGAGAACCGGTCCGCATGGGGCAGTGCCACTGCGTAGATTGCCAGCGCGTCTCCGGCACCGGCCATACGTCGCAGGCCTTCTTCAAGGCCGACGATGTCGATATCAAGGGCGAGACCAAAAGCTTCTCCGTCACGGCCGACAGCGGCAACACCGTCACGCGGCATTTCTGCCCGGCCTGCGGCAGCCGCGTCTATAACGAGAACAGCGGACGGCCGGGCGTGATCGCCATTGCCGTGGGTTGCGTCGAGGACAAGGAGTGGTTCAAGCCGGAGGCGGTGGTCTACACGCGGAACCGTCCGTCCTGGGACCAGACTTCGCAGGACATCATGAACTTCGAGGCCATGCCGCCGCTGCCGAAGTGACGTCATCAGCGCGGCTGTGCGATCGGAAACGCCATGCGCAAGACTTCTGCGAAACAATATATTCCGCGTCGCCCCGGCCGAAGGTGAGCGCTTGTCGCGATGTCTTGCTGATCGCGACCAGACAAGCGTCGCTCACCGTAAAGGTTCGCGAGCCGGGGCCTACTCGCTTTTCCGTCTTGCGCAGCGCTTGCCGAATTGCGAGTAGGTCCGGACAGCCCTTCGGGCTTCCGGGACGACGAGGAAAAGGGCTCCCACATCTCGCAGATGTCTCATGCGGGCAGTAGCGCTGGCCTCAGGCAGCGCTGCTCCGATCTCCTGGAATGTCTTGCTGTTTGAATGTCTTGCTGTTTGACTGTGTCGCCGTTGCGCGCTACCTGCTTGTCGAGCAAGCCATTTTCTGGTTGGGCGGGCTTCGAGTTAAGACGCGTTTTTAAGAGACAAGTTGATGCAAGATAATCTTTTTCGCTTTCGCCGGCTGATCCGGACGTTGCTCTTCCTGTTTGCGCTTCTGCCGGCCTTTACGGCGTCGGAAGCTCTGGCGGTCAATTGCGGGCAGGGCGCTGGCGGCTTCAATGCCTGGCTCGACCGCTTCAAGAGCTATGCGGCGTCGCAGCGCATATCGCGGCGGACAATCAATTCGGCGCTGGGAGGCGTTTCCTACTATCGCCGGGTGATCCGTCTGGACCGCAGCCAGCGGTCTTTCAAGCTCAGCTTCAAGCGGTTCTACGCCCGGCGTGTCGACAATGCGATGATCGCGAAAGGACGCCGCCTGATGAAGCGTCATGGCTCGACGCTTTCGCGCATCGAGCGGCGCTTCGGGGTGCCGGCGCCGATCGTCGTCGCGATCTGGGGGCTGGAGACCGGCTATGGCCGCAACAGCGGCAATTTTGCCATCATCCGGTCGCTGGCGACGCTTGCTTACGACTGCCGGCGCTCGAATTTCTTCCGCAAGGAGCTGCTGGCGGCGCTGAAGATCGTCGATCGCGGCGATATGAGCCCGGGCCAGCTTCGCGGCGGCTGGGCGGGCGAGATCGGGCAGACGCAGTTTCTCGCCTCGTCCTATGTGAAGTACGCGGTGGATTTCGACGGCAATGGGCGGCGCGATCTCATCCGCAGCGTGCCGGACCTGCTGGCCTCGACCGCCAACTATCTGCGGGCCAAGGGCTGGCAGCGCGGCCAGGGTTGGGGGCCCGGTACGGCGAATCACGCCGTAATCCGCGAATGGAACCGGGCGTCGGTCTATGTCAAGACGATCGCGGTGATGGCGAATAAGCTGTCAGGCCGATCCTGAGGGATGCGCGCGCCGGAGATGCCTCGCGCAAGCGGCACATCCGCCTCCTCAGACCATAATGTGGAGCCGGATGTCTCGGTCCCATTTTAGCCCTTCCTCCTCGTCCGCATGCGGCGGAACAGCGGAGCTATCTCATTTTCCGGAGGCTGCTATCTCATTAAATCATTACCGCCGATCGGAAAGCGGCTTTATTGTCGGCTGACATTGGAGAGAAAAGAAGGAGCCGCGCCTTGAAGCTCTATTCGTCGCCCGCTTCGCCATACGCCCGAAAGGTGCGCATGGTGATTGCCGAGAGACAGCTCGGCAGTCTTGTCGAAGAAATGACCGTCAACGCCCAGGACGATCCGCCGGAGCTGATCGCCGTCAATCCGCTCGGCAAGATTCCGGCGCTGGTGACTGATGACGGCCTGCACCTGTTCGATAGCCCGGTGATCTGCGCCTATCTCGACGCCCACCCGCAAGCGCGGGGTGAGCGGCTCCGCCCGCATTCCGGCAGTGAGCGGTGGCTGGTGATGCGTGCCGAGGCGCTGGGCGACGGCATGATGGATCTCGGCCTCGCCCTGCAGGTGGAGAAGCGTAAGCCGGAAGGCGAGAAATCGCCGACTATAGCAGCGCGCCAACGTGCTCAGCTCCTGCGCTCCCTCGACGCCGTGCCGGAAACGCTTCGCTCGCTCCCCGGCGGCCTGACGCTCGGCCATCTCGCCCTCGGCGCCGCGCTCGGTTATCTCGATCTGCGCCATGACGAGCTCGGCTGGCGCAACGGCCGGGATGAGCTTGCCAACTGGTATGCGGAAATCGCCAAACGTCCGAGCTTCATCGCGACCAAGCCCGCATAGATCTTCGAGCCCAAAGGCACACCATGCCCCAAAATGTCTGGCGCCTGGTGATCGGCGGCATGACGGCGATGGCCGTTGGCATGGGCGTCGGCCGTTTCATCTACACGCCCATCCTGCCGGTCATGGTCGAGGCGCTCGGCATGACGACCTCCGAGGCCGGGCTGATCGCGTCCGCCAATTATCTCGGCCATCTCGTCGGGGCGCTGCTGGCTTCCCTGTCCTGGTTCGGCGGCTCCCGTTATCGCTATCTGATCGCCGCACTGGCGGTAAATGCGCTGGGTCTCCTCGCCATGGGCGCGACGGACGAATTCGTTCTCCACCTTGTCCTGCGCTTCATCGTCGGCATCGCGGGCGCGTTCGCCTTGGTGTTTTCCGCCGCCCTGGTGCTCGACCGGCTGGCCGCCTTGGGCCGGGCAAGCCTGTCCCCCTGGCATTTCGGCGGCGCCGGGGCCGGGATCGCCATTTCCGCAGCCGTCATTGCCTGGCTGATTGCCGAAGGCGCGAGCTGGCGGGCGCTTTGGTATGCGAGCGGAATGATGGCGCTTGCGGGCCTTGCCGCCTGTGTCTGGCTCATTCCATCGGCCGAACCGCCTCACGCGAACGGCGAAATCACGCCGAAACTGCCCAACAGCTTTGCCCTGCGCGCGATGATCGCCGCCTATGGCCTGTTCGGCTTCGGCTATGTCATTACCGCGACCTTCATCGTCGCGATCGTCCGCGACGCGCCGGAGGTGCGGTTTCTGGAGCCCTATGTCTGGGCGCTGTTCGGTCTCGCGGCAACACCGACGGGCGCGCTTTGGATGTGGGTGGGCAGACGGCTCGGCATCTTCCACGCCTATGCCGTTGCGTGCCTTGTCCAAGCCATCGGAGTTGCCGCGAGCATATTATGGGTGTCGCCGGCCGGAATTATCGCCGCCGTGCTCTTTCTTGGCGGGACGATCACTGGCGTGACGGCGCTGGGTCTGATTGCGATCCGCAACCTTTCGACCATCGATCCGCGATCCAATTTTGCGCTGGCGACGGCGATGTTCGGCATAGGGCAGATCATCGGGCCGAGTTTCGCCGGCTTCCTGCATGACTGGCTCGGCAGCTTCGTGATCCCGTCCCTGACCGCCGCGGCGACCTTATTGATCGCGGCCGGGCTCTCCCTGGCGGCTGCCGCTCACCGGCCACCCGCCACATCGAGGATCGCGCCAGTCACGTAAGAGGACGCATCGCTCAGCAGCCAGATGATTGCCTCGGCAACCTCCTCGGGATGACCGGCGCGGCCGAGCGGCGTCGTGGGCCCGAGCCGCGCAGCGCGGTCCGGCGCACCGCTGGACGCGTGGATCTCCGTTTCGATCAGGCCGGGGCGGAGGGCATTCACCCGCACGCCGTCGGGGCCCAGTTCCTTGGCAAGGCCGATGGTCAGCGTGTCGATGGCGCCTTTGGAGCCGGCATAGTCGACATATTCGAAGGGCGCGCCGAGCCGCGCCGCCACGGAGGACATCAGCACGATCGAGCCGCCGCGCGCCGTCCCGTCCGCCGTCAACCGCCTTGCGGCCTCGCGCGCGCAGAGATAGGCGCCGAAGACATTCACCTCGAAAACTCGCCGCATCCGTTCCGCCGGCATGTCGGCCAGCCGGCTTGCAGGCGCGACGATCCCCGCATTGACGACGACGCCGTCGAGCCTGCCGAGTTCGCGCTCCGCTGCATCGAACATGGCGATGACATCGGCCTCCTGGGCGACATCGCCTTGCATCACCGCCGCCCGTCCGCCCGCGCTGCGCACGGCCTCCGCCGTTGCGTCCGCCGCCTGACGGTTCGAGGCATAATTGATGGCGACGGACCAGCCGCGCGCGCCGGCCATCAATGCGGCGGAGCGTCCGATGCCTCGGCTGCCGCCGGTAATCAGGATTGTCGTCATGAATTACCCGTCCTGCAAAATGCGTAATGGAAGATCCGCGCCCCCAATATATTGAAGGCCGTAGATGATGAGCAGAAAGATCACCGCCAGTCCGCCATACCAGACGCTGCCGACGATGAGGCCGTCCCGGTTCAGCGGCGGCCTTTGCGCAAGCTCGCCCGCACGCAGCTGTTTCCGTTCGAAAACGATCTCCATCAGCCCGAGACCGAACAGGATGGCGACGAGATAGATCCGCATATAGAGGGTGAGCGCCAGGACCAGGCCGCCCGCGGCAATGAGATAGAGAATTTGTCCGCCCGGCGAGACGGAGACGACCAGCGAGTTCGTCAGCCGCCCGCCATCGAGCGGATAGATCGGCAGGAGGTTGAACAGGTTGATCAGCGCGATGAAGCCGACGATCGCTGCCCAGAAGACTTCGCCGGTGACCATATAGATCGCCGCGGGGGGAATGGCGCTGAGCAGTCCCCAGCTCGGGCCCATGGCGGTGATGTAGACATTCTGCCACTCGCTGGTCGCGCGATCGCCGATGGCCGCGCCGCCGAGGAGCGGCACGAAATAGAAGCCAGGCGTTTTCATGCCGGTGCGCCGCATCGCCCAGACATGACCCATCTCATGGATGCCGATCGCCCACATGATGGCGAGGGCGAATTCCCAGGTGAAAAGATAGGAATAGGCGGCGAGCGATGCCCCGGCGAGCAGCAGCTTGGCGCTCTTGAAGACTTTGAAGAGCTTGAACAACAGAACGAAGAGGCTGCCCGCCTGACCGTAGAGCTTCTTGAGCATCGAGACCGTTCCCATGTCCCCTCAGCGGCGCGCATCCTAACGCATTTTTGAGACATGTGACGCTTCATTCCGATGACGAAAGTGCCGCGCCTTTACGGCCCCACCGCCGTAGGATGGGTTGAGTTCTACGAAACCTATCATGCCGATGCGCTGACGGCGGGTTTAGCATCGCTCAACCCACCCTTCGCCTGCTTCGCCTCGTCGCAATGACGCGAGCGGGGCAAGCCTGTTTTCGGTCAAAACTGATCCTGCATTAGAAGCGCAAGTTGCGCCGGTCGGCGCCGTGAAAGGCGCGCGCGGCTTACCCGCCCGTGCCGGTCCGGTCGAGGCGCGCTTCCAGCGCCTGCAGCCGCGCCGAGGAGGCGTCGACGATCTGGGCGACGTCGCGGGACGGGATATAGCTCGCATGGCTGTCCGCTGCCTGGAAGGACCGCAGATTGCAGATCTGCACGAGAGTCTTGTGCAACTCCTCGCGGAGCTCGCCAAGCTGGTCCGCGACGATCAGCGCTGCCATCAGAAACAGCCGGTCTTCCTGCACCTGGCTGAAGCCGCCTTTGATGTCCTGCACGATCCCGTCAATATAGTCGGCGAGTTCGATGACGCGGCGCTCGGCGCCGTCGTCACATGCCATCCGGTATGTCCGGCCGTTAACGCTTACGGTGACCTGGCCCATTACGCTCTCCTAGAACGGCAGGGCGAAGCGGTTCAGCCTTGCCTCGATAAGATTGCCTTCATTGACTCGATCGCAGCATCCAGACGTTCGGCCACGCGGTTATTCGTGTCCTGAAGCGTCTTGACGCGCTCTTTTTCATTAGCGAGCTCATCGCGCAAGCGCTCGGCTTCGCGCTGCAACGTCGCCTTGTCCCGATCCGGCGCCGCGCTGCTGCCTCTTCTCCGCTCGCTCGTCCCGGCGCGCTTTTGTCCTGCCGCCTGCATTTTGTCCCCATCGGATTTCGCCATGCCCCAAAGCCAGTTCCCCGATCTCCGTTCTCAGCGGATCCTGTCAAACTCGACCGAGCCCGGCCGCAACGCAAGCAACGCTCATATGCCCGGTCTGGAGAACGCATCAGGATGTTTGTTCTTCCCGCGACCTTCATCTACCCATCAGCCGGACGCAGAAGTCAATCCTTCGAATTTACAGTATTTTCTCCAGGGGGATTTAAAAAACTATTAATTAACAGGTAGTTTCGCGATTTGCATTAGTGAGGGGAGATATTCCGCATAGACGGTCTTGTCCGACCTCAACATTCCCTCAGGGGCGAAATGGGGAAAGGAAGCGGCGCGAAAGACACTGACGAGGCCATTTTCGACTGATTCGCTGGCCAATGTGAACCACCACGCGGCGTTTCGTCGGCGAGGGGAGGCTGGCGTCGGCGAGTGCGGGCCGGCTTTTGAGCGGATCAGGATCGGAATTCGGCTCAGCCGGCGAGTTTTTCGGCTTTGCCTCGCAGCACGGCAATGAGCTGCGCCATAATGGATATGGCAATCTCGGCCGGGCCTTGCGCGCCGATATCGAGTCCGATGGGAGCATGCAGGCGGGCGATATCGGCCTCGCTGACGCCGATCGCCTTCAGCCGCTCGATGCGCTGGGCATGCGTGCGCTTGCTGCCGAGCGCCCCGACATAGAACGCGCCCTGCTCGAGCCCGAAACGTATGGCGATATCGTCGATCTTGGCGTCATGGGTGAGGGCGACGATGGCCGTACGGCGATCGATCCCGACCTGCGGCAGGCCATCCTCCGGCCACTCGGTAATCAGATGCGCATCCGGGAACCGTTCGGGCGAGGCGAAAGCCTCGCGCGGGTCGATGATGGTGACATCGTGACCGACCATTCGTCCGAGCGGCAGAAGATACTGCGCCGCATGAACCGCGCCGATGATGACGAGCCGCAGCGGCGGGTTGAAGATGCGGATGAACAACTCGCCATCCGCCGTTTCCACCGTCGCCGAGCGGTCGAGCCGAAAGGCATCGGCAAGGGCCCCGGCAAGATCGGGATGCCCGGCTGCTTCATCCGGCGACATCAGCCGCTGCGCGCCGCTGTCGAGCCAGGTAAGGAGCGCAACCGGCTTGCGCTCGGCCTGGGCCGCCAAGATACCTTCGGCCAAATCTTTTCTCATCGCGGTTCCGCTTACGCCAGGGCAAAGGGCTCGACATAAATGCGGATGCGGCCGCCGCAGGCGAGACCTGCGCGCCAGGCGGTTTCGTCCGCGACGCCGAATTCGAGCAGCTTCGGCGCACCGTTCTCGATAATGTCTATGGCTTCGGTGATGACTTCGCCCTCGACGCAGCCGCCGGAAACCGAGCCGAGAAAATTGCCTTCGCTGTCGATAATGAGCTGGCTTCCCGTGGGCTGCGGCGCCGACCCCCATGTCTGCACGACGGTGGCGATGGCGAGCCTGCGGCCTTGGGACTGCCAGTCGAGGGCGGTCTTCAGCATATCATTCGGACCCATCACGTTCCTCCGCAGGGTTCGTGCTTTTATGTTTAAGTATTATGCCACGGTCTGGCGTCAATGGCATCGGCCTTCCTATCCGTCCCGAATAGGCAGTTTTCAGAAAAAGAAATCTTGCGTTGCCGGGGGGTTTGGTGTTGATGCCATCAGGCAACAGTGTCAAGTCCCAATGCGTCCGCGCTCCGCCGCCGCCGTGAATTATCCGCATCAAGGCAGTGTAAAGAAAGATCGAGCGCAGAACGGGGGGAATGGGCCACCGCTGGGGCTTGGCGGTGGAGAGGCGAGAGAATGAGACTCGGAAAGCATATTGCCGTTATCGGTGCTGGCGTTGTCGGCCTTGCAATCGCGCTCAAACTTCGCCGCGAAGGCTATCGCGTCATCATCTTCGAGCCTGACGAGCCCGGCAGCCATACCTCGCGCGGCAATGCCGGCCTCATCATGACGGCGCAGGTCGCACCGGTTGCCGAGCCCGGCCTGTGGCGGAAACTGCCTTCGATGCTTTCCGACCCCCATGGTCCGGTCGTCGTGCATTGGACGCATCTGCCGCGCATGACGCCGTGGCTCAGACGTTTCCTGCGCAACAACAGCAAGCGCTCCTATCAGGCGATCACCGAGACGCTCGCCCCCATGACGGCCGGCGCGCTTGACGCCTGGCTTTCCCTCGTCGGTGCGACGGAAGGGGAGCGGCTTTTCCATCGGGACGGGGCGCTCTACGTCTTCAAGACGGCCAAGGCGTTCCGCGCCGGGAAGAAGGACGCCGCATATCGCGGCCAATATGGCGTGGAGTCCGTTATGATCCCGGCCGAGGAACTGCGGCAGATGGAGCCGGCTCTGGGGCCGAACCTTGCCGGCGGCATCCTTTATCCGGACAGCGCCCATTGTGTCGATCCCTTCAAGCTGAGCGCGTCTTTGGCGAGCGCATTCCGCATGACCGGCGGGGAAATCCAGCGCGTCAAGGTGCGGGCGCTGAGCGGCGGCGGCAATGGCGCGGTGAACCTGATTTGTGACGGCGGCGATTTTGCGGTCGACGAGGCGATCGTTTCCGCGGGTGTCTGGTCGGCGCCGCTTGTGAAGCCCTTCGGCGTCAAGCCGATGGTCACGGCCGAACGAGGCTATCATCTGACGTTGCGCGAGCCGCAGATTTCGCTGCGGCGCCCGATCATCTCGGCGGACGACCGGATGGTGCTGACGCCGCTCGCGGACAGCATCCGGCTCGCGGGAACGTCCGAATTTGCCCATGTTGATGCGCCGCCCGACTGGGACCGCGCCGATATGCTCATGGACATGGCGAAGACGATCGTCCCGGAGATCAATGGCGAGGAGACGGCGACGCGCTGGATGGGACCGCGCGCGTCCACGCCCGACTCGCTGCCGCTGATCGGACGGACGCCGAAGAGCCCGCGCGTCATCTGCGCGTTCGGCCACGGTCATTTTGGGCTGACGCTGGGCGCGGCGACGGCGGAGATCGTCGCGGATCTCGTCTCGGGACGGCAAATGCCGGCCGGGAGCGAGGCGCTGAGCCCGGCGCGGTTCAAATAGCCGCTCGCTGTCGAACAATTCAAAAAGCGGATGATGGTGGGCGGCGCCTCGACGGCATCAGATGTGCCAATACGGGGTCGTTAAAAAACGCCACCAAGGAGGAACCGCCCGCACATATCCTACCACGGCTCGTTCCCATTGCTAAGAGCGAGATGGGAGCGCGGTCAGCTTCCGTGGAAAAGCCTCGGCCGATGGAATGCGCAGATGCCCATTTGCGGTGGGCGGCGCCTGCGGACCGACGTAGTCCGCATCGTTCCGGCTCGAAGCTGACAGATTGCTCATTTGAGCTTTTCATGCATTTCGATGATCCACGGCGTATTCCGGCCGAGCCATTTCTTTTCGAGCGCGACGAGCTTGCCGTTCTTATGCCAGTCGCGGATCGTCCCGGAGAGAAATGCGGCGAGGTCGGCATCCTGCTCGCGGGGCCGCACGGCGATCGCCCAGGGACGGGGTTCCGGCTCGATCGGAATGAGATCGCTACCCGCCCTTTCGCCGCTATGCTTTTGCTGCAGGTGAATGAGCCGGGTGTTGTGTTCCGCGAGTGCTGCGCAGCGTCCCCCGCCAAAGGCCTTGCTGGCCTTCTCGAAGCTCCGGAATGGTACGAGTTCCACATCCGGCACCTGGGACGATAACGCCTCGTTGTAATAGGCGTTCAGGATGGTGCAGACGGCCTGGCCTTTCAGGTCGGACAGCGATTTGATCCGCGAGCCGCGCCGGGGAAGAAGTGCCGGCTGACTTGCATAATAATAGGGTTTGACAAGTCTTACCACGCGCTCCCGGTGCGGCGTGACCGCCAGCGTCGCGATGACCAGGTCGATCTTCCCCAGCGGCAGAAACTGCAGCCTGCTCGTCGCCGAAACCGCAAAGGGCGTCATCTTCACGCCGAGACGCGCCGCAATGTCTTTCGCCAGATCCAGTTCGAGGCCGATCAGTTCGCCCGATGGATCGCGATAGCCGAAGGGCGGATCGTTGTCCTTGACGCCGACGATGATCTCGCCGCGGGATTTGATCTCGCCGAGACTGGCGGCAAAGCAGACATCCGCGAGCTGGAAGAGGAAGGTCGCTGCGAGCACGGCGGCGAGAAACGCGGATCTGAGCGTCATCGTGAGGTTGCCCTGTCGTGTTGAGCCGGAAGGGCCGGCAGAGCAAGCTATCTGTCACAGAAAACGGTGCGGAAAAAGGCCATTCGCCCGGCGGGCCTCGCCGGGGCCAGCCGAGTGAAGGGTGTCACAGGAGTTTCGTCACCGTGAAGCGATCTTCGCGCTCCGCATTGGCCGATTGGATGGCCTCTTCCGAGCCGAGCACGACGACACGCCCATGCGCGGCGACGGCGTCGAGCGCGTCGGCGAAACGGCGCATCTCGGCCGGCCCGGCGCCAAGCACTTCATCGCGGATCTTTTGCAGCCGTTCCTCGCTGTCGCCGGCAAGATGCCTCTGCAGCGAGACGAAGCCCTTGGCATCGGGCAGGCGGTACGTGTCGATTGCGCCGATCGTGCCGATGATGGCGCGCTCCAGGTCCGTCGCATTCCCCGCAACGCTTCTGAGGAACGCCCCGGCGCCATCATAGACCGCAATCGTCTCCAAGAGATTCGGATCGCGATAGGAGCCGAAATTGAACGCGCCGGAGCGCAGATCGACCGAGCTGAACGCGCCGTAAGCGCCGCCCTGCACCCGGATCTTGTCCCACAGCCATGCGCCGCGCAGCCAATGGCTTGCCACGAGCGCCGCGCCGCCGGGCGCATGGCCGAGCTTCGGCAGACTGTCGCCCTTCGCCACATAATTGACCTTGGCCGGGATGGTCAGGCCCTCAAAACGCGGCAGCTCGGCCGTCACCCAATCGGGATGCTCGGGAGCGCCTTGCGGCATGGCTTCGGCGAGGCGCGTCAGCTCCGGTTCGATGCGGCGGAGATCGCCGCCTTCCGCCGTGACGTTGAAGATCATCGCCTCGCGCCGCAAAAGGATGCTCCGGATTTGCTCCAGCGCCTCCGCGATCCTTGCCGGATTCTCCTTGGCGTCGGCGGCCATCTGCCGGAGCGCCTGCAGATAGCTGACGCCGCCGATCTGCTCCGCCGCCCAATCGGCCTCGGTCAGGCTCGAGCGCAGGCGTATGGCCGACATCTGATGGCCGGCCGGAACCAGCCTTGCCTCAAGCCCCGCGCGCTCCTCATTGAGGATCTGCGTCAGGCGCTCCCGATTGTCGAGCCTGGCGGAAAGCAGCACGTCCCGAAGGATCGCGGCGAGCTCTTCGGCCTTGTCTGGCATCGCCTTGGAGCGCAGGAACAGCCGGGCCGCGCTGCGCTCGCCGCCGATCACGGCGGAGGTCCAGCTTTGCACGGATAAGCCGCCGGTCGAGCGCCCGATACGCTGCGAAAGCTGCACCATGTCGAGACCGCCCGCGCCCGTTTCCAGAAGCGCCCGCCGGAAGAGGCCCGTATAGCGCAGGAGATCGGCCGGAAGCTGGCGCAGATCCAGGCCGATATCGAGATAGACGATGCCGTTCGTGGGCAGCTCATGCATCACCAGCCGCGCGCCGGACAGCGTGCCTGTCTCGATGGGGATCGGTGTGTTGGTGGGGGGGAGGTCCTGAAGCGTCAGTCTCGGCAACGTCGCGAGCGCTTCCGGCGTGTCGGCCGCCTCCTGCTTGCGTTTCAAGGCGCGGGTCTGCTCGATCACCTCTTCAACGTCGTTTTCGCTCATCGCCGCGCGGACCGCATCCAGCTTCTCGCGCTCCTCGCGCGCCTCTCTTTGGGCCTGCTCCGGATCGGGAGTGAAGAGCACGGTTGTGCGATGCGGATTGTCGAGAAGCCGCGTTCGGATGAGCGTCTCGAAAACGCGCTCGCCGCCGGCAAGGCGCGATTTGAGTGCATTGAGCGCTCCCTCCCAGGCGAGCGGGGCCATGGGATCGCGGTCGTAATTCCAGAACTGCAGGGCGCGCAGCATCATCGTCAGCCCGCGCGGGAACATGCCGGTATTGTTTTCGCGCAGGCGGAATTCGGTCGTGTTGACCGAGGCTTCGACGGTCAGCGGATCGATGCCGCGCTCGGCGAGCCGCGTCAGCGTATCGAGGATCAGCGCCTCGACCTTGTCCGCGTCGTTCGCATCGATGCCTTTCAGCCCGGCGCCGAAGCGCATTTGCCGCAAGGGAGTGTCGAGCCCGGTGCCGGTTATGTCGTCGCCGAGCCCGGAATCGATCAGCGCCTTGCGCAATGGCGATGCGGGCTTGCCGACCAGAATGTCGCTGAGGATCGACAGGGCGAGCGCCTCCTCGATATTGCCCACTTCGTCGATCATCCAGTTGACGGTGATGCGGGCCTGCCGGGCGCCTTCCTCCGCCGCGCTTACGGGAAGGGTAAAATGCAGCTTTCGCGGGGCCTCGAAACGCGGCTGCAGGGCGATGGCCGAATCCACCTCAAGCCGCGAGAACGCGTCCAAAACGCCGCTCAGGATTTCCAGCCGCCGTTCCGGATCGTCATCGCCATAGAAGAAGAATTTCGCATTGGACGGATGGTAGAGCCGCTGGTGGAAGGCCTTGAAGGCCTCGAAAGTCAGATTCGGGATCTCCTGCGGATCGCCGCCGGCATCCACGCCGTACGTCGTGTCCGGATAAAGCGATTGGCTCGCAAGCTGGTAGGCAAGAACGTCGGGCGAGGAGTAATTGCCTTTCATCTCGTTGAAGACGACGCCCTTATAGATCAGTGGGGTCTCGGGGCTTTCCAGCTCGTAATGCCAGCCTTCCTGGCGGAGCGTATCGGGCGTGATGCGCGGATGAAGGACCGCATCCAGATAGACATCGACGAGATTATAGAAGTCCTGAAGATTTGTGCTGGCGACCGGATAGACTGTCTTATCCGGATAGGTCATGGCGTTGAGAAAGGTGTTCAGCGAGCTTTTCAGCATCTCCAGGAACGGCGCCTTGACCGGGTATTTGCGGGAGCCGCAGAGCACCGAATGCTCCAGAATATGCGCGATGCCGGTCGAGTCGGAGGGCGGCGTGCGGAAGCTGACGCCGAAGACCTTGTTCTCATCCTCCGCGATGAGAGACAGCAGCTCGGCACCGGTCTTTTCATGATGGTATAGTCGTGCAAGGCAATGGATCTCGGGCAGCTCTTCTTCACGCCGCAATTCGAAGCCGTGGGAAATTGTCATTGTGCCTCGCTATGGATTTCGTGAGCTTCAATATTCTTTCCGATATGGTCGGCCACCTTCACGGATTATAGGGCAAAAAGCGCCCGCCGCCGCGAACGGCTATGGCGGGCCTTGAATGCCGGGGTATAAAACGGCCCAAAAAGAACGGAAATCGCTTCCTTACCGCATCTATGGTACCTATCTGATTGAGAATATGGAGCGGTGGGCACGCTATCGAGCGCCAATCGCGGGACGGTCCAGCCGCATCACTGCTCACGTAGCATCGCAAAGATTCAAATCAAGCTCACGAGGCAGGATTATTTATGACAGCATCGAACGCGCTGGCGTCCACTCCAAGAGAAAGCCGTTTCTTCTCCCAATCTCTCGCGGACAGCGATCCTGAGCTATACGAAGCCATCGCCGGCGAGTTGAAACGCCAGCAATATGAGATCGAGCTGATCGCGTCGGAGAATATCGTCTCGCGCGCGGTGCTGGAGGCTGCGGGCAGCGTCCTGACCAACAAATATGCTGAGGGTTATCCGGGCAAGCGCTATTATGGCGGCTGCCAATATGTCGATGTCGCCGAACGGCTGGCCATCGACCGGGCCAAGCAGCTTTTCAAATGCGAATTCGCCAATGTCCAGCCGCATTCCGGATCGCAGGCGAACCAGGGCGTGCTCCTGGCGCTCGCCCAGCCCGGCGACACCATTCTCGGCATGAGCCTGGATGCGGGCGGGCATCTCACTCACGGCGCTGCGCCGAACCTGTCGGGCAAATGGTTCAAGGCCGTGCAATATGGCGTTCGCCGGGAGGATGCGCGGATCGACTACGACAAGGTGGCGCGATTGGCCGAGGAGCATAAGCCGCGGATCGTCATCGCCGGAGGGTCCGCCTATGCGCGGACCATCGACTTTGCAAGATTCCGGCAGATCGCCGACAGTGTCGGCGCTTACCTCATGGTGGATATGGCGCATTTTGCCGGTCTGGTCGCCGCCGGCGTCCATCCCAGTCCGCTGCCGCACGCCCATGTCGTGACCACGACGACGCACAAGACGCTGCGCGGACCCCGCGGCGGCCTGATCCTCACCAATGATGCGGAGATCGGCAAACGCATCAATTCGGCGATGTTTCCGGGGCTGCAGGGCGGACCCCTGATGCACATTATCGCGGCCAAGGCAACGGCTTTCGGTGAAGCGCTACGGCCGGAATTTACGAAATATGCACAAGACGTGGTTGCAAATGCAAAAGCGATGGGCGAGGCTATTACGTCTGCAGGTTACGGGCTGGTTACCGGAGGAACGGACACGCATCTGATCCTGGTGGATCTGCGCCCCAAAGGGTTGACGGGTAAGGCGGCCGAAGCCGCTCTCGGGCGAGCGCACATTACCTGTAACAAGAATGCGGTCCCGTTTGATGAACAGAAGCCGTTTGTGACGTCGGGCATCAGGCTTGGATCGCCCGCTGGGACGACACGCGGCTTCGGTCAGGCGGAATTCCGGCAGATCGGCGGCATGATCACCGAAGTGCTGGACGGTCTGGTCACGAACGGTGACAGCGGTAACGGGCAGGTCGAGGAACGCGTCAAACGCGAGGCGATCGAGCTTTGCGAACGGCATCCGATCTACAACCAATAGCGCTCTTCATCAGAGCTTTTCATATTTTTGCGAGGCGCGAATGCGGTGCCCTTATTGCGGCCTCATTGATACGCAGGTCAAAGACTCTCGGCCGACGGAAGACAACACGGCGATTCGGCGTCGTCGCTATTGCAGCGAATGCGGCGGACGGTTTACGACTTTTGAACGGGTGCAACTTCGCGAGCTTGTCGTGCTGAAAAGAAGCGGCCGCCGCGTTCCCTTCGATCGGGATAAGCTGACGCGGTCATTACAGATTGCGCTTCGTAAACGGCCGGTCGAGCCGGACCGGGTCGATCAGCTCGTTAGTCGGCTCGTCCGAGAGCTCGAGACCCTGGGCGAAAGCGAGGTGACCTCGCAGAAGATCGGAGAGCTGGTCATCGACGAGCTGCGTAAGCTGGATGACGTCGCTTATGTTCGCTTTGCCTCGGTCTATAAGGACTTCCGGGAGGCGCGGGATTTCGAGACCGTGCTGGGCGAGATCAGCGGCGAGCGCGATGATTCCGGACCGGAGACGGGGACGCCGGCAAAGGCTGGCCGGCGTGTCGTGCCGCCAGGCCATGGCAACGATGAACGACAGTGAGACGCATGCTGGCCGGGCGAGCCAGAGCCCACCACAGGATTTCGTCGATCGGGCGAATATGGCGCTGGCTCTTACCCTCGGCCATCGCGGCCTCGGCCAATGCTGGCCGAACCCTGCGGTCGGCGCGGTCGTGGCTGACAGATCGGGGCGCATCATCAGCTATGGCTGGACCGGCCCCGGCGGCCGGCCCCATGCGGAGGCGAGCGCCCTGGCCGCAGCGGGTGCCGAAGCGCGCGGCGCCACGCTTTACACGACGCTTGAACCCTGCGCCCATTGGGGCAAGACACCGCCTTGCGCCGACGCCATCGCCAGTTCCGGCATCAAGCGCGTGGTCTACGGCCTGATTGATCCCGATCCGCGGGTTGCCGGCAAGGGGCTGAGAAAGCTCCGCAAGCAGGGTATCGAAGCCGTTGCCGGTCCGTTCTCGAACGAGACGCATTGGCTCGCCCTCGGGCATGAGCTGCGGCTGACGAGGCGGCGCCCCTTCATTCAGCTCAAGCTTGCCGTCGATGGCGCCGGTCTCATTCCGGCCGGCGGCGGGGGTGTCCCCGTCTGGGCGACGAACAACGAAGCACGGGCCTTCGGGCATCTTTTGCGCGGCCAGGCCGACGCCATACTCATCGGCTACGGCACCATGCTGGCGGACGACCCCGATCTCACCTGCCGTTTGCCCGGCTTGACCTGGCGGTCTCCCTTGCGGGTGGTGCTATCGACGGAAGCGCGGCTCAGCCGGCACGCCAAGATGCTGAAAAATTTCAGTACCGCGCCCGTCTGGGTGGTGTCCGCCGCCGGCGTCGCCGAGACGCGGAAAACGCGGTTGGAGGAGCTGGGCACGAGCGTCATCAGCGTCCCGCGAAACGACCAGAAGCGGCTGAGCCTTCATGCGGTCATGAACGAGCTCGCCGATCGCGGCATTACGCGCCTGCTGGTGGAGGGCGGGCCTTCCCTGGAGGCCAATCTTCTGAAAGAAGGACTTGCCGACGAGGTGCTCATCTTTCAGGGGAGAAAAGAGGTGCGCGGACCGACGATCATGCCGTTTGCGCCGGCCGGCCTTGAATCGGTCACGGATGACCCGGCCTTCACGCTGACCGATAAGAGGCTGATCGGATCCGACCTCATATGGGTTTATCGCAGGCGGGAGTTCTGGCGGAGCTGACATGTTCACCGGCATCGTGACCGATATTGGCGAAATCAGAGAGGCGGATAGCGGCGCCTTCCGCATCGCCTGCGGCTATGACGCCGCGACGATTGCGGTCGGCGCCTCCATCGCCTGCGACGGCTGCTGCCTGACAGTGACACGGGTCAAGACGGAAGGGGCGGAACGCAGTATCTTCGCGGTCGATGTGTCGAACGAAACCTTGGCGCGGACGACGCTCGGGCGCTGGGAGCCCGGCCGGCGGATCAATCTGGAGCGGTCCTTGAAGATTGGCGATGAGCTTGGCGGTCACATTGTGACGGGCCATATTGATGGCGTGGCGGAGATAAAGGCGGTCGCACCGGACGGCGCCTCGAAGCGCTTCGACATCGAATGTCCCGAGGCGCTCGCGCAATTCGTCGCCGAGAAGGGCTCGGTCGCGCTCGACGGCGCCTCGCTGACCGTTAACCGGGTCGAGGATAGGCTGTTCAGCGTCAACATCATCCCGCACACCCTCCAGGTCACCACATGGGGGCAAAAAAGCGCAGGCGATGCAGTCAATATGGAGGTCGATCTGATGGCGCGATATGCTGCCCGCCTAACCGAACGGAACAGAGCCAGCGCATGAGCATTGTGCAGAAGCCACGCCAATTCGGCCAGCTCTCCTCGATCGAAGAGATCATCGAGGACGCCCGCCAGGGCCGGATGTTCATCCTCGTCGATGCCGAGGACCGGGAGAATGAGGGTGATCTCGTCATTCCGGCGGAAAAGGCGACGGCTGACGCCATCAACTTCATGGCCAAATATGGCCGCGGGCTGATCTGCCTCACCTTGACGCAGGGTCGTGCCGCCGAGCTTCAGCTCGAGCTGATGGCGCGGTCGAACCAGTCCCGCCACGCGACGAATTTCACCGTGTCGATCGAGGCGCGCGACGGCATCACCACCGGCATTTCCGCCTATGACCGCGCCCACACGATCGCAACGGCGATCGATCCGGAAAAGGATCACCGCGACATCGTTTCGCCGGGCCACGTCTTTCCGCTTGTCGCCCGCGAGGGCGGCGCGTTGGTGCGCGCGGGGCATACGGAAGCGGCGGTCGATCTGGCGCGGCTTGCCGGCCTTTATTCGGCGGGCGTCATTTGCGAAATCATGAACGATGACGGGACCATGGCGCGGATGCCCGATCTGATGGCCTTTGCGCAGTTCCATGGCCTCAAGATTGGCACCATTGCCGACCTCATCTCCTATCGCCTGAAATATGACAGCCTGGTGCGCGTGGTCGAACAGAAGCATATCGACAGCCTTCAGGGCGCGCCTTTCGACCTCAAGGTCTACCAGAATACGGCCGACGGCCAGGAGCATCTCGCTCTGGTCAAGGGCGATGTCAGCGAGCCGGGGCCGGTGCTGGTGCGGATGCACGCCCTCAATGTGCTGGAGGATGTCGTGGGTCTCGGAGGGACGGAGAACCGGCACGCTCTTGTCGAGCGTGCCTTGCGCCAGCTTGCGCAGGTGGAGCGCGGCGTGCTGGTCCTGATCCGCGAAAGCAATACGTCCTCGATTTCCGCCAAGCTCCGGGGCGTGGCCGGCGACGGCGCCAGGGACGCCTCGGCGCGGCTTGTCGATTATGGGGTTGGCGCCCAGATTCTGCTGGATCTGGGCATATGCGAGATGGAGCTGCTTTCCAATTCACCGCTGCCGAAGATCATCGGTCTTGAAGGTTACGGCCTCAAGATCGTCGGCCGCCGACCGATCGAGTAGAGGCCATGACGGATTTCCGCCCCTCCGTCCTGATCATCGAAGGGCGGTTCTACGATGATATTTCGGATGAGCTGGTCAAGGGCGCGGTTGCCGCACTCGAAGAGGCGGGCGCGAGCTTTCACCGCGTTTGCGTGCCTGGCGCGCTGGAGATCCCGCAGGTTCTGGCCTTCCATATTCGCGCCGGCCTGATGCCCTTCGGCGCGACCCGCTGGCGCTATCATGGCGCGGTCGCCCTGGGCTGCGTCATCCGGGGGGAGACCTCGCATTACGATATCGTCGCCAATGAATCGGCGCGTGGCCTCCTCTCTCTTTCCAGCGAGAACGGCGTGCCGGTCGGCAACGGAATCCTCACCGTCGAGAGCAAGGCGCAAGCCCTGGCCAGAGCGTCGGTCGAAGAAGGGAACAAGGGCGCCGCCGCAGCGCGTGCATGTTTGCGCCTCATTGATGTGTTCATGGAGTGCCATGGCTTCCGATCTGGATGACGCGCCCCCGCGTCCGAGCGGCGAAGACAGGTCTTTCAGCGCCCGCGGCACGGCACGCCTTGCCGCCGTGCAGGCGCTTTATCAGATGGATCTAGCCCAGACGGAAGCCGGATCCGTCGTCGCCCAATTCGTCCGCCACCATTTCGGCCACGAGATCGAAGGCTCCTATTTCGATCGCGCCGACGAGTCCTTTTTCAAGGATATCGTTCTCGGCGTCGTGCGCGAACAGCTTTCGATCGATCCGCTGATCGCAAAGCACCTTGCCGAAGGCTGGCGTCTTGCACGCATCGACAGTATTTTGCGGGCCATCCTTCGCGCGGCCGTATTCGAGCTGAAGGACCGGCGCGACGTCCCCTTCAAAGTCATCATCAACGAATATGTCGATGTCGCGCACGCCTTTTTCGGCGGCGAGGAGCCCGGCGTGGTCAATGGCATCCTTGACGCCATCGCGCGGGATGTGCGGTCCGCAGAGTTTGCAAGCTCGGCTCATGGCTAAGCAGGATCGAAGCGGCGCAGCCGGCAGGATCGGCGAAGACAGCCTGATTGCGCGCTATTTCCGGCCGCTGACCCAAGGCTATTCCGGCGCCTTCGGCTTAACGGACGACGCCGCGGTCATCGAGCCGCCGGAGGGGACCGATCTCGTCATTACGACAGACGCTCTCATTTCGGATGTGCATTTCTTCGCGGACGGCGATCCCGCGGACATCGCCTTCAAGGCGCTCGCCGCCAACATCTCCGATCTCGCGGCGAAGGCGGCCGAACCGATCGCCTATAGCCTGGCGCTTATCCTGCCGCGCGGCACGGCCGAGGACTGGCTCGCCGCATTCGTGAAAGGGCTTGGCGAGGCGCAGAAGGCGTTCGGCATTGCGATGAGCGGCGGCGACACCACCGTCTCGCCATCCGGGCCGCTGATGATTTCGATTACGGCGTTCGGAAGCGTGCCGCGCGGGCGGATGCTGCGTCGAAGCGGCGCGTCGGCCGGAGATGGCCTTTATGTCAGCGGAACGATCGGCGATGCTGGGCTGGCGCTCCTGCTTAGCCAAAATCAGAGTGGGAATTGGACCATCGGGGAAGCTGAGCGCCAGGCGCTCCTGTCCCGTTATTGGCGTCCTGCGCCGCGCTTGCCGCTCCGGGATGCGCTTCTCGCCCATGCCTCCGCCGCGATGGACATCTCCGACGGTCTCGCCATCGATTGCGCGCGACTGTGCAAGGCATCGGCCGTCTCCGCCCAGATCGAGGCCGCCCTGGTCCCGGTATCGGCGGCGGCGCGCTCGCTCGTCGCGTCCGACCCGGCTCTTCTCGAAACCATCCTGACCGGCGGCGATGATTACGAGATTCTGGCCGCGGTTCCGCCGGCGAATGAGGCCGCCTTCGAGCGGGCGGCGGATGCCGCCGGTGTGCCGGTCACCCGCATCGGTCGCGTTGAGGAGGGGCAGAGCCCGCCGCGCTTCATCGGCGCCGATGGCGCGGGGCTGACCTTATCCCGCCTCGGCTACGATCATTTCTCCGGCTGATCTCCCCATTCGAGCGAAGGTGAGACTTGCCGGCGTTCCGCATTGAAGCTGCGGCGCTCTCGACGCGTCAGGCGAGCCCGCCCTTTTCCTTGAGAAAGTCGACGATCGCGGCCACGTCTTCGCCGGATTTCAGACTGGCGAAGACGAACGGCTTTCCGGCCCGCGCCCGTTCGGCATCGGCGCGCATCCTGTCGAGATCGATGCCGACATGAGGCGCAAGATCGGTTTTGTTGATGACGAGCAGGTCGGATTTCGTAATGCCCGGCCCGCCCTTGCGCGGAATGTCACCGCCCTGGGCGACATCGATGACGTAGATCGTCAAATCGGCGAGATCCGGCGAGAAAGTCGCGGCCAGATTGTCGCCGCCCGACTCGATCAGCACCAGCTCCAGTCCCGGCAGGCGCGCGCGCATCTCCGAGATGGCCGCAAGATTGATCGAACAATCCTCGCGGATCGCCGTATGCGGACAGCCGCCCGTCTCCACGCCCTTGATGCGTTCCAGCGGCAGCGCCTGCATCGGCATCAGCGCCTCGGCGTCTTCCTGCGTGTAGATGTCGTTGGTGATGACGCACATATCGGTCGTGGCCGCCATCTGCCGGCAGAGCGCCGCGGTCTGCGTCGTCTTGCCGGAGCCGACCGGGCCGCCAATGCCGACGCGTAAGGGGCCGTGAGGCGATCCCGTCACGGCGTGATCCATCCCAGCGAAAGCAGAAAGGCGAAGCCGACGCCGATCATCAGGCAGAGCGGTCCATAGCGCTGGCGGTCCAGCGTCGCGAACGGCTCTTCGGGAAAAATGCGCCGGAACGCGGGATGATAGGCCGCGGCGCCGCGCGCGAGAAACACTGCGCTGAGCGCATAGCCGAAGAGGACCAGGAGTTCCATCGGAAGCAGCGCGTGCAGGAGGCCGGTGATCATGAGCGGCCAGAGCCCGGCAAAGAAGAGCAGGGAGGCCACGCCATAGCAGGCGGAGGCGGCCGGCATTTCGCGGATGCCCGCCGCGCCGACGACCGTCCTGGCCAGCGCGGCTTCGTCCTCTTCGGGCCAGAGACCGCCCTGTCCCCAATAGACATGCAGTCCCGCCAGCACCCATAGCAGCGCTGCCAGCCCAAGGGCGACAAGGATTCCGAAGAATGTCAGAGCTTCATACATCAGGAGCGAAAGAGCCTCACCGTAAGGGTTTTGTGCAGGATGGACGCAAGATCCGCCGCGAAAGCGGCGCTGCCGAGATCGTCTTCGCCGGCGGTTACAGCGAATCGGCATTGCTCGCGCAAATCCGGCAGCAGTCTAGCCAGAACCCGCTGGCCGTCAAACTGGCCGACGATTCCGAGCCGGATGGCGGCGGAAACGAGATTCGTGCTGAACGCGGTGGCGTAGGCCATGAGGGTGGCGACCGGGTCGAGGCCGTGAGCGCGCGCCGCCAGCCCGACCGCGACCCGCAATGTGACCGGGGCCTCGTCCGGCGGTTCGAAGGATCGCCTCTCGCTCTCCGCCCACGCCGCCCGATAGGCTTCCAGAAACGCCTGGCCTTGGAGCAGAGCCTCTTCCGCGCGCTCTTTCGAGGGCTGAAGGGCGGCGGCGAGTTCGGCGAGGGAGCCGATCCTTGCCGCATCCGGGGCGCGGCGGACGAGCGACAGGATGATCAGGTCGTTCCGCAGCGCTCTGTGGCGGGCAAGGGCCGCCAGCCAGTTGGTCAAGCTTTCCGCATCGGAGACCCAGCCGCGCGCGACCGCCGTCTCAAGCCCCTGGCTGTAGGCAAACCCGCCGACGGGGAAGGCCGGCGAGAGCCAGATCATCAGCTCGGCGGGGAATGGGGCGCTGTTGTTGTCTTCGGGGCGATCCAGCATGGCTATTGATCCCGTCTAGCAATGTCGGAAATAACGGTGATTTGCGGAGACGGCCCGCCACGAAACGCCGCCTCACCCGGCGCTTCGCGCCGCCCTCTCCCGCCAGGGGAGAGGGCTTTTCGTGCGCGACTAAGCGCGGTGCCGTGTTCATCAGGTTTTGTCGCCAACAGCCGCATTTCTCTTAGGATCGCGGGCCAATCGGCGGTCATGGCCCTCTCCCCAAAGGTGAGCGCTTGTCGTTCACCGTAAAGGTTCACGACTGCGAGAGGGCGAAAAGCGTGAGCATGCCGGTTGAGGGGGCGTGCGGCTCGTGCAGGCGCGTCTTCGATCGCCCGATGCTTGCGAATCTTTGGCGGCTTGGCTGACTAATGCTCATGGCCATCATGATGGTTCTGCCCGCTGTGATGATGATGGCCGTGCTCCAGCGCCCCATGTCCGCCATAGGCGCCGCCTTCCGGCTCGAAGGGGCGTAAGACTTCTTCCACCACGCCCCCAAGTCCGCGCACCATCTCGGCCAGCACGTGATCGAGCTGAATGAACACGGCGTCCCCGGTGATCTCGGCGGGCGTATGGCGATTGCCGATATGCCAGGTAACCCGGGCGAGCGTCAGCCGGTCCGGAGCCGTGATCCGCAAGAGCGGCTCGTCCGCCGCCCGGACGCGCACGATGCTGCCATCATCGAGCAACAGGCCGCAACCATTCGCCAGATGGGCGGCTTCCGGCAGATCGAGCAGAAAGGCGGTGCCGTCATTGGCCGTCATGGCGAGGCGGCGGCGATGCCGGTCCTCGCGCGGCTGGGTGATCGTCGCGGACGCGGTCGCGAGCCTGTCGTCGGGCGGGAAGATGAGACGTGTTGCGCGGCGCATCTATGCCGCCTCCTCGCCGGGCAGTTGTGCGGACACGGAGGAGAGGCTTGGCGGGGCCACATCTCCCCCATGAGAGAGGTCTGCGGAACAGCATAGTCTGCGTCGCCCCGGCCGGAGAGCCGGGGGCCATTCGCGGAACGACTCGGCAAAGTGCTTGCCGAAAGGCGATTGGATCCCGGATCGGCCCGCGGCCGTCCGGGATGACGAATTGAGAAGTTTCATTTGCAGAGCTCCCCAAGGGAGAGGGGGTATTCCGTGCGTATACGCGAACACTGCGCCCCTTGTACTTTCCGCATACGGACCACCTCTAGCGCAACGCGCGTCCAAGCATGTCCCCGCGAAAGCGGGGATGGACGCGGGAACAGTTGCGCGCGCCTTTTGATATAGATCAACTTGACCTCGCTCAAGTGATTCCACTTGAACGAGTGTTGATCTAGAACAGAAAATAGCGCTGCGCCATGGGCAGCTCTTTGGCCGGCTCGCAGACCAGAAGCTGGCCATCGGCGTGAACCTCGTAGGTCTCGGGATCGACGGTGATGTCGGGCGTCGCGTCATTGAGAACCATGCTCGCCTTGGAGATGCCGCCGCGGGTATTCTCGACCGCGATCAGTTCCTTCGCCAGCCCGGAGCTTTCGGCAAGACCGGCATCGAGCGCCGCCTGAGAGACGAAGGTCAGACAGGTGGGAGCGATCGCCATTCCGAACGCGCCGAACATCGGCCGGTAATGCGCCGGCTGCGGCGTCGGGATCGAGGCGTTCGGATCGCCCATAGCGGCCGCGGCGATCGCGCCGCCCTTGATGATCATATCGGGCTTCACGCCGAAAAAGGCCGGCGACCAGAGCACCAGATCGGCCAGCTTGCCCGGCTCGACGGAGCCGATATGCTTCGACATGCCATGCGCAATCGCCGGGTTGATGGTGTATTTGGCGATGTAGCGCTTCACGCGGGTATTGTCGTTCCCCGCACCGGCATCCTCCGGCAGTTCGCCGCGCTGCACCTTCATCTTATGCGCCGTCCGCCAGGTGCGGATGATCACCTCGCCGACGCGGCCCATGGCCTGGCTGTCCGAGGCGATGATCGACAGTGCGCCGATATCATGCAGGATGTCCTCGGCTGCGATGGTCTCTTTGCGAATGCGGCTCTCAGCGAAGGCGAGGTCTTCCGGGATCGACGGGTCGAGATGGTGGCAGACCATGAGCATGTCGAGATGCTCGTCGATGGTGTTGACGGTGAAAAGCCGCGTAGGGTTGGTCGAGGACGGCAGCACGTTCGGCAGGCTCGCCACGCGGATGATGTCGGGCGCATGGCCGCCGCCCGCGCCCTCGGTATGGAACGCATGAATGGTGCGCCCCTTGAAGGCGGCTATGGTGTCCTCCACAAAGCCGCTTTCATTGAGCGTGTCGGTGTGGATCATCACCTGGACGTCGTAATCGTCGGCGACGGCGAGGCAATTATCGATCGCCGCCGGCGTCGTGCCCCAGTCCTCATGCAGCTTCAACGAACAGGCGCCGGCTTCGATCTGCTCGACAAGCGCGGCGGGAAGCGCGGCATTGCCCTTGCCGGCAAAGGCGAGATTCATCGGGAAGGCGTCGGACGCGCGCAGCATCATCTCAATGTGCCATGCGTCGGGCGTGCAGGTCGTCGCATTGGTGCCGGTCGCCGGGCCGGCCGCTGTCCGGGGGCGGATTTGGTCGGGGGCGAGGCATGCTGCCCTGGACGGTGATCGCTTCGTGGCCAAACTGCACAAAAAAATGCAATTTGGCCGCTGCACAAAAGATCAGCCTAAAAATCGGGGAGGAACGCGTAATCCGGCAAATCTCTTCGGTCCAAGTTCTCTCGAACTCAGCAAATGCGATTATATGGCTGCCGCTGGCCTTAAGCGATATGGGCTCACAGCGCTGACGATCTCAGCTCTCGATGACGTCGTCGGCGACCTCTTTAAGCCAGGCGTCGGCGCCGCTCCGATGGCAAGGGCCGCCTTGCTAAGATGGGATTCCCCGATGAGCGGGAGATTGGTCGGAGCGCCGAGATTTGAACTCGGGACCCCCAGTCCCCCAGACTGGTGCGCTAACCGGGCTGCGCTACGCTCCGCTTTGATCGAAGAGTTCAATGCGACCCGCACATCTTTGCCTTCCCCCGCGGAGGGGGTCAATAGGCTTCTTGCCGTGGTGTCACCGCCGGCGGCCTACTGGCGGGTTTCCCGGTCGCGTGCCGCGCTTCGCAGGATGTCGCGGCATTCCTCCAGCTCCTGGACGACAGAGGTGAGAA